>TARA_R110002072_G_scaffold2011_6_pt1 | contig 38177 bp, 31 predicted proteins | sample TARA_R110002072 | Tara Oceans TARA_R110002072 (sample SAMEA4397118) | marine metagenome | biome: Polar Biome; feature: [SRF] surface water layer (ENVO:00010504); material: water (ENVO:00002006), including particulate matter (ENVO:01000060) such as... | depth 5 m
ACGAACAGGCGAGTGAGGAAATGGGGCAGGCCTTTGCTGCCGGCTTGTCGATGGGTATTTTTTAATGAGGAGCGCGGTGTGAGTGAAGCTGATGCGCAGAGAGTGCCCGCAGAGTTTGAGCAGTTGCCTTCGGGTTTGGGATTTACTGACAGTTTGCAACCGTCATATCGGCGTATCGCCGATGGTAAAGCGAGTTTCGGTCTGGTAGTGCAGGCGCAGCACAGTAACACGATGGGCATTTGTCACGGTGGCGTGCTGATGACGCTGGCGGATATAACGGCGGCCACCGGTGTCAACCTGGCGCGTGGTGTCACCGCGGGTAGTCCGACCGTCCACCTGAGCATGGAATTCATTTCTTCCGCGCGCCACGGCCAATGGGTGCAGGCCGATGTGGAGCAGGTCAGCATCAAGCGTCGTTTTGGTTTTTGCAGTGGCGGCATCTACAACAGTGCCGGTGTCGTGGCGCGCTTCAGCGGCACGTTTTATTTTCCGGATCACAGTGGTATGTGGAAAGACGGTCGACGCGGGGATGGCGTGCTGCACAAGCAGCCAGATTAACTGGCGCGTACATCGCTAAACGACTCCAGCGCATCGATAAAGGCGCGCGCTGCGCGCGACAGGCTGCGACTTTCATGGTGCACCACGCCAAGTGAACGCGCGATCTGTGCATCGCGAATGGGCAGTGTCGCCAGCGACGCATCAAGCATACTGCGCGGCAGCACTGTCCAACCCAGCCCGACCGAGGCCATCATGCGGATCGTCTCCAGGTAATTGGTGGCGATGGCTACCTGCATAGGCAGGTTGCGCCGGTCGAACAGGTTCTTGACGATTTGCCCGGTGTACGTATTCAGGCCAGGAAGAATCGCGGGATACTTGCTCAACTCCCTGAGATCCATCCTCTGCTTGTGCGCGAGTTCATGCTCTTTCTGCACCATGAAATCCAGCGGGTCATCCCAGATCACGTGCGTGACGATGTTACTGACAGCGGCGGGCGCGAGCGTGACAACGGCCAGTTCCGCCTCGCCGCGAAGGGTCAGTTCATACGCCTGCTCCGAGTCCATGAAGTCGATGTCCAGGTGCACATTCGGGAAGGATCGACTGAAGTCACTCAGAACCGGCGGCAGGCGGTGCAGGCCGATGTGGTGGCTGGTGGCCAGGCGCAGCCGTCCGCGCACCTCACCGGTCAAATCGCGAACTGACTGTTCCGCAGCCTGCAGTTCCGCCTGCACGGCGCGTGCGTGGGGTAGCAGGGCCTCGCCGGCCTCGGTGGTATTGATGGTTCTGCCAATTCTGTCGAACAGGGTCACATTCAGCTGCTCCTCAAGCTGCGCCACGCGTTTGCTGACAGCCGGTTGGGTCAGGTGCAGCTTTTGTGCTGCGAGGGAGAAAGAGCCCGTTTCCGCAACCAGCAGGAAGGCCCTGAGATTTTGTGTGTCCATTTTATCTATTCCAAATGGGAATCCGTAAGATGAAAATAATAAATTTGAGTTATCTAAATGACAAGCCCATAATTCGCCCGGTACAAACTGTTTGTATCCATTAATTGAAGAGGTGCCCCATGAGCGGACAAACCCTTTACGATAAATTGTGGCAGAGCCATCTGGTAGAACAGCGCGAAGACGGCAGTGCGTTGATCTACATTGATCGCCAGTTGATTCATGAAGTCACGTCGCCGCAGGCGTTTGAAGGGCTGCGCTTGTCCGGGCGGGCACCCTGGCGTGTCGATGCCAATTTTGCGGTACCTGATCACAATGTGCCGACCGAGCGCAACGAGCGAAGCGGTGGTGTCGCCGGTATTCTGGACCCCATCTCTCGCCTGCAGGTGCAAACTCTGGATGACAACTGTCGCGACTTTGAAATTCTCGAGTTTCAGGTCAATGACGTGCGCCAGGGCATTGTGCATGTGGTGGGGCCAGAGCAAGGCGTCACATTGCCTGGTATGACCATTGTCTGCGGCGACTCGCACACGTCCACGCACGGTGCACTCGGTGCGCTGGCACATGGCATCGGTACCTCTGAGGTGGAGCATGTGATGGCCACACAGTGCCTGGTGCAGCAGAAGATGAAGAATATGCTGGTGAGGGTCGATGGTACGTTGCCGGCCGGTGTCACGTCGAAAGATGTTGTGCTGGCGATTATCGGTGAAATTGGTACCGCCGGCGGCACCGGTTACGCCATAGAATTTGGCGGGGAAGTGGTGCGCAGCCTGAGCATTGAAGGCCGCATGACGATCTGCAACATGGCTATCGAGGCAGGTGCACGCGCCGGTCTGATCGCTGTCGATGAGACGACCATCGACTATGTGAAAGGCAAGCCCTACGCACCTCGCGAGCAGCATTGGGAAGCCGCTGTGACCGCCTGGCGGCAGTTGCACAGCGACGCCGACGCACATTTTGACCGCGTGGTGGAGTTGCGGGGTGAGGACATCAAGCCCCAGGTCACCTGGGGCACATCGCCGGAGATGGTGCTGCCGGTCGATGGCGTTATCCCCGATCCCGCCAGAATGACCAATGCGGCACAGCGCGAGTCCACTGAGCGTGCCTTGCACTACATGGGTTTGAAAGCGGGTATGTCTATCACGGATATCAAGCTCGATACCATCTTCATAGGCTCCTGTACCAATTCGCGGATTGAGGATTTACGTGCGGCCGCCGCCGTGGTGAAGGGGAAAAAAGTCGCAACAACCGTCAAGCGTGCACTGGTGGTGCCGGGTTCAGGCCAGGTCAAGAAACAGGCTGAAGCCGAAGGCCTGGACAAGATATTCACCGATGCTGGCCTCGAGTGGAGAGAGCCGGGCTGCTCCATGTGCCTGGCGATGAATTCGGACAAACTGGGCGCCGGGGAGCATTGCGCTTCGACGTCCAATCGCAACTTCGAAGGGCGCCAGGGTTTTGGCGGCCGGACACACCTGGTGAGCCCTGCGATGGCGGCGGCCGCCGCAGTGGCCGGACACTTTGTCGATGTCAGGAACTGGCAGGAGTAGAGAATTATGAAAAGTTTTACTGTGTTAAAAGGCATCGCAGCGCCAATGGATCGAGCCAATGTGGACACCGATCTGATCATCCCGAAACAGTTCCTGAAATCGATCAAGCGCAGTGGCTTCGGCCCCAACCTGTTTGACGAGATGCGCTATCTGGATCAGGGCGAGCCCGGACAAGATTGCAGTGGGCGGCCTGTTAACAAGGACTTTCCGCTGAACCAGCCGCGTTACCAGGGTGCGTGTGTATTGCTCGCGCGCGACAACTTCGGTTGCGGGTCAAGTCGTGAGCACGCGCCCTGGGCGCTGGATGACTATGGCTTTCGCTGCATCATCGCGCCAAGTTTTGCCGATATCTTCTACAACAACTGTTTCAAGAACGGCATTCTACCCATAGTGCTGGATGCAGCTGTGGTCGATCGCCTGTTTCAGGAGATGTACGCCAGCGAAGGTTACGAGCTGAAAATCGATTTGGCTGAGCAACTAGTGCAAACACCAGCGGGAGAATGCATCGGTTTTGAAATCGATGCGTTTCGTAAACATTGCCTGATCAATGGCCTGGACGATATCGCCCTCACTCTGGAGAGCGGTGATGCCATCACCGCGTTTGAGCAGAAGTGGCGCAAGCAATCGCCGTGGTTGTTTGATGTGATCGGGAATGTCAGTTAAGCCGGCAACGCCAAAAGCAGCAGAGGAGATAGCATGAGTAAAGAATACGATGTAGCGGTAGTGGGTGCCACAGGTGCCGTTGGTGAGGTGATGATCAGTGTGCTGGAGGAGCGCAATTTTCCGGTGCGCAACCTGTATCCCCTGGCCAGTAGTCGCTCGGCGGGCAAGAGCATCCAATTCAGGGGTAAGGCGGTTCGAGTGACAGATCTGGCCGAGTTCGATTTCAGCAAGGCGCAGATCGGCCTGTTCTCGGCCGGCGGCAGTATTTCCGAGGAGTTTGCGCCTAAAGCGGCCGCGGCCGGCTGTGTCGTGATCGACAACACCTCACAGTTTCGTCGCGATCATGATATCCCTCTCATTGTACCGGAAGTGAACATGGAGGCGCTGGCGGGTTACACCACACGCAATATCATTGCCAACCCCAATTGCTCGACCATCCAGATGTTGGTGGCGTTGAAGCCGATTTATGATGCGGTGGGTATTCAACGCATCAATGTGGCGACCTACCAGGCGGTTTCCGGCACCGGCAAGGAAGCAATCGAGGAGTTGGCGGGGCAGACTGCGAAACTGCTGAATGGGCAGGAAATCACTCCTGAGGTCTATCCCAAGCAGATCGCATTTAACGTGCTGCCGCATATCGACACCTTTCAGGACAACGGCTACACGCGCGAAGAGATGAAAATGGTATGGGAGACACAGAAAATATTTGCCGATCCGGGGATACTGGTGAATCCGACGTGTGTGCGCGTACCGGTTTTCTTTGGGCATTCTGAAGCCGTGCATATCGAAACGGTGGACAAAATCACCGCGCAACAGGCGAGGGCGCTGCTGGAGCAGGCGCCGGGTGTGACGGTGATAGATGAGCACGCCGACGGCGGATACCCGACAGCTGTGACTGACTCCGCCGGCAAGGATGCTGTTTTCGTCGGCAGAATCCGCGAGGACCTCTCGCACCCGCGGGGTTTGAACCTGTGGATTGTGTCTGACAATGTCAGGAAGGGGGCAGCCCTCAATAGTGTGCAAATTGCCGAGAGCTTGGTGTCAACCTACCTTGATTAATGCTCGTAATTCACTGATACTTGAGCCGAAATTCGGGTTGCAATAAGTGCCTGCGTGCACTCGAAGTGCAAGTGCCGAACGATTGGTCACACCTGAGCCGGTGTGACCTGTCAGGTGCGGCACCAGTGGCTTCCGGAAGCTGTGACCGATATCAGGGGAGTCGGTTTAACATTCGCGGGTACAATAATAAGGGGCTGGTATGGCTCGTAAGTTAGCTGCTGTGGCGTTCTCGTTGGGCTGTTTCCACGCGAGTCCATTGATGGCGCTCGGCCTCGGTGAAATGCAGCTGGAATCCTTCCTTAATGAACCGCTGCGAGCCAGTGTCGATCTGCTCAATCTGGACGGGTTGCACGAGGACGAGATCAGGGTTCGCCTGGCGACTAGCGAAGATTTTGACAAGCTGGGCCTCGACCGGGCGTACTTCCTCACCAATATCACGTTTGAGGTAGTGTCCGACGAGCGCGGCGGAGCGCGTATACTCATCCGGTCAGAAGAACCTGTGCTGGAACCCTATCTGGATTTTATTGTAGAAGCGCGATGGCCCTCAGGGCGATTGTTGCGCGAGTATACGGTTCTGATTGATCCGCCAGTGTTTTCGCAGGCGACGCCTGTTGTCTCTGCCAGTGAGCGTGTCGAAGCGACAGAGGGCATTGCAGCACCGGCGCCAGAAAAGAGTGAGTCGTTCTCCTACAACTACGAGGAAAGGCGGTTAAACGTCGGCGGTTCCGATTTGGCGCCAGGCGCGATGCCGGAGCGGCCCTACAACGCCGCGACCCAGAGCACCCCGACCCCTGGCAGTCGCTATATGATCAGCCGCGACCAGACGCTCTGGCAAATTGCCAGTATGGCAAAGCCCGCAGGCGCATCCGTACACCAGACGATGCTGGATATCCAGCGTTTGAACCCCGACGCGTTTATCAACGGCAATATCAATCGTATCAAGGCAGGCTACATCATCTACCTGCCCACCGCCGAGGACATAAGTTCGGCTGATTTACCCTCGGCGCTGGCGGAAGTGCGAGAGCAAAATGCGGCCTGGCGAGACGGTCGCGACGATGCTGCGTATGCCAGCTCTGGTCCGTCGCTCAGAATTTCTGCAGAGCCAGAGGAGGCGGTATCGACGCAGGGTGTTGCCGGCAGTGGAGCGACACAGGATGCTACTGCGCAGCCGGCCGCCGTTGCACCGACAGCAGGGGCCGGTGCTGCCTCTGCGGATACGCTGGAGCGACTGGCGGCTCTGGAACAACAACTCGAGACCTTGCAGCGTATAGTCAGCCTCAAGGATGACCAGATCGCCGCGCTGCAAAGCGCGCTGAAGGATGCCGGCGGTGTGGTAGCGGATGTAGCTCCCGGTGGCGAAGTGGCCGAGATTATCCCCGCGGTGACCGAAGCGCCGTCGGTTGTCGAAGAGGCGCAGATAGAGGATGTACCACCGTTAGAAGAGGCCAGCGATGAGCCTGTAGCTGCTGCAGTCTCCGGCGCCGCAGACGACAGTACCGACGCGGAAAAACAGCAGCCCGCTGCTGCCTCTGAGCCACCTGCCGCGAAAACCCCGCCGTCGCCGGCGTCTGCTGCGGATGAAAACTGGGCCAGTTACCTGTTGTACCTGCTGGGCGCACTGGTGCTTGCCATTGCAGCTTTTGTATTTGTCCGCCGCCGCAACGCGGAGGATGTCGAGGAAGAGCTGCCGCTGGAACGGCCGGTGCCGCCCGCGCCCGTTGATGATGTATTCGCTGACGTGCGTCTGCAGGACCAGAATCTAGAAGTGGAAGCTGCCGTCGAAGAGCCGGCGGTGGAAAAAGCAGAGACGCTAACCACATCAGGTAACCGCGGTTACGGTGAACGCAAGCACGATGAATACGCGTCCGATGTCGATGCTGCTGATGCCCTCGCGGAGGCGGATATCTACATCGCTTACGGACGGCATCCCCAGGCCATTGATCTGCTCAACAATGCACTCGAGTTCGAGCCCGGCAACCCGGTGTACCGCCTCAAGCTGTTGCAAATTTACGCCGAACTCGACAACCAGGCGGCCGCGATGGCCGAGCTGCAGAAAATTATGGAGATAGGCGACGCCGACAGTATTGCGCGCGCCGAAGCCCTGATCGCCGATCTCGGTGCCGATGACAGTGAACTCGAAGCGCCTGAGGTCGCGACCGAGCCCGCCGCGAAAGCCGTGGACCGCGGCCCCGGCCTGCCTCCCAATCCGCTGGAAATCTTCCCGGATTCGGATGAAACGCTGGAGGAGGTGTTCAGCGGTCTGGAGATCGAGGAGCAGTCTGACCTCGGTGAGGAAGAGGACGACCTCGACCTGTCCAGTGACTTCGCGGTCAATGCTCCCGATGTATTTGACGATGAAGAGCTTGTCATTGCCGATGACAGCAATGCGCTGTCGACCAAGCTGGATCTCGCTCGCGCGTATCTGGATATGGGAGATGACGACGGTGCCCGGCAGATCCTCGAGGAGGTGGTAGCAGAGGGCTCCGACGACCTTAAAGCCGAGGCTCAGGCGCTGCTGGATCGCATTGACTGACAGCCTGTTTTCGTCTGCACCAGTTCCGGCCGGTACACGATTCGCCTGTCGCATTGAATATGATGGCAGCGCATACAATGGGTGGCAGTCGCAACCCCACATCGGTGTCGTAACAGTACAGGATCAACTTGAGCGGGCGCTCTGCGAAATTGCGAATGCGCCGTTTCGCGTGCATTGTGCCGGCCGCACGGATACGGGTGTCCATGCTCATTGCCAGGTAATTCATTTTGAGAGCCCTGTCGCGCGCAGTAGCAAAGCGTGGGTAATCGGCGGCAACGCCTGTTTACCCCGCGATATCCGCGTGCATTGGGCGGTGCCGGTTGCCAGTGATTTTCATGCCCGATTTTCCGCGCAATCTCGCAGCTATCGCTATGTTATCGCCAACACCCTGATTCGCCCGGCCCTGATGCTGGGGCAGGTGACGTGGCATCGGCGTCCGCTGGATGCGTCGGCCATGCACTCGGCCGCGCAGGCGCTGCTCGGTGAACAGGATTTTAGTGCGTTTCGCGCGGCGTCGTGCCAGTCCAGCACGCCGATGAGAGAGGTGCAGTTTGTCGAGGTGCGACGCGTTGGTGAACTGGTCGTGGTGGAGATCAAAGCCAACGCATTTCTCCACCATATGGTGAGAAATATCGTCGGCGCACTGCTGGCCGTCGGTGATGGGCGCAAGCCACAGTCGTGGATAGCCCAGTTGCTGGTAGGGCGGGATCGCACCGTGGGCGCGGAGACTGCACCCGCCAGTGGGCTATATCTGGTCGATGTAGGGTACCCCCCGCATTTTCGACTACCGGCCACGCCTTACGGGCCAATGTTGCTGGGTACAAATCCGCATTCCGAGGCTACCGCTTAAAGACAGTGTCGCGGGTGATCTGCTATCATGCCGCCCTCATTTTTACAGGTTCGCAGGCGAAATGGCCGCAACGCGTATCAAAATATGCGGAATCACCCGACCACAGGATGCGCTGGTTGTCGCCGGCAGCGGTGCGGATGCCCTTGGGCTGGTTTTTTACAGCGCCAGCCCTCGAGCTGTCTCCGTGGAACAGGCGCTGGCCATCACTTCGGTGCTGCCGCCATTTGTCACGGTGGTCGCATTGTTTGTCGATGAACCGGTTGCCAGTATTGAACGTATACTCAGCACAGTACCTATTGACCTCATACAATTTCACGGCACAGAGTGTCCGCAAGTCTGCCAGCAGTTTGAAAGACCCTGGATCAAAGCGCTGCGTGTAAAACCGGGACTAGATATCGCGGCTGAATGCGATAGATACCACCGGGCGCGTGGCGTCTTGCTGGACAGCTTTCAGGCGGGGGTCCCGGGGGGGACTGGCAAGTCTTTTGACTGGCAACTCGCCCCCTCGAATCTGTCACTGCCTGTCGTACTGGCGGGTGGATTGCATGAGGAGAACGTTGGCGATGCGATTCGAACGCTGCGTCCGGCGGCAGTGGATGTCAGTGGCGGTGTTGAGAGCTCTGCGGGGATCAAGGACGCAGGCAGGATACACCGATTTGTCGCAGCTGTTAGAGCTGCAGAACAGCAGTTGGACGGAGTAGTACATGGCGACTAGCACGAATAAGGATCTCTTTGCCGCGGTGCCTGATGCGCAGGGGCGTTTTGGTGATTACGGCGGCAAATATGTCTCCGAGACACTGATGGCGGCACTGGCAGAGCTCGAGGCGGTGTATCGCGAATTGTCCGCGGACCCAAAGTTTCAGCAGGAACTCGATGACGACCTGAGACATTATGTGGGGCGGCCTTCACCGTTGTACGAAGCCAAGCGCTGGTCCGACAATATCGGGGGTGCCCGCATTTTCCTCAAGCGTGAGGATTTGAACCACACCGGTGCGCACAAGGTCAACAACACCGTGGGACAAGCCTTGCTTGCCAAACACATGGGCAAAAAACGCGTCATCGCCGAGACCGGGGCAGGCCAGCACGGTGTCGCTACTGCGACGATTGCCGCCCGACTGGGGCTGGAATGCCATGTCTTTATGGGAGAGGAGGATATTCGTCGCCAGGCGCTGAATGTCTATCGTATGAAACTGCTGGGCGCGGAAGTGGTCTCCGTTACTTCCGGTTCGCGCACGTTGAAGGATGCGATGAACGAGGCGATGCGCGACTGGGTGACCAATGTCGATAATACGTTTTATATCATCGGAACGGTGGCGGGCCCGCATCCCTATCCGCTACTGGTAAGGGATTTTCAGTGCGTGATCGGGCGCGAGGCCCGGGAGCAGTCACTGGCGCAGGCCGGACGTTTGCCGGATGCCCTTGTTGCCTGCGTCGGCGGCGGCTCCAATGCCATCGGCCTGTTTCATCCCTTCCTGAATGATGAGTCTGTCGCGATGTACGGTGTCGAGGCCGGTGGACATGGGCTGTCTACCAATCAGCATGCTGCACCACTGAACGCCGGTACCCCCGGCGTTTTACACGGCAACCTGACGTACTTGATGCAGGACAGCGACGGCCAGATTATGCATACGCACTCTATATCAGCCGGTCTCGACTATCCTGGCGTCGGCCCTGAGCATGCCTGGTTGAAAGACATCGGCAGGGTGAACTATGTAACGGCCAACGACGACGAGGCGCTGCGCGCATTCCATACCCTGACCCGGATAGAGGGCATCATGCCCGCGCTGGAGAGCAGCCACGCGCTGGCATACGCGGAAAAACTTGCGGCGCAGATGACGCCGCAGCAGATGATCATCATCAATCTTTCGGGCCGTGGGGACAAGGATATCCATACGGTGGCGCAGCTCGATGGTATAGAGTTTTGATTCAGCCTGATTTGGAGAGTATGTAGTGAGTCGAATTGCGGGACGTTTCCAAAAACTGGCAGAGCAGGGCCGCACAGCCCTGATACCCTATGTTGTGGCGGGCGATCCCGGCCAGTCGAACACCGTGCCGCTGATGCACAAACTGGTCGACAGTGGCGCCGATATCCTGGAGCTCGGTGTGCCGTTTTCCGATCCGATGGCCGAAGGCCCGGTCATTCAACTGGCGCATGAACGCGCGTTAGCCAATGGCACCAGTTTATCCTGTGCGCTCGATATGGTGCGCGAATTTCGGCAGACCGACAACACGACACCGGTGCTGTTGATGGGCTATGCCAATCCCGTGATGCACATGGGCTACGCCCGGTTTGCAGATGCTGCAGCCGAGGTGGGCCTGGACGCATTGTTGACGGTGGACATTCCACCGGAGGAAGTGGGCGCCATCAACAGCGAGTTGCAGCGGGTAGGCATAGACAACATCCTGCTAGTCGCACCGACCACGCCAGAAGAGCGGATAGCGCGCATCGCCGGCAGCGCCAGTGGTTTCATTTACTATGTTTCGCTCAAGGGTGTGACCGGCGCTGGTCATCTCGACACCGCTGAAGTCGCGGGTAGGCTTGCGACCATTCGCCGCTACAGTGATCTGCCGGTGGCAGTGGGTTTTGGCATCAAGGATGCCGCATCGGCCAGGGCTGTGGCTGAGACGGCGGATGGTGTGGTCGTCGGCAGCGCATTGGTGAATGCAATGGCTGAGGTGATTGAGCAGGGCGGAACATCTGCTGCCGCCATAGACGCCGCCGCTGCATTATTGGGTGATATCCGCAGAGGAGTTGACCAGCCAGCCTAGGTCATCGTTATCGCAATATCTCAATGAAGGAATACTAGTTCAGCCCCACCTCGTCTATAATGCCTTCTTCTTTGGGGTGGCGAGGAAGAGCATGAGTTGGATAGACAAAATTCTCCCGGCCGGTGTACGCAGCGACAGTGGGGGCAAAAGCTCCAGCAGCGTTCCGGAAGGTCTGTGGAAGAAGTGTGTCAAATGTGAGGCGGTACTCTATCGTCCCGATGTCGAACGCAATGATGATGTGTGCCCCAAGTGTGATCATCATATGCGCATTGGCGCTCGGAAACGCCTGTCCCGTTTCCTTGATGAAGGCAGCAGCGAGGAAATCCTCTCCGAGATCGAGCCGGTAGACCGGCTCAAATTCAAGGACAAGAAACGCTACCGCGATCGCTTGAGTGCCGCGCAGAAATCGACCGGTGAAAAAGATGCCTTGATTGCCATGCGAGGCTCGCTGCGCGGCCTGTCGGTGGTCGCAGTGGCATTCGAATTTGAATTTCACGGCGGCTCCATGGGCTACGCGGTAGGAGAGAAATTTACCCGCGCGGCCCATCTGGCACTGGAGGAGAACGTGCCACTGGTGTGTTTCTCCGCCTCGGGCGGCGCGCGTATGCAGGAGGCCTTGATCTCACTGATGCAGATGGCCAAGACCAGTGCGGTGATCGAGCGCATGAAACGGTCAGGTGTGCCCTACATCTCTGTGATGACCGACCCGATCTACGGTGGCGTCTCCGCCTCGCTGGCCCTGCTGGGCGACATCAATATTGCCGAGCCCGACGCCAGGGCAGGATTTGCCGGCCCCAATATTATTGAACAGACCATCAGGCAAAAGCTTCCCAAAGGATTCCAGCGCAGCGAATTCCTGCTTGAGCACGGTGCCATCGACATGATCGTACACCGAACCCAGATGAGGGACACCATTGCGCGTTTGCTTTCGAAATTGACTGGACGTCCCCTGGCCGCAGAAGAAGATGCGCCGCCCGATGAGCCTGAAGACAGCGACAATGCCCAGAAGGCGGTCGCGGCTGGAGATGAGTAAGACATCTCTCGAGCAGTGGCTGCAGCGCCTGGAAACACTCCATCCGCGAGAGGTGGAGCTTGGTCTCGAGCGTATTACGACCGTGGCCCGTGCACTCGATTTGCTCCCTGTGGCCCGGCCTGTGGTCACTGTAGCTGGTACCAACGGAAAAGGCTCTACAGTAGCGGTTCTGGAGGCCGTGCTGCTGGAAGCCGGGTACCGCACAGGCGTTTTTACCTCGCCGCATGTCCTGCACTTCAATGAGCGTATTCGGGTCGATGGTATCGAGGTCAGCGATGAGGTTATTGTCGCCGCATTTATCGCTATCGATAGTACGAGGGGTGATGTCTCACTCACGTATTTTGAGTTCGCCGCGCTGGCGGCACTGATAATCTTCAAGGCCGTTGGCGTTGATATTCTGGTGCTGGAGGTGGGGCTGGGTGGTCGTCTGGACGCGGTGAACATGGTTGATGCCAGCGTTGCGGTCATTACCAGTATCGATCTGGATCACCAGGAATGGCTGGGGAATACCCGCGCAGAGATTGCCCGCGAAAAGGCTGGTATATTGCGAGCATCGATACCCGTTGTCATTGCAGATGCCAATCCGCCGCCTGAATTGTTGCACTGCATCACGGAAGTGGGCGCTCGTCCTGCGCTCTTTCTGGGAAAGGAGTTTACACTGGTGCCGGGTCGGCAGCAGTGGCAGGCTGTCGTTCGGCAGGCCAATGGTGAACCGAGGGCACTGCCGCCGCAGAAGTGGGGAGCCTTGCTGCCTGAGAATATTTGCGCCGGTATCCAGGCCGCTCTGCTGCTGGGTGCCACTGTCAGCGATGAGGGTTTATCTCGCGCGCTGGCGAACGCTGCACCTGTGGGACGGCGTCAATTGCGCAGTGTGGCCGGGCGGGATTATGTGCTTGATGTGGCGCACAACCCGGCTGCTGTGAGCAGATTGCTCGATTTTTTGCGCGTGACTCCCTGTGAGGGCAAAACCATTGGATTATTTTCAGTGATGGCGGACAAGGATATACGCAGTATTGTTGAACTGGCAGCAGGACAGTTCGAGGCATGGTTTCTGGCTGATCAACCGAATAACGAGCGCGCGGCCAGTGCGGCTGCCGTTGCCGCAGTCCTGGGTGATGCAGGGCAATCCATGATCAGTATCAGCAAGAACCTGCGCCAGGCATTTGCGCGCGCTCGCAGCGTGATGAACGAGGGCGACAGGCTGGTGGTGTTCGGTTCATTTACCACGGTGGCGGGTGTACTGCCGTCGCTGGACGCGTTGGCCGATAAAGCCTGCGTCGAGTATGGGGAGGCATAGGTGAACGATATCCTCAAGCAGCGGCTGGTAGGTGCGCTTATCCTGCTGGCACTGGGTGTGGTTTTCTGGCCGATAGTGTTTGTGCAGCCAGAGCAGAAAAATACCGCGGCCCCGCAGTCTATTCCCCAGGCCCCGGTGGTTTCTACGGAGCCTTTGGATGAGCCCGCACAGGGCGCTCTGAGGGGGTCGCCGGTGCTGACGGCGGCCGACGACGCGCAGCGGTTGGAGAGTCCTGCCGTTGATGCCATCGTCTACGATGAAGAAGGCGACGCGATGGCCTCGACGATAGAGCCGGAGGCAGTGGCGGGCAGCAGCGCCGCCGCGACCAGCCCGGCCGTGCCAGAGGTGCGTTCAGAGGCGCCAGAGCAGCTTGCTGTTGATGCTGACGGGGTGCCGGTGGCCTGGACCCTGCAGGTCGCTACGGTCAGCAGCGCCGATAAAGCAGAGGCCTTGCGCAAGCGCCTGCTGGCGAAAAATGAAAAAGCGTACATCACAACCGTGTCCAGTGGTGGTAAGCAGCTCTACCGGGTGTCTGTCGGTCCCAAGTTCGAGCGCCAGGAACTGGAGCGCATACAGGCGAGTATTAATGCGGAGTTTGGCGTCAAAACGTTGCTGGTCAGGTATTTACCCTGATGTATGGCAAGGCGGTCTGAGCCCCGATGGTCGATTGGTTGCAATTTAATTCAGCTGACTGGGCGATTATTGTCATTATTGGCCTGTCTGTGCTGCTCAGTTTATGGCGCGGGTTTATCCGGGAGGCGGTGTCGCTGGCGGGCTGGATTGCGGCGTTTGTCATCGCCAATATGTTTGTTGTTGAGATGGCTGCGCTGCTGTCGCAGTGGATTGTCAACACCACCGGTCGTTATATCGCAGCGTATGCCGTATTGTTCGCCGGTACGCTGATGATGGTCGGGGTGCTCGGGAAAATCGCGACGTCACTGGTAAGAGCTACCGGCCTGACCCTGCTGGACAGGGTATTGGGAACGGCCTTTGGGTTCGCGCGAGGTGTCATTATTGTGCTGGTGATGGTGTATTTGCTGCGGCAACTGGCGCCTCCCCAAAACCTGGTGTGGTTGGACCAGGCGCAGCTGATGCCTCATGTGGACATGTTGGGACAATGGGTGCGGCAGCTTTTTTCCAGTTATCAGTCCGGGCAGAGTCCGGGTATTTCAACTTAATAGTGCGTAGTGAGGTAGATGCTGTATGTGTGGCCTTGTAGGAATGGTAGCGAAATCTGATGTCGCGCCTGAGATATACGATGCCCTGACGGTCCTGCAGCACCGTGGGCAGGACGCAGCGGGCATCGTAACCTGTGGTGGCGGCAGGTTTAGTCAACGCAAGGCGGAAGGACTGGTGCGCGATGTCTTTCGGCAGGATCACATGCAGCGGCTTAAAGGTCCGATCGGCATTGGGCACGTGCGTTACCCCACTGCCGGTAGCTCGGGAATTGCTCTCGCGCAGCCTTTTTATGTCAACTCACCCTACGGCATTGCGCTGGCGCACAACGGCAACCTCACCAACTCCGAGCAACTGACGCAGGAAATTTTCCAGGATGACCTGCGCCACCTGAATACGGATTCCGATTCAGAAGTACTGCTCAATATTTTTGCCCACGAGTTGCAATCGCTGGGCAAGCTCAATCCCTGTGCTGATGATATCTTTACCGCGGTGGAGGCAGTGCACAGGCGCTGTCGCGGCGGTTACGCCGTTGTAGGCCTACTGGTGAATTATGGCGTTTTCGGCTTCCGTGACCCGTCTGGTATTCGGCCGCTGGTGATTGGTACACGCCAGACCGAGGCCGGGCAGGAGTACATGATAGCCTCGGAGAGTGTCGCGCTTGATGTACTGGGTTTTACCCTGCTTGACGATGTGGCCCCCGGTGAGGCTGTTTTCATCGATGAAGACGGGCAACTGCACCGGCGCCGCTGCGCTGCGCATGCGAGTCTGCGCCCCTGTATCTTCGAGCATGTCTATTTTGCTCGCCCCGACTCATTGATGGATGGCATATCCATCTACAAGACAAGAATGCGCCAGGGTGAGACGCTGGCCAGGAAAATTCGCCGCCTGCGCCCGGAACTGGATATCGATGTCATTATTCCGATCCCTGACACCAGTCGCATCGCGGCGCAGTCGATGGCCTTTGAGCTGAATATCAAGTTTCGCGAAGGCCTGATGAAGAATCGCTATATCGGCCGCACATTTATAATGCCCGGCCAAAACCAGCGCAAGAAATCCGTGCGCCAGAAGCTCAATCCGGTACCACTGGAATTTTCCGGAAAGAATGTGATGCTGGTGGATGACTCAATAGTGCGCGGAACCACTTGCCGCCAGATCATCGAAATGGCGCGGGAAGCCGGCGCTGCCAACGTGTATTTCGCGTCCGCTGCGCCACCGGTGCGTTATCCCAACGTGTACGGTATCGACATGCCCTCTGCGTCGGAGTTGATCGCGCACAACCGCACCGTGGATGAGGTCTGCGAGCTGATCGGTGCCGATTGGCTGGTATACCAGGATCTCGATGATCTGGTGCACTGTTCGCTGGAAGGTAATCCGCATGTAGACGGATTTGATTGCTCGGTGTTCAATGGCGAATATATCACCGGCGATATCGATCAACACTACCTTGATAGGGTGGAATTACTGCGCAACGATGAGGCGCAGCATGAACGCCGTGTGCAATTGCAGACGGACGGCGCTGTCGTCGGCCTGTACAACGATGCCTAGGATTCAACCATGAGTGATCAAGATCCACTGGCCGGTGCTCACCTCGATACGCTGGCCGTGCGCAGCGGCATCCATCGCACACATGAGGGGGAGCACGCCGAGCCTATCTTCGTCACCTCCAGTTATGTCTTCGAGAGTGCCGCACAGGCAGCAGCGCGGTTTTCAGGGGAGCAATCCGGCAATGTCTACTCGCGCTACACCAATCCCACCGTTCGCGCGTTTGAACAGCGTCTGGCTGCACTTGAGGGTGCAGAGCAGGCGGTAGCGACAGCGTCGGGTATGGCGGCCATTCTCAGCACCTGCATGGCACTGCTCAAGTCCGGTGATCATGTGGTGTGCTCCCGCGATGTGTTCGGTACCAGCGTCAATCTGTTCGGCAAATACATGGCTAAGTTTGGTGTTGAGGTGACATTTGTACCGCTGCTGGACCTGGCGGGATGGCGCGCGGCGGTGCGGCCTGAAACCGCCATGCTGTTTCTGGAGACGCCGTCCAACCCGCTGTGTGAGGTCGCCGACCTTGCTGCGATGTCGCGTCTGGCGCGGGAGAACGAGTGCCTGCTGGTAGTGGACAACTGTTTCTGTACACCGGCGCTGCAGCGTCCGCTCTCGCTGGGCGCGGATATTGTTGTGCATTCAGCCACCAAATATCTGGATGGGCAGGGACGTTGTGTCGGTGGTGCGGTTGTAGGCCGGGCTGAACAGATGAATGAGGTGCTGACGTTTTTGCGCACCTGTGGTCCTACCATGAGTCCATTCAATGCGTGGGTGTTTCTAAAAGGGATGGAGACGCTGCGGCTGCGGATGGAGGCGCATAGCGCTGCCGCGCTGGAGATAGCGCATTGGCTGCAACAACAGCCAGCCGTTGAGCGGGTGTACTATGCCGGGTTACCGAATCACCCCGGTCACTCGCTGGCCGCGCAGCAACAATCTGCCTACGGGGGGGTGCTTTCGTTTCTTGTAAAAGGTGGTCGCGAGCAGGCCTGGCAGTTTATCGATGCCACCAGTCTGATGTCGCTCACCGCCAACCTGGGCGATGCGAAAACCACCATCGTGCATCCTGCGACAACCACTCACGGCAGGCTAACCCCGACGCAGCGCGAGGAAGCGGGTATTCGGGATGGTCTTATCCGTATCGCAGTGGGACTGGAAAACGTGGAAGACTTAAAAGCGGATATGCAGCGTGGTTTTGCTGGCATCAGCTGACAATAAAAGAGAATTACGGGGTAATACAATGCAAGTACAAGGCCTGGTTGAAGCTGCCGTTAAAGAAGTGGGGAATATTCTCCTGGGTAAGGAACCGCAGATCAGGCTCGCGTTGTGCTGTCTGTTTGCGCGCGGGCACCTGCTGCTCGAGGATCTTCCCGGAATGGGTAAAACCACGTTGTCCCACGCGCTGGCGTCTGTGCTGGGTCTGTCGTGGAAACGCGTGCAGTTTACCAGCGATCTGTTGCCAGCAGATATTCTCGGCGTCTCCGTGTTCGATGCGAATGAGGCTACTTTTACCTTTCACGCCGGCCCGATTTTCACTCAGCTATTGTTGGCGGATGAAATCAACAGGACGACACCGCGTACCCAGAGTGCGTTGCTGGAAGCGATGGCTGAAGGACAGGTGACTGTGGAAGGTGAAACACGACCTCTGCCGCAGCCTTTTTTTGTCATTGCCACGCAAAACCCGGTGCATCAATCCGGTACTTACCCGCTGCCAGAGTCCCAGTTGGACCGCTTCCTGATGCGTCTGGAACTGGGTTATCCGCACCCGCAGGCAGAGCGACAGATGTTTGAGCGCCGGCACAGCGGGGCCATGGAGATCAGCAATCCGCGTCAGTGTATCGACATGGATCAACTGGAGATGATTCGCATCGCAGTGAGTAAAGTGCATGCCTCCGAAAACCTGCTCGACTACCTGCAACGCCTGGTAGCTCACACTCGCCAGTCGCCTGAGTTTGAAGTTGGGCTCTCGCCCAGGGGTGCGTTGGCGCTGCTTGATTGTGCCAAGACCTGGGCGGCGATGCACAATCGCGGTCACGTTGTGCCGGAGGACCTGCAAGCGGTGCTTCCCGCTGTGGCAGCGCACCGGCTGGTCCCCAGCGGGGACTATGCCGGCGACGGCGATGCGCTGGTAGACCTGCTGCGGCGCGAAGTGGACGTTATAGGACGCTGAGCGGCAAGCGCCTGTGGACAGCGTCCAGAACAGCGTTGAGCGGCACGGTAACAGTGTGCGCAAGTGGGTTCGAAGCCGCTTCGGCAAATGGGTAAATCGGCGAATACCGCCAGCCCGAGAAGTCACCCTGGACCAGCGGCGGATTTTCATTTTCCCCAGTCGAGCGGGCTTCTTTTTTGGCTGTAGCTTGCTGGTGATGCTGATAGCAGCGATCAACTTTGAAAACAACCTCAGCTATGCATTGACGTTCCTGCTCGCCACGTTGTTTGTCGTGGCGACCCTGCATACCTATGCCAATCTGTCGGGTTTGACCATACGGGCGGTGCGGGCCCAGGCTGCGTTCCCCGGGCAGCAGTCTGAATTCCTGGTGATGGTGGAGCGCAGCAAGCAGCGCGATCACTACGCTCTGTACCTGAAATGGCCGACAAGCAGCGAGGCGATGGTTAACCTTGTTGATGCCGACAGCGTCAAAGTCCAGCTCCATATGCCGGTCGACAAGCGCGGATGGTTCCACCCCGGGCGCCTGCTGGTTGAATCCACCTACCCACTGGGTCTGCTGCGCTGTTGGACCTGGATAGACCTGGATCTGTACGCGCTGGTTTACCCGAGGCCGCTGTCCTCGGCGGAGCTGCCAGGTCTGGCCACGGATACGCCCGATGGTGCTGCGGCGATGGTCGTTGGCAATGACGACTTTTACGGTTTCCGCGATTATCGCAAGGGAGATTCCCTGCGCCAGGCACACTGGAAGGGTTTCGCCAAAGGGCAGGCGCTGCAGACCAAACAGTACACTGCCTATGCCGACCGCAGTGTCTGGCTGGATTGGGAACTGTTTGCCGGTATGGGCGTTGAGCAGCGGCTGTCACACCTGTGCTACTGGGTCCTTGCCTTCGATGAACGCAGGGAGGAGTACGGCTTGCGCCTGCCCGGCGTGACGATAGCCCCCGCGGTAGGAGAAAAACACCGCGAGCAGGTACTCAAGGAACTGGCCCTTTTCGGTATGGGGGACAGAAACCGGTGAATGTGCTGCAACAGGTACCGCGCAATGCGTTGATGTGGATTATTATCAGTCTGTTTGCACTGGTAGCGCCCCACGTTGGTCGGCTCCCGGTATGGGTACTCGCTGTCTACGTAATAGCGGTCGTCTGGCGCTTGCAGGTGCACCGTGGCCTCTGGTCATTTCCGGGTCGCTGGGTAAAAGTGGCGATGACGGTAAGTGGCTTCGCCGGGATCTATGCGAGCTATGGCACGCTGGTGGGGCTGGAGCCCACTGTCGCTTTGCTGCTGACGGCATTCGCGCTGAAGTTTATCGAGTTATCGCAGCGCAAGGACGCCTATGTTCTGCTGTTTTTGGGATATTTTATCTGCATCACGGAGTTCCTGTTCAGTCAGGACCTGCTGATTACCCTTTATTCCATTCTTAATGTGCTGCTGGTTACCACGGCGCTGGTGGCATTGCATCAGCCCGGACAGAACCAATTTAATCGCGGCACCATTCGACTTGCCGGTGTGATGTTGCTACAGGCCGTGCCGCTGATGGTTGTGCTGTTTTTTGTATTTCCGCGTTTCGGCCCGTTATGGACAGTGCCATTAAAGAGTCATACTGCCAAAACCGGTATGAGTGACTTTATGAAACCCGGTGATGTGGCCAGCCTCAGCCAGTCTGCCGATGTGGCTTTCAGAGTGAAGTTCGAAGGCGAAATCCCGGAAAAATCCTCGCTGTACTGGCGCGGGCTGGTGTTCAGTCGGCTGGAGCAGGATGTGTGGTCGGGCCTGGGGTACTACGATGTGCCACTATCCGAACAGCGGCCCGAACCAGTCGCCACCAGCGGCAGGCCAATACGGTATAGCGTCATTATGGAGTCAACACAGCAAAACTGGCTGTACGGCCTCCATTATGCCCGCGCCAGGTCAGCCGGTGTGCTGCATTCGTCTGACTACAGAATGATGTCGCCGGCGCCGCTGGAAACCGAGTACATGTACCGGGTGGAGAGTTGGACCAACGTGCCGGTAGAGCCGGAGCTGTCCGACTGGCGATACAGGACCGAAACCAAACTGCCGCCCCAGGGCAATCCTCGCACCCGCCAACTGGCCAAAGAGATGCGCGCAGAGGCGGGCAGCGATGAGCGTTTCGTGCAGGAGGTCCTCGACAAATTCAACCGCGAGAACTACATCTACACGTTACGGCCCGGAACGCTGTCAGGCGGCAACCAGATCGACCAGTTCCTGTTCCAGGCACAGCGCGGATTTTGCGAGCACTACGCGTCCGCATTTGTCTTCATGATGCGTGCTGCAGACGTGCCAGCCCGGGTAGTAGCGGGCTATCAGGGAGGCGAGATAAACCCGCTGAACAAGACGGTCATCGTGCACCAGTTCGATGCGCATGCCTGGGCTGAGGTCTGGCTGGAGAACAAGGGGTGGGTGCGGGTCGACCCGACCTCCGCGGTCTCGCCACTGCGCATACAAATGGGGCTGGAAGAGGCAATGGCATCCGAGGGCAGCTTTCTGGCCGCAGAGCCACTCTCGCCACTGCGGTACCGCGGTATTCCGCTATTGAATCAGTTGCGGCTGCGCTACGACGCGCTCACTTACCGCTGGCAAAGCTGGGTAGTGGGTTTTGATAGTGATCAGCAGTTTGATTTATTGCATAGTATGTTCGGGGAGATAAGCACCCGTGTATTCGCCACGCTGCTGCTGGGCAGTTGGGCGTTGGTGCTGGTGCCGGTTGCGATTTCGCTGTTCCTGAGGCGGGATACTCACCCCGGTAGTCCGCTCGATAGATACTACCGGATGTTCTGTGACCGTATGGCCGGTCTGGGTCTGGTGCGGTCTCCGGGTGAAACACCCGGCCAATTCGCACAGCGCACGATGACGGAACTGCCGGCTTGCGGCGAGCAGTTGCAGCAAATCACTGGGTTGTACAATACGCTGGCTTACGCGGGCGAGATGGACAAGGCGGGGCTGGCGCAATTCGCCCGTGCTGTAAAGCACTTCAAGCCAAACAGGCGCAGGGCGCTGGTGGAGGAGGACAACACAATTTAAACGAATCGCTACGCAGACTGCGACCCTCCGACACCAGAAAATCGCTGCCGAGATTATCGGCGGAACAGGGAGCCAAGACTCTTCGCCGATGATTTCTTCTGCCCGCTGTGCGACAACAGTGGTATCGTCGCTGAGGTTACGCCGTTCAAGGCGGTCATCAAGCTGAACTGTAACTCAAAGTGTGGCAGTGAAAGAGATTCACTCGCCGGCGGGAAATCAGGTTCGGTTCTATGTACTATGTGATTGTAGTTGTCGGTTGTGCCGGCCAGAATAAACAAACAATAAAATGATGGTAGAGGTCTTAACGTAGCTGTATGTCCGTTCAGTGTTCAATAGAAAGGTGCCGATACGCACGCAGGGCGCTATATTGCACTGGTGTTCTCTCTCCTATGGTCGTCGGTGAGTTATTGTTGTGAAATTGTGGCAGCGACAGTTTGTCAGGTACGGATTGGTTGGCATTGTTTCCACCGGTGTTCACGTTGCAGTGGCATTCCTTCTCCTGAATCTATTCGGTGTTTCGCTCCTGGCGTCTAACCTGGGTGCGTTTTCCGTCGCGATATTCGTATCGTATTTTGGCAATGCACTGTGGAGCTTCGAGACCAAGGGTGAACTTGTCTCCCTGGGTAAATTCGCGGTTGCCAGTTCAGTGACTCTGACCTTGATTGTATTGATTTCCAATGCTGTAAACCTGCTGCGATTACCTCCTTACACCGGCATATTGATGGTTGCAGTGATTATTCCTCTGGTTGGTTTTGTGTTGCAAAAGCTGTGGGTCTTTAATCGATGATGGCGTCTGGAAAGGTCGATATATCAGTTGTTGTTCCGGTGTTTTACTCCGCACAGATTTTCCCTGTGCTATACGAACGGCTGGTAAATACACTGGAAAAAGTCACTGCTTCTTTTGAGATTATCGCGGTGGTGGATGGCTGTACTGACAATTCAGCTGCGGTGATTAGTGAGGTCAACGCTCGTGATTCCAGAGTGAAGATGATCGAATTTTCACGCAATTTTGGCAACCAGATGGCGATTACTGCCGGGCTGCGCTTCAGCACAGGTGATACCGTGGTTGTGATTGATGATGATCTCGAAGACCCTCCCGAACTCATCCTTAGTTTGATAGACAAGGCGAATGAAGGTTTCGATGTCGTATATGCGATGAGGAAGAAACGCAATATTTCCTGGTTACGAAATGGTGCGTTCAAGCTTTATTATAAAATCTTCAGCAAACTCTCAAATTTTGACGTGCCTGAGAATGTTGGAGACTACTGCCTCATGCGTCGTCCCGTCGTGGATGTACTTAATGCCATGCCCGAAAGCCATCGTTATGTCAGGGGCTTGAGGTCCTGGGCTGGATTCCGACAGACCGGAATTGAGTATGACAGGGATGATCGTCTCTCCGGACAATCCGGATTTAACCTGGTGCGATACATCCGATTTGCGCTTGACGGTATTTTTTCCTTCTCGCAGGTGCCGCTGATGTTAAGTACCTATCTGGGATTTTTTATATCGCTGGTAAGCTTCATGCTGGGCCTATGGTTTTTCATTGCCAAGTTGATGGGATTGTTGCCCGATGTTCCAGGTTGGTCCTCGATAGCGGTCATTATTCTGTTCATCGGTGGCGTCCAGTTACTCTCTGTGGGTGTGCTGGGGCAGTATATTGGTCGGATCTATGATGAAGTGAAGAAGCGCCCCCCCTATATTATCAAGCAATCATTGGGAATTTCCTCAATAGAGCAGAGCACATCTTCTTTCCCAAATGGAGAACCGGCAATTCATTCCGCAGTGGAAAGGGATAGTGAGGGGTAGTCAGTGCGAGTGTTTGTTACAGGAGTGTCGTCTGGGATTGGTCGGGAACTCGCGATTAAACTTCTTGAGGCAGGGCACGAGGTCTGGGCGATCGCCAGACGCACCCCTGTGTTGGATGAACTACCCGACGAATTGCTATGTCGTTCTTTCAGGTTTGACGAGTGCGATATCAGCGACAGTGCCGCCATGGAAAAAGCACATGCGAAAATGGTGTCCCAGGGATTTTTGCCTGACGTTGTGATTCTGAATGCGGCGGTAGACCTGGACGATGAATTTCCCGGCCTGGATTACTCCCAGGGTTGCCAGATGATGCGTACCAATGTCGATGGTGCCTACTTCTGGATAACCAAATTTATCGATGCGTTTGTCGCTCGTGGTTCGGGGCAGTTCATAGCGGTCTCGTCATTATTTGCACACTGGCCGGATTCCGCAAGTGTTTCCTATGCGTCCTCCAAGGCCGCGCTTACAATGATAATGCGGGGGCTCCGCCTGCGCTATTCCACTAGCAACCTGCAGTTCAAGGTGCTTTACCTGGGCCCGGTGGATACCCCCATTAACCCGCGGTTTACGCCATCAGAAAAGCCGCCGTCACCTATTGTCGCAAGTGCGAACAAAACCGCCGGATATATCGTCAATATGATGAGCCGAAATCATAATAACTTCTATTTCCCGTTGTATATATTTGCCGTGTTTACTTTTCTGCGCTGGTTGCCGGACAGCTGGTTTGAGCTGCTTACCAAGCGGTTCAAGCGTTAGGATCGTAATGCCTTATTTAGTACAGTGACCACGAAAAGCCCCGGTTTCCGATTGTGTTGAGAGAAGTCTGAATGAACCGTTCCGCAAAGATTTTTCTACTACTATCGGGCATTCTGCTGTTGTTTTTCAAATTGACTTACGACCTGTTCCGCGGTGCCAGCGACAGTCTCAGTCCCAATCTTGCCAATGATTCCATTAACCTGATTTGGCCAGCTTACGAGTTCGCCAAGACAAGTATTGAATCGGGGAATTTGCCACTCTGGAATCCGTATTCCGGGATCGGCGCTCCTCTTTTTGCAGATGGCATTATGGGGCTATTGTACCCAATCAACTGGATTATCCTGATACTGGACGTTCCATCAGCGCTGCTGGTTATCTTGTATCTAACGGTCTTGATCGGTATGGCAGGAATGTATCTGTATACGCGATATATCGGATTGGTATGGCCTGCGCGCATTCTTGCCGTCGTTGTTTTTGCATACTCAGTGTTCACTGAAGCAATGCACCCGGCGTTGGGCTCGGTGTTTTGTTGGCTGCCACTGCTGTTGTGGCTGACCCACCGTTTTTTTGATGAACCCAGTTACCGTAATGGAACCTATATTGCCATTGCGCTTTCGCTGTGTTTTCTCGGCGGATTCCCTAACTTCTTTTACTACACCTGTTTGACTCTAGGTGCCTACTTTCTGGTTCTATTTTTGCTGTCATCTCCACGATATGGAGTGCAAGGTTCGGTAACGCGAACGATGATACTGGCTGTGTCGCTGGTGTCAGTGCTGGGCCTGGTCGCTGTGCAGTTATTACCAATGTATGAATTGCTCATGCTTTCAGTTCGAAATGTCGACTCCGCGCCCGCCTATTTGAGTACTTCATTTTGGGAGGTATTTTCGCTCGGATTCATGCTCAAGAATTTCATGCTGGCAAATTCTGCGTATATATATGGCAATAATCTACTCGAGCTCGATTCTGGCCTTTACTATTTAGGAGGGGCACTGTTGCTCGTGCTGCCCTTTCCCTTTCTGCTCAAGGAATACCGCAATATCAGTATTGCACTAACTGTTGCGTTCATTTTCCTCTGTCTATTTATGCTGTCCAATCAAGTTCCAGGGCTATCCTTTATTCAAGGTATGCCGGGGGCCAGCGCACTGCGGATCAATGGAAGGGCAATAGTATATGCGCAGTTCTTGCTCATTGTTCTATCTGCGGTGGGGCTATCGGTTATCTATAAAGGCGTAAAACAGGCGAGCGCTGTGCATATTTCAAGGGCGATGAGATTGGCGTGGGTTTTATATCCCCTGTATTTGGCGATGCTCATTGCGGCGGCCTATTCGATTCCCGACAACAATGGCTTGCTCTTCGGTTTTATCGCTTGCGCTGTTCTGATAGCGCTCGTGCTTTTGCCCGGCGGTATGGGTTTGCGACCAGGACACATCGCCTGGGTCATAGCGTTAGTCATTATTCTCGATGTCAGTGTTCACAGAAGTAATCGCTTCCTTGTGCCGGCATTTATCACCCACGAAAGTGATGTTATCGCGGAAAATGTGCCACGCATGAAAGCCTTATCAGGCGATTATCGCGCGCTGTTTGTGCCGCTTGAACTGGAGGACTCCGCCGAGTATGCCAACTTGGGCCACAAGTATGGAATTGCCAGTATCAGTTCATACAGTAGTCTCACTTTGGCCAGGTGGGAGAACTATCTCCGTCACATGATGGGTGCGAAGAATTTTGATGCGATAATCGCGCAGTCGATCCTGCAGCGCTTTTACGGTGAGATTTCAATACCGCTGGCAAAACGCCTGCTGAAAGCGCCCGATGTTCTGAGCCCATTGTCATTGCGCTACATTGTGTCTGAGAACGGCACAGTTGAGAATTTGCAAGCATTGCCCAGGGTGTATACGGTTAGTCAGTTCATTAGTGTGAATGGTGAACTGGACAGCCTCGCCGCAGTCAAGGACAACCTGGATTCGCTGGGAGAACTGGTTGTGCTGGAAAATGCAGTGCCTTCCTTTCAGCCAGTGGAGGGTGCGAACGGCTATGGTAGCGCCAGTCTCGCCTGGCTTGGGACCAACGAAGTCGAGGTCTCGGTAGATCTTGTAGATCCAGCAATACTGGTATTCACCGATGCATACTTTCCTGGATGGAGAGCGGAGATTGATGGCAAGGAAGCAGCCATCTATCCCGCAAATTACCTGTTCAAAGCGGTGGAGGTCCCTCCGGGCAGTCATTTGATCCGATTTTATTATCTGCCGAGCGGTCTGTATTGGGGGGCGGGGATTACGCTGCTGAGTGCAATGTTTATGAGCCTGCTGGTATTCAGGGAGCGGCGGAGCGAGAAACGCTTGCGCGGCTTGTGAAACTGGCGCCGCGCCTGCGCGCTATTTGGAAGTTGGGCCGTACATGCTATGGTTCCTTCATTACCGATTAATTATCTCAGGTTTTGAGAAATAGATTATGAAAATTGCGCTGCTGGATATTTGGAAGCCTGGCGATAAGAAGGACTTCAATAGTGGCTATGGGACGACATTTACGCCCGGAGACTCATTCCTGGCAAGGGTGTTGGCGAGACTGCGTTCATCCAATGAGTACCTGCCGTTGCTGAACTATGGGTACACCTCCGCCGTTCTAAAGCGCAATGGTCATGAAGTGCAACTGGTAATGAACGAGCTACCGGTTGGTTATGATCTGGTTATTCTGCACGCCTCGTTGATCCGCCACACCGAAGAGATTGAGATGCTGGAGCGCATCCGGCGGGAGCAGGGAACACCCATATGCGTGATTGGTCCACTCGGCTCAGAGTGGCCGCATTTGTTTGACCTGATTGCGGATTTGGTCATTATTGGTGATGCGGAAACTGTATTAGCCAACTTCAACACACTGGACCAATTGCCCAGAGGGCGGGTGCATGCTGCTGCCATCGAGAATTTGGACGAATTGCCTTTTCCTGATTGGAGCATCTACGACTACAGAAAGTTCACCCAGTTTCCGCTGCTTAAGAAAAACCCTGTCGTCATGATTCAGGGTAGCCGCAGTTGTCCTTACAAATGTAATTATTGTCCCTATATTACACCCACGAAAAACTACAAGACGCGATCCCCTGAAAATGTGATTGCTGAAATCAAACACATGAAATCGACCTATGGTGCAAAGTCCATCTTGTTTCGGGATCCGGTTTTTGGCATTAAAAAACCCTGGGCGTTGGAGCTTTGCAAGCTCATGGTTCAGGAAAAGATCGACATGCCCTGGGCCTGTGAAACGCGCACCGACAGATTGGATGAGGAAATGATTGATGTCATGTATGAGGCGGGTCTGCGTGCGATGAAGGTGGGGATTGAGTCGTCAGATGAAGAGATTCTCAGGAATTTGAAACGCAAACCGCCTGCGATTGAACACCAGGACAGAATGATTCACTACGCTGAGAAAAAAGGCATAGCAGTTGCCGCCTTTTATATAGTTGGGCTATTGGATGATACCGTTGAGACAATGGAGCAGACCCTGAAGGACGCGATTCGTCTGAACCCCAGTTTTGCCAACTTTAACCTGTGTACCCCGTTGCCGGGAACAGAGTTTTACGAGCAGGTGAAAGACAGGATATACGATTTCAACCTGAATCATTATGATAATTACCACTCGGTGTTCACCGCGAACAAGGCAACACCAGAGCAAATCACTTATTACCAGGACCGGTCGATGGTAAGGTTTTATTTCCGGCCAGGCTTCGTGCTGAAAGCATTGAACCATATGTTTTTGAGGCGGAACTGAATCCTAAACCGATGGTAAACGGTGCGCGCGGTTGATGAACATTATTCCGCCGGCGGTGCGGCGATAAGAGCAGGGGAGTGCTGCACAAACAACAAAGCCCAACTGAATTCAGCTGGGCTTTGTTGCTGGTAGCCGCGAAGTCGTCTGTAGGCTGCTTCTTACTGCCGTTCTAGTTGGATCAGGCGCGTATCTCCTGTATCTCTACCGCTGCAATGCGAGCGCCTTCCTCGGCACTCTTCTGGAACTCGGCAATGCGATCGAAGTTGAGATAACGGTAAATGTCATCGGCCATGGAATCGATGTTTTTCGCGAAGTCCATATACTCGGCAGGAGTCGGCAGCCTACCCAGAATGGCGCCCACGGAGGCCAGCTCTGCAGATGTCAGATAGACGTTGGCACCGTCCCCGAGGCGGTTCGGGAAGTTGCGTGTCGACGTGGACAGCACTGTCGAGTTGGCGGCTACCCGTGCCTGGTTACCCATACACAGTGAACACCCCGGCATCTCGGTGCGCGCACCAGCGGCGCCAAAAATGTTGTAGTAGCCTTCCTCCATCAGTTGGTGCTCGTCCATGCGGGTGGGTGGCACAATCCACATGCGGGTCGCGATAGTGCCCTTGAACTGCTCCAGCAGTTTTCCGGCGGCGCGAAAATGCCCGATGTTGGTCATACAGCTGCCGATGAATACTTCATCCACGCTGTCACCCGCGACTTCGGACAACAGTCTTGCATCATCGGGATCGTTGGGGGCGCAGACAATCGGCTCTTTGACGTCGGCCAGGTCGATCTCGATCACCGCCTTGTACTCGGCATCCGCATCGGCTTTCATCAGGCTGGGGTCGGCGAGCCAGTCTTCCATTTTGCGGGCGCGCCGTTCGAGTGTTCTCGAATCACCGTAACCCTCGGCGATCATGGTGCGCAGCAGCACGATATTGGAGCGCAGATACTCGGCCACGGTGTCCTCGTCCAGCGCGATGGTACAGCCGGCTGCAGAGCGCTCTGCAGAGGCGTCGGAGAGCTCAAACGCCTGTTCAACAGTGAGATCACCCAGCCCCTCAATTTCCAGGATACGGCCCGAGAAGATGTTTTTCTTGCCTTTCTTGTCGACAGTCAACAGCCCCTGCTGGATGGCGTAATAGGGGATCGCATGGACCAGGTCGCGCAGTGTTATGCCGGGCTGCATCTTGCCCTTGAACCGCACGAGTACAGACTCCGGCATATCCAGCGGCATAACGCCGGTAGCGGCGGCAAACGCCACCAGTCCAGAACCGGCCGGGAAAGAAATACCCATCGGGAACCGTGTGTGGGAGTCGCCGCCGGTACCGACCGTATCGGGCAGCAGCATACGGTTGAGCCACGAGTGAATGATGCCGTCGCCGGGGCGCAAAGAGACGCCGCCGCGTGTCATGATGAAGTCGGGCAGGGAGTGTTGCGTCTCAATATCGACCGGTTTGGGGTAGGCCGCTGTATGGCAGAAAGACTGCATGGTCAGGTCAGCGGAAAAGCCCAGACAGGCCAGGTCTTTCAGCTCATCGCGAGTCATCGGGCCGGTGGTGTCCTGTGACCCCACGGTGGTCATCCGAGGTTCGCAGTAGGTGCCGGGGCGAATACCGTCGGTACCGCAGGCTCTGCCGACCATTTTTTGCGCGAGCGTAAAGCCCTTGCCGGTATCGCCCGGTTGCTCTGGCTTGCGAAACAGGCCTGAGGGGGGCAGGCCGAGCGCCTCTCGTGCGCGAGTGGTCAAACCGCGACCGATGATCAGGTTAATTCTTCCGCCGGCGCGCACCTCATCGAGCAGTACATCGGACTTCAGTTCGAACTCGCTCAACACTTCACCGGACTCGGACAGGATTTTGCCATCGTAGGGCCTGATTTCGATCACGTCGCCCATGCCCAGTTGCTCGACTGGCGCTTCAAATACCAGCGCTCCGGCATCCTCCATGGTGTTGTAAAAAATGGGGGCCACGTTGCCACCGATACAGATGCCACCGCTTTTTTTATTCGGGACACCTTCCATATCCTCGCCGAAATACCAGAGCACGGAGTTGGTCGCGGATTTGCGCGAGGAGCCGGTGCCAACGACATCGCCAACCAGTGCGACCGGCAGGCCTTTCTCCTGCAGCGCCAGGATTTGATCCATCGGGCCAGTGACGCCGTGCTCCTTTGGCTGCAGTCCATCGCGTGTCATTTTGTACATGGCCAGCGCGTGGAGAGGGATGTCAGGACGCGACCATGCGTCGGGAGCGGGGGAGAGGTCATCGGTGTTGGTTTCACCGGTCACTTTGAACACGGAAACCTTGATCGATTCGGGTACCTCGGGCTGGCTGGTAAACCACTCGCCCTCGGCCCAGGACTGCATCACGTCCTTTGCGTTCTTATTGCCGGATTTGGCCAGTTCGGCGACATCGTGAAATGCTTCAAAGACCAGCAGTGTATGCTTGAGTTCGGTGGCCGCCGCTGCACCCAACTCGGCGTCAGTCAACTGGCTCACCAGCGTCTCGATATTGTAGCCGCCGTGCATATTGCCCAGTAGCTTGATGGCGCTGAGCTTGTCGATCAGCGGGCTGCTCGCCTCACCGGTGACGATCGCAGACAGGAAACCGGCTTTGACATAGGCCGCCTCATCGACCCCCGGGGGCACACGGTTGCTGATCAGGTCAAGCAGGTAGTCCGCTTCACCCGCGGGCGGATTCTTCAGCAGCTCGACCAACTCAGCCACCTGTTCAGCCTTGAGTGGCTTCGGTGGGATATTCAGAGCGGCACGTTCAGCCACATGGATGCGATATGCTTCTAGCACGGTAGAGCTCCTTTGCATTGCCTGTGGCGCCCCGGGTAAAGCCCGGTGCGCGAGTTTGGAAGAGGTGAAAGCAGGCGGCGATTATAGCCCAGAGTAACATCGAGATAAACGAATCGAGCGCTTATATCTCGCATTCACTCGGGTGATATCATACACTCGCGATGAATTCTCAAGCTCCGGAACACGCCTACGAAATGCTGGAACGCGCGGTAAAAACCCCTTGTATCGGAGTCTGTTCGACCGGTATCGGGGACAGCGTGTGCCGCGGTTGCAAGCGGTTCAGCCATGAGGTGATCGACTGGAATAGCTATACGGCACCGCAAAAGCAGGCTGTCGATTCCAGGCTGTCAGGGTTTCTCTCGCAGTGCGTCAGCAACAAGTTGCGGATCACCGATGCGGCTCTTCTGAAATGGCAGTTGGGTGTCCAGCAGGTGCGGTTTGTCGCACACCATGATGAGTACTGCTGGGTGTTCAGTTTATTGAAAGCGGGTGCCGGCCAGATCAACGACACGCGCGAATTCGGATTTGAGGTCGATTTGCGCTACCGTGAATTGTCGCTGACAGCGTTGCGTGAGCAGATAGACCAGGAGTTCTATATTCTTTCAGAGGCGCACTATGAGCGGTATATGATGGCCCCGGACCTGTTCCGCGAGCAATCCCGGTGACGACCGCAGCAGACCTGGCCGCGATCCGGGCCTTCCTGCACTGTGCCACTCCTGTAGTATGGGTCGAATGGGCGTTGCAAAACCCCGATATCCTGCTGATAGATCACGCCAATTGTGAGAAAAAGGCTGCCTCCACCGCGCTGAACCTGATGTACCGCTATGTCGATCACTTCAAGCTGCTGAACCAGCTGTCACGTCTGGCTCGAGAGGAGCTGCGTCACTTTGAGCAGGTGATCGCCATCATGCGCGCGCGCCAGATTGACTATCGCCAGATAACCGCCTCCCGCTATGCCGGTGCGCTGCGTGAGCAGGTGAGGTCGCAGGAACCAGCGCGTCTGGTCGACACGCTGCTGGTCGGGGCAATTATTGAGGCTCGCTCCTGTGAGCGCTTCTCGGTGCTCGCGCCGGAACTGGACAGTGAACTGGGTGACTTCTATCGGTCGTTACTCAAGTCCGAATCCAGGCACTTTATGGATTACCTGAAGTTGGCGGAGGACTTGGGGTCGAAAGAGGAGGTGGCTGCAAGACTGCCAGAGTTGCTTGCGTGTGAGCGCGCGCTGGTCGAACAGCCTGACACCGAGTTTCGTTTTCACAGCGGTGTGCCAGGCGTCCCGGAAGCGCCTGCCTAAACCTACAAACTACATCAGGAAAGACCGGTAATTTACTGAAATATAATAAAAAGTAAATTAGTCAGGGGTCGGGCTGCCAGCTCGGGGATGTCTCTTGCTGCGGAAACAGCGTGTATGCGCGAAAGGGGGGTTGCCGGCCTGCATTGACGACCGGCACAACGCCTATTTAATCTTCGACGACGACAACCGACTCGATAATGACGGGATCGGAAGGCACGTCCTGATGACCTTTGCGGCTGGATGTGGGCACCGCGCGGATTTTATCCAGGACTTCAGTGCCCTCTACGACTTTACCAAAGACAGTGTAGCCCCAGCCCTGCATATTCTTGCCGCTGTGGTTCAGGAAGTCGTTGTCTTTCACATTGATGAAAAATTGAGCTGTGGCAGAGTGAGGGTCTGAGGTCCTGGCCATTGCGATCGTGCCAAAGTCATTTTTCAGCCCGTTGTCAGCTTCATTCTCGATGGGCTCCCCGCTGGCCTTTTGCTGCATGTCCGTGTCGAAACCACCACCCTGAATCATAAAATTATCGATCACACGGTGGAAAATGGTGCCATCGTAGAAGCCGTCACGGGCATAATTGAGGAAATTAGCGACTGTTTTTGGCGCTTTTTCAGCGTCCAGTTCGAGTTTGATTTCGCCAAATGTCGTGCGAATGATGACCATGTTTTCTTCCTTGGAGGTGTCTGTAGCAAGCCGGCCAATAATACGGACTTTTAGCGCGCAGTAAAACATTTACGGAGGGAAAGATGCGCAGAAATGCGAGATTGCCCAGCACGCGGCGATGAATTGGCTATAAGCCCGGCGTGGGAGCCGCTATAATACGCGACTTTTTTACGGGCGTAGCATACGACTTATGGACGAAACTCCAGCCAACAACTTCCTGCAAACCATTATCGCCGAGGATATCGCCAGCGGCCGGGTCACTACCGTCGTAACCCGCTTCCCTCCCGAACCCAATGGTTATCTACATATTGGCCACGCGAAGTCCATCAGCGTCAATTTTGGGTTGGCGCAGGCCAACGGCGGCCGTTGCAACTTGCGTTTTGACGATACCAATCCTGAGAAGGAAACCCCGGCGTTTATCGAGGCGATTGAAGCTGACGTTCGCTGGCTGGGTTACGAGTGGGACGGGGACGTCCGCTTTGCCTCGTCCTACTTCCAGCAACTCTACGACTGGGCTGTCTGCCTGGTGGAGCAGGGGGATGCCTACGTGTGTGATCTCAACCCTGATGAGGCCAGGGAATATCGCGGTACGTTGACGGCGCCAGGGCGTAACAGTCCTTACCGGGATCGCAGTGTCGAGGAGAATCTCGACTTACTCGGCCGGATGAAAGCGGGCGAGTTTGCCGAGGGCGCCAGGGTGCTGCGTGCCAAAATCGATATGAGTTCGCCGAATATGAACATGCGAGATCCGATCCTGTATCGCATTCGCAAGGTGGCTCACCACCAGACTGGTAACGACTGGGTGATTTATCCCACCTACGATTTTGCCCACGGCCAGGAAGACGCAATTGAGGGCGTCACGCATTCAATCTGTACACTGGAGTTTGAAGATCACCGCCCGCTGTATGACTGGTTTCTCGACCACCTGCCGGTGCCGGCGCGGCCCCGGCAGTATGAGTTCGGTCGATTGAATCCCAGTTACACCATCACCAGTAAACGCAAGCTCAAACAGCTGGTGGATGAGGCGGTGGTCGCCGGCTGGGATGATCCTCGTATGCCGACGATTTCCGGTATGCGCCGGCGCGGTTACACGCCCGCCGCAATCCGGCGTTTCTGTGACATGATTGGCACCACTCGCAGCGATGGCGTGGTGGATGTGGCGATGCTGGAATTCGCCATCCGGGAGGACCTGAACGAAAACGCTGGCCGCGGTATGTGTGTGCTCAATCCACTGAAGATCGTGCTCACCGACTATCCAGCGGATAAAGTGGAAATACTCAGCGCTGCGCGGCATCCCAACCGCGAAGACCTTGGCGAGCGAGCGCTGCCTTTTACCCGCGAGATTTACATCGACGCCGATGATTTTCGCGAGGAGGCCAACAAGAAGTACAAGCGGCTGGTGCTTGGCAAGCGGGTGCGGTTGCGCAACGCCTACGTGATCGAGGCCGACGAAGTGGTGAAGGATGACAAGGGCGAGATAATCGAAGTCCGTGCGCATACGATCCCCGGTACGCTGGGTGAGAATCCCGCCGATGGGATAAAGCCCAAAGGTGTGATCCATTGGGTGTCTGTGCCTGAGGGTAAACCCGCCGAGGTGCGCCTGTACGAGCGCTTGTTCAACCACGAGGCACCGGACAAGGGCGACAACGACTTTATGGCGCATATCAACCCGGACTCACTGAGCGTCGTCACCCGCGCCTGGATAGAGCCGGCGCTGGCGAATGCCGAGCCGGAACAAAAGTTCCAGTTTGAGCGCGAGGGGTATTTCGTGGCCGACCGCTTTGACCACAGCCAGGACAAACCCGTATTCAACAGGACGATCGGGCTGCGCGATTCCTGGATTGATAGCTGAGGCCATCGTATGACTCTCAAACTGTACAATACGCTGAGCGGCCGTAAGGAAGTCTTTGAGCCGCTGCTGCCGGATACCGTGACCATGTATGTCTGTGGGCCCACGGTGTACAACCTTGCGCATATCGGCAACGCCCGCCCGGTGGTGGTGTTCGATACCCTGTTTCGGTTGCTGCAGACGCACTACGATAACGTCACCTATGCGCGAAATATCACCGATGTGGACGACAAGATCATTGCCGCCGCGCGCGAGGGGCAGCGCAGTATCGAGTTGGTTACCGAGGAGTTCACTGCCAAGTACCGCGAGGATATGGCCCAGCTTAACGCCCTGCCGCCCACGCTGGAGCCGCACGCCACCCATAACATTGACGCGATGATTGCGCTGACCACGACGCTGCTGGAAAAAGGCCATGCCTATGAGGCGCAGGGGCATGTGCTGTTTGCTGTCGAGTCGATGGCCGATTACGGGCGGCTGTCGGGGCGCTCTCTGGATGACATGCTGGCCGGGGCCAGGGTAGAAGTCGCCGAGTACAAGCGCCACCCGGGCGATTTTGTGCTGTGGAAACCCGCTGCCGCTGAAGATCCAGGCTGGGACAGTCCCTGGGGCCGAGGTCGGCCGGGGTGGCATTTGGAGTGCTCTGCGATGATTCGTGCGCACCTGGGCGATACCATCGATATCCACGGTGGTGGTCGCGACCTGATTTTTCCTCATCACGAGAATGAAATCGCCCAGAGTCGCTGTGCACACGGTGGCGATTACGTGCGTTACTGGATGCACAATGCCTATCTGGACATCGACGGGGAGAAGATGTCCAAGTCACTGGGGAATTTTCGTACCGTGCGCGATTTGCTGCAGAGCTACCGCGGTGAAGTACTTCGCTTCGCGCTGCTCTCGGCGCAGTACCGCTCGCCACTGAATTTTTCCGCCGAATTGCTGGACCAGGCGCAGGCGACACTGGACAGCCTCTACAGTACGCTGCGCGAGGTACAGGATGTCGATGTCGATATGGAAGTCAATCTCGCGGATGAGCCTTTCTACGCCGCACTCAACGACGACCTGAATACCCCGGTTGCCATTGCTGAAATCCACGCACTCGCCAAGCAGCTTCACAAAGCCGCTGCAAGCGAAAAGTCGGCACTGAAAGGGCGTATCCTGGCGGCGGGCAACCTGCTCGGCATTCTGGAGCAGGATGCGGTGGAGTGGTTGCAGGGCGCGGCGTCCTCTGACGCTATTTCAGCGGCAGCTATCGAGGCGCTGATAGAGGAGCGCCAGACGGCCAAACTGGCGAAGGACTATGCGCGGGCAGACGCGGTGCGCGAGGATTTGCTCGCCCAGGGCGTGGTGCTTGAGGATTCCCGCGAGGGCACGAAATGGAAGCGCAAGTCCGATTGAGGGCCTACGCCTGCGGTTGGCGGTGTCGTTAACCTAGGCTTTTCTCGCCCGATATGACGCTTTGCAGAATCAATGTGTTGATGGTCATCGGCCCGACCCCTCCGGGGACAGGCGTGTACGCAGCGGCTTTATCCACCAGTGCGGAAAGTTCGATATCGCCTACACCGCCGGGGTGATAACCGGCATCGATCACAACAGCCCCTGGCTTTACCCAGTTCGCCTTGATGAACTCCGGCCTGCCGACCGCGCCCACCAGAATATCTGCCTGCGCAATTATCCCGGGCAGATCGCGGGTGCGCGAATGGCAGATTGTCACGGTTGCATTTTTTTGCAGTAGCATCATTGCCATCGGCTTGCCGAGAATAGGGCTGCGGCCGACGACGACGGCATGTCTGCCTTCGATCTCAATGCCGTAATGGTCCAGTATGCGCATGATGCCCTGTGGCGTGGCGCACCCATAGGCGTCTTCTCCCATCGCCATTCGGCCAAAACCCAGGCAGGTTACGCCGTCGACATCCTTGCTCAGGGCAATTGCGTCGAAGCAGGCGCGTTCATCGATTTGCTCTGGCACCGGATGCTGCAGCAGGATGCCGTGCACATTGGGATCCTTGTTAAGCGCATCAATTTTTTCCAGCAATTGCCCGGTGGTGGTCGAGGAGGGCATCTCCACGGCAAGGGACTCCATTCCCACTCTGCGGCAGGCATTGCCCTTCATTTTGACGTAGGTGGCCGAAGCGGGGTCGTCGCCGACCAGAATGGTGGCGAGGATCGGCGTTTTGCCGCCGGATCGGGATTTAATGTGCTCCACCCGGGCCAGTAGTTCGGCCTCGGATTGCGCTGCCAGGGATTTACCGTCCAGGACGAGTGCAGACATGCGATGTGTTCCTTTTTGCTCAAGGTGACCTGGCTATCGCCCGCGCATAGCCAGCAGATCAGCGGTTCCAGAGAGCCTGGCACACTATTGCCTGGCCCCTTCAGGGGGCGTATTGTCCCATGAGAGCTTGTGTCAGCGAAAGACCAGGCGTCATTTTGCCGGTACTGATTGATGCTTTTTAGCGTTGACGCTTGTCGGAGGGCTGAGTATCATGCGCCCTCCTGAAAAACAGGGCATGGCGGCAACGCCATAGTGAATCAATCGGGGTATAGCGCAGTCTGGTAGCGCGCCTGCTTTGGGAGCAGGATGTCGGGAGTTCGAATCTCTCTACCCCGACCACTTTTCAATTCGATACGTCAAATCGACACGTCACCTTCCGGGTATCCGCCCGTCCGCCAGAACAGTGCCATAGAATACAGCGTTGCCGCACGCCGTTACGTCCTGGAAGAGCCATTCAGATTCAACTTGTCAGTTCGCTCCTTTGCGGCGCTGCTTTTTTTCGGTGGTACCCATAGCTCGGGCTCTGTAACACGCAACACCAATGGCGAGACCTGGTATTTTGCATACCAGCGTTTTTTGGGGTTGTAGATACCGCAGGTTATGGCGTTTTTTACCATCGCAGTGGGGACTTCACCGGGAGACCCATAGTACCAAAACCTTTTTAAATTGTGACTGCCGGTACTCTGTTCCAGATGCCGCTGTACCCCGGGAGAATAGGCGTAATATGAGTAACCGCTATACACTGCAGAGACGACCGCCAACAAGATAAATAATTTTGGGTTAAGCCATTTTGCCGGTAAATTTAAAAAAAGCAGTACAGGCATGACGGCCAGCAGGAGCACGGAGGGGAAAATATAGCGCAGGATGAGTGGCGACAGTACAGCTTCCATGCCTTCGACGGAACGTCCGAGAGTGATGCTCATTGCCGACAGAATGACATACCAGGCGAAGAACTCTACAGCAAGATTCTTTTCCCGGAAGCGGTGGAAGGTGGAATACGCGGTGAGCGTCAGCATGGCTATGCCAGCCAAGGTTGCAATCAAGACGCTGCTCTGGCCGACGGCGCTGCCCAGCAAGGTGCAGAAATTGATGATGTGCGTTAAGGGCATCGCAAAAAAGCGGCTTACAAAATAGTCTGCAGGTAAAAGCGATTGATAGTCGGCGTAGTACAGCCCCAGAATCAGGATCGCGCAGGCTGTCCACCACGTGATATAGGCCTTCGGGGCGGTTTTCAGGATCGTTGCCTGGTAAATCAGGCTTGCGAGGCCAACCAGCCATATCAGCTGGCCGGAGGCCAGGCTGAACGTTGCCAGTGCGGCACACAGGGCGCCAGCGGTCAGTCGCAGCGGTGAAGCATTCTGCAGACAGAGGATGCTGGCAATCCCGTAGAGGAACACCGACATGTAGGCAAAGGCAGCCATGGTCCAGAAGCTGATTTCAAAGGTGCGTAATTGAAACAGGATGAACGCCGAGGACAACAGCACCAGCGGCAACAGCCGTTTGTCGGCTTTATCGTGGACACAGAGGTACAACATGGCCAGTATCAGCGGCAGTGACAGATTTGCCAGCAAGGTGAGCGTGCGAAAGTTGGCTTCGCCCTCAACCGTGTAGGCGAGATAGTAGATGATTCTGGATGACAGTGTCCTGTGCACGTTGTGCTGTTCATAAAACGCAGCGGCGGTATCCGTCCAACCTGAGGACTGTTGCACATTCACGAGAAATTGCAGAACGTCCCATATGTCGTCGGTATAGGGCACGTTGACAGCGTAAGTGTAGAGAAACAGGTCGTAATAGGCGACAAGTGCGACGATGCACAGTAACGGCGCCCATAGTATTATTCTATTTCCCGGAGTTCCCGGAGTTCCCGGAGTTCCCGGA
>TARA_R110002072_G_scaffold174802_15_pt1 | contig 38111 bp, 34 predicted proteins | sample TARA_R110002072 | Tara Oceans TARA_R110002072 (sample SAMEA4397118) | marine metagenome | biome: Polar Biome; feature: [SRF] surface water layer (ENVO:00010504); material: water (ENVO:00002006), including particulate matter (ENVO:01000060) such as... | depth 5 m
CACCTTGCGCCACACATTGGTCAATGATATTTGCTGAAACTTCAGCCAGGCGATAAACATTGGATTCGCGTGAACGGTAGTCACCCCCTTTTACAGTATCATAGAAAAGACGGTGTGTAGAATCCCCATCGCCCTGGTAATTTTTTGCGGCATTGATTCCGCCTTGAGCAGCAATAGAATGTGCACGACGCGGTGAATCCTGAAAGCAAAACGCTTTTACGTTATAGCCCAACTCAGCCAAAGTCGCTGCAGCAGATCCTCCGGCAAGACCGGTACCCACTACAATCACGTCAATGTTTCGCTTGTTGGCCGGATTGACCAGGTTGATTTTATTTTTATGATTGGTCCATTTTTGAGAAATGTGACCTTCAGGTGTTTTTGAATCTAAAGTTGCCATAGACGATTACTGATTTAAGTGGTGATACAACGCGATGATAATAAATCCAAGCGGGATGATAATGGCATAAGCGGTTGTAAAACCTTTTAATGCTTTTGAATATTTATTGTTAAACCCAACCGACTGAAAAGACGATTGAAAACCGTGCAACAGGTGAAGTGCCAGGAAAATAAATCCAACAATATACAGGGCCGTTCTCCACAAAGGTTCAAAGGAATGCACCACGTGGTCATAATAACGGTAATTTCCGGCAGCATCGAGACCGCTCATGTCGCCTTGTATATACTTGATGTTCATCTCGGGCACCCAGAAATCAATGAAATGAATCACCAAAAAAATCAAGATAAACCCACCGCTGTAAATCATATTGCGGGACATCCAAGAGGAATTGGCACTGCCGTTGTATTTGGCATAGGAAATGTTTCGGGCATTTCTGTTTTGGATCTCAAGTACAAAGCCCATAATAAAGTGAAACAAGACCCCAAAAATCAAAATGGGTTGAGCCACATACTGCACCACAGGATTTACTCCCATAAAGTGAGAGATCTCATTGAAAGTTTCTGCGCTAAAAACAGAGGTGAAATTGATAAAGAAATGCTGTGCAAGAAAGATGACCAAAAACAGGCCTGAAAGTGCCATTGCTACTTTTCTGGCAATGGATGAAGTAAGAAAACCGCTCATATGGATATTTGTTTACAAAAAGGTACACAAAAATACGATGCACATTGTTTATCTACAAGTTAACGAAGAGATAAAGTTGGCTATTTAGAATGGTTATAAAAAGCAGGGGTAGCATCAGGAGATGCTAACCGCGCTACCGCACGATTGCATCGTGTGGTTTCCTGCTCTTCATTAAAAGTGCTATTCCCTCAACCAAAATACTGAAAATCTAAAACATTATCTAACAGTATTTTTGAACTTTTCAAAATTGTATGTGAGCAGCCAAGAGTGGCACACGCGATGCAATCGCGCGGTAGGGGGTTTACATATCAAATTCAATAGTAAATAGTGAATTATTAAAATTTAAATCCGAAATTCAAGCTATGCTGAATGTTTTTGATAGTTCCGAATTCATTGTTATCTAAATCTAAAAATCCCTTTTGACCGGTATACTCCAGAAAAAATGATTTTTCATTTTTATTGGAAAAAGAAAACTTAAATCCAATTCCGCCCTCAAGACCAAAATCAAAAGAATTAAAATCATCTGTAGATTCGGTCCCTCCTACAGATTTTTCCACAGAAAAAACATAACTTGCAAAAGGACCTAAATTCAAATAAAAACGCTCATTATTTCCAAAGTTAAAATTTGCCAATACCGGTATGGTTACGTTATGAAAGGTATAACTCCCTCTTTCAATTAAATAGCCTGTTCCGGTAAAAATTGTTTCTATTTGCGCATTATCAAAACCTCTCTGATCGTAATATATTTTGGATTTTAAACTCCATTTTTCAGAGAAAAAATATTCTGAGAAAAATCCGGCATTTAAGGCGATTTTTGATTTTAAATCACTTGATTCTTCTTCAACTACAACTGAAGCTAAACTTACTCCGGCAAAAAAACCAAATTCGAGGTCGTTTTTGTTTTGAGCAAATGAAATTGAGGTAAAAAATATCATTGCTAATAAAACAGGTAAAAAAAGTGATTTATTCATAGTATTTAAAGTTTAAAATTCAGTTTATTTAGCTGCTTTATAATGCTTGACACCGCTGAGCAAAGTATAACTCCGTTGAATCTTTGATTACCCGACTTTGAGCGCAACCAACATAGCAATTTAAAAACACCACAATTATTCAACTACCAACTCCCGGTTTTTCTTCACCCCATTCAAAGTGACCTCCACAGTATAAGTGCCTTGTGGTAAATAATAGTTCCCATTTTGTTTTTCTTCGACTTTCGCCTCTTTATTTTCTTTTAAATAGGCTTTTCTTCCGTTTTCGGTGAGGGTTAAATCATAATCGTAAGTATGAAAACCTTTATCCACATTTAGGGTATTACTATAAACAGTAGCTCCTTTTGCTGTTTTGATATTTACAGTTGCTGTTCCGGAAGCACCGGCATAAAGTCGAATGGCCGTTGAAGGCGCAAAGGGCTCACGCCAACTGCTCCAGCTAGTTCCCCAACGAGAAGAATGACGCACCTTGTCCACCTCAAAAACAAATAAATTCTCATTCAGTTTATCAGGGCTCATTTCCTGAAGCATCGCGATGTTTGTCTTGTAAATCGAGCGACCGTGAGTCCCTAAAACCAAATCTTTGGCTTCAGCCTGTATGCGTAAATCGTGTACAGCCACATGAGGCAAATTGGACGAAAATTGCTCCCAACTTTCACCGCGATTGAAGGTTACATAAGCACCATTATCGGTTCCCAGGTAAAGGATGTTTTCATTGGCCGGGTCTTCACGAATCACATTTACCGGCGACAATGGCAAATTGCCGTTACTATTTTGCCAGGTTTTTCCATAGTCCTCACTTACAAATACATAAGGTTTAAAATCATCCCAGCGGTAGCCGTTTAGTGTGACATACACACGTTCCTTTTTGTGTTGTGAAGCAATGACCCGCGACACCCACAAATCTTTAGGGAATGTCGTTGAAATATTTTCCCAACTGCCGCCACCATTGTGAGTGATGTGCAGCAGGCCGTCATCACTTCCGGCATAGAGCAAGCCAAATTGAAATGGAGACTCGTCAATGGAAGTCAAAGTACCATAAGCTACATTCCCTTTTTTTCCGCCTTGAGTTAAATCGGGTGAAATGGCGGTATAATCGGTTCCTTGATTCATCGAACGCATCAATTTGTTTCCTCCATAATACAGGATGTCCTGATTGTGTTTGGAAAGCAAAATGGGCGTTTGCCAGTTAAATCGGTAAGGCGCTTCTCCCAACTCATGTTTGGGTTGGATGTAAGTGGTTGTTTTTGCTCCCCGGTCAAGCCTGAAATAATTTCCAAATTGAAAACCCGTATAAACAATATCGGGATTTCGCTCATCCACTTCAATATACATCCCGTCGCCTCCCATTATTTCTTTATAAGGATAATCACCGGTATTTTGCCAGCGTGTGGAATAGGAATAATTACTGGGCCCCACCCAAACTCCGTTGTCCTGCGAACCGGCATAAACATTATAAGGTTTTTGGTTGTCCACTTGCAGGGCATATACCTGCATCACGGGAGTAGAATTTGCCTTAAGCCAGCTTTCGCCATCGTCAAAAGTAATGTTGACACCACCATCGTTTCCGTTGATGAGATGCCCGGGTTTTTTTGGGTTTAACCAAAGAGCATGATGATCCACATGCACATTGGGGGCATCCATCGATTCAAAGGTTTTTCCGCTGTCTTTGGATTTTAAAATGGGGACTCCAAAAATATAAATTGCATCGGGATTGTTTCGCTCCACGCGAATTTCACCAAAATAATAACCATATGAATAATAAATATCATCCAGATAATCTTTATGGGTTTTCTTCCAGGTTTTTCCTCCGTCTGTGGATTTAAAAACCTCAGCGCCAATAACGGGTGTATCAAAAAGCATAGCGTTGGCATCTTCCAGATATTTAGCCAAATCGATAGGTTTTACGGTACCACCGCTCACCATTTGCTTGACGTTTTCAGCACGGTATTTCTCCTGAAAATTGTTTTCACGTAAAAAACGGTTCAACGTGCTGTTGTCCAATTGCAAAAACTGAGCAGCTGTCATCGTTTTAAAATCCTCTTTGGTGAGTATTCCTTCCGCTTGCGATTCTTTGTCTTTGGGTCTCAAATCCTGATTGTCGTGAAAAGCATAAACCGTGTTGGCATCATACACCGCCAACCCAATACGCCCAACACCATTCCCGGTGGGAAAACCACTGCCTTCCACAGAAACTTTTGTCCAACTGTTTCCGGCATCGGTACTTTTGTAAATGGATGAGCCTTCACCATTCCCTTGAAAATGCCATGCTTTGCGGTCTCTTTCCCAGGAAGTGGCATATTGAATATTGAAATTATTAGGGTCTGCTTCCAGATCAATCACCCCGGTTTCATCATTGATAAAAAGCGTTTTGTTCCAGGTTTTTCCTCCGTCTGTGGTTTTGTAGATGCCACGCATTTCGTTGGGCGAATACAAATGTCCAATCACGGCGACCAGTACTTCATCAGGTTTGTTAGGGTTAATGATTATACGCCCAATATGATGTGAGTCTTCCAGACCCATATGCTGCCATGTCTCTCCTTTGTCAGTTGATTTCAAAATTCCAATCCCCGCATAAGACGAGCGTGAAGAGTTGTTCTCACCGGTACCTGCCCAAAGGGTTCCGTTTTTCCAGTCCACGGCAATATCTCCCAAGTTTTGTGTGGGAGCATTGTCCATTACCGGTGTAAAGCTGGTGCCGTTATTGTTAGTGTACCAAAGTCCGCCAGTGGCATAAGCCACATAAAACTCCATCGGGTTGTCAGGATTCACATCCAGATCGACTACCCGGCCGCTCATTACGGTTGGGCCTATATTAGTAAATGCGATGTTTTTAACCAGCGAATTTTTAGACAGTGTTTCTGTTTCCTGAAGCGATTGCTTCAAAGCCTCTGCAGTCGTTGCCGCCGGTTGTGCAATTGAAAAAGAAACACTCAATACAAATAGAAGGGAAGAAAAAATGGTTTTCATGATTGGTAAATTTTTATGCTGATGAAAGTACATATTTGAGTGGTGGTTTCAAAATTAATTTTTCAAGATTACTTGATAACTGTTTTATCGATTCAAAGGCTTTGTGTAACTTTGTTTTTTCCGCTTTAAGCGGAAGGATTTAATTGAATTAGGAACTTACATAAACGAGACCCCGCAACAAGTGCGGGGATGGATATGAAATACGAAACAATCAACAACGCCCTGTACATCAAAAACCGCAAAAACTTTATGGCGCAAATGGCGCCTAAAAGCTTGGCCGTTTTTAATTCAAACGATATATATCCCATCAGTGCAGACAGTACCATGCCCTTTCAACAGGCACGTGACATCCTGTATTTAAGTGGTGTGGATCAGGAGGAAAGTATTTTGTTGCTGTTCCCCGATGCAGTGGACCCAAAAAACCGGGAAGTGCTTTTCCTAAAGGAAACCAATGAGCACATTGCCGTTTGGGAAGGTGAAAAATTAACCAAGGACCGCGCGTTTGAAGTGGCTGGTATTAAAACAGTTTATTGGCTTCAGGAGTTTGACAAGGTGTTTTTTGACTTGATGACGCAAGCAGAAACAATTTATTACAACACCAACGAGCATTACCGCCAGGCGGTGGAAACCCAAACCCGGGAAGACCGTTTTATTGCAAAAACCAAAGCACAATTTCCTGCACATCGCTGGGCAAAAAGCAATCCCATACTGCAACGGTTGCGCAGTGTAAAAGACCCCATCGAACTCGAGTTGATGCAAAAAGCCTGTGACATTACTGAAAAAGGCTTCCGTAGAATTCTCAATTTTGTAAAACCCGGCGTGATGGAATACAATATTGAAGCGGAGCTGATGCACGAGTTTCTTAACAACCGCTCCCGCGGATTTGCCTATACCCCCATCATAGCAAGTGGCAACAATGCCAATGTTTTACATTATATAGAAAACAATCAAGAGTGTAAAGCCGGCGATTTGATCCTGATGGATGTGGGTGCAGAATATGCCAACTACAGCAGCGATATGAGTCGCACGATTCCTGTTTCGGGAAAGTTTACCAAGCGTCAGAAAGAGGTGTACAATGCTGTAAATCGCGTAAAAAATGAAGCTACAAAATTACTAGTCCCCGGAACCATCTGGAAGGAGTACCATGTGGAGGTGGGCAAAATCATGACTTCAGAATTACTAGGTTTAGGTCTTCTTGATAAAGCCGACGTTCAAAATGAAAACCCCGACTGGCCTGCTTATAAAAAATACTTTATGCACGGTACTTCACACCACATTGGTCTGAACACCCACGACTATGGTATTCTTTGGGAACCCATGCAACCCAATATGGTTTTCACAGTAGAACCCGGCATCTACATTCCCGCAGAAGGTTTTGGAATTCGCCTGGAAGATGATGTGGTCGTTCAGGAAAAAGGGGAACCCTTTAACTTAATGAGGAACATTCCGATTGAGGCAGAAGAGATTGAGGAATTGATGAATAGTAAATAGTAGTTAGTTGTTAGAGGTGAGTTGTTTACTTTTAAATGATTTTCCTTAAACTTAATTTACGTATTCCAATAAAATTTGCTAAACAGGATGTTGCTATGCATTTAAACTTTAAGGAGTCCAATATATTCTACACCAAACAAGGAAAAGGTAGTGCCTTGGTTCTTCTCCACGGATTTCTTGAAAATAGCAGTATGTGGGATTTTCTTCTTCCTAAATTACAAAAAAACAATACCGTCATCACCATCGATTTATTAGGTCACGGCCAAAGTGAATCTGTGGGATACATTCATACCATGGAACTTTTGGCAGAGCAAGTCAAGACAGTACTTGAACAGGAGCAAATTGAGAGTGCTTTTCTGATTGGTCATTCTTTAGGAGGTTATGTTGCATTGGCTTTCGCCGAAAGGTATCCAGAAAATTGTAATGGTATAATCCTTTTGAACTCCACTCCAAAAGAAGACTCGCCGGAAAGAAAAATAAATCGAGACCGAACTGTAGCTTTAGTTAAAAAGCACAAAGAAGCCTTTTTAAGTATGGCAATCACAAACTTGTTTGCTGAAGAAAATAGGGAGAAATTTGTCACAGCTATTCAAGAAATGAAACAAACAGCTATGGAAATGCCTGTTCAAGGAATTATCGCAGCATTAGAAGGAATGAAAATAAGAAAAGACAGAACCTTATTACTAAAAAAGTTTTCAAAACCAAAAATCATCATCGCTGGAAAAAAAGACCCCATAATGCCTTTTGATGAGGTAAAAAACTTAGCCATCTACTGTAAATGTAACTTTTACGCCTTGGATGGAGGCCATATGAGCACTATTGAGAATAGAGATGAAATGTTAAAATTAATGCATTTCATCGAATAATTTTACTTTTTGTCGGATTTTTCGTTCATTTAACTACTTTTATATGAACTAACAAACTAAACTCCGGCTCATGCAAAAAGCTACCCCCAAAGCAACCTCATCACTCGGAACAATAGTATGCTCAATGATTGGGCACAACTACAAAGAAACAAATCGAATCAATAATGTCATTTCTGAATACAGGTGCAATTGTTGCGGCCACGAGGTAACAGAAAATGCACAAGGCTCATTGGAAGTTTTAACTCCAAAAATGAAAGACATTAATGCCTGTCTATCTTCTTTTATTCAGAAAAAAATGCGAAGAGCCAGTTACTCTCAAGTGTCTTGAAAAGAATTCCATCCTCTTGCTTTTAATGGAATTTTTGTATTGCCGCGTGTGATTAAATGCATTCCTTCACTTGCTGAAGTCATATGTCCAATCACGGTCAAATGCGGATTCCCCTTGATTTTAGGAAAATCATCTGTAGCGATTGTAAAAAGCAATTCATAATCTTCGCCACCATTTAATGCAATGGTTGTACTATCTATATTAAATTCTTCACAAGTTGAAATCACCTGCTGGTCTAACGGGATTTTATCTTCGAATAAATTACAACCCATTTTTGAATTTTTACAAAGGTGCATCACTTCTGAGGAAAGTCCGTCACTAATGTCAATCATCGATGTGGGTTTTACTTCAAGAGCTTTTAAAAGTTCTTTGATATCCTTCCGAGCTTCCGGTTTCAACTGTCTTTCTACTAAATAAGTGTAGGGCGTCAAATCGGGTTGGTTATTGGGGTTCACCTGAAATACTTGTTTTTCTCTTTCTAAAACCTGAAGCCCCAAATAAGCCGCTCCCAAATCTCCGGTCACAACCAGTAAATCATTTTCTTTGGCGCCACTTCGGTAAACCAAATCATCTTTTTCAACAGCCCCTAATGCAGTGATGCTTATAATTAATCCTCGGGTTGAAGAAGTCGTATCTCCACCCACCACGTCAACATTGTAGAATTTTGCAGCCATTTTGATTCCGGCATACAGTTCTTCAACTGCTTCCAGAGGAAATCTGTTTGATAGTGCAATAGAAACAGTAATCTGTTTTGCCACGGCATTCATGGCATATACATCTGAGAGATTAACAACCACTGCTTTATACCCTAAATGTTTCAATGGCATATAACTCAAATCAAAATGCACCCCTTCAATCAACAAATCTGTGGTTACTACCTGGTAGTTGTCTTTTTCATACAAAACAGCAGCATCATCACCCACGCCTTTGATTGTAGAAGAATGTTTGATCTTGAAGTCTTTGGTCAAATGATCGATAAGACCAAATTCGCCCAGACTTGCAATATCTTTCTTTGTTTTTGAGTTCTCTTTGGACATAATTTCTATTTGTAGTGCAAAATTACAGTTTATTTAGACAATAGTAAAAGAAGAGGCTATCATTAGTTAAAATAAGGTTTTAGTAAAAGTATTTTTAACAATAGTATAAGCTTATTTCATTTGAAAAAATTGTAGTATTGTAAACTTATTAATAAAAAAATCTAAATCGTGAAAATCAAATTACTCCCCCTCCTACTTTTAAGCTGTGGCTTTATTTTTGCCCAAACCCCGTGTGTGAATGGTTTTGCCGGTCCTTATCCTTGTGATGGATATGATCTACAGGCCCATTTTGATTTAAATGTTTTTGGTGCAGACCGCGGTAATGATTCCTGGGGCTGGACAGACCCTGATACAGGAAAAGAATATGCCATTATGTGTCTTGGAGACAGTACTGCGTTTATTGATATTTCTGATCCTGTAAACGCTGTTTATTTAGGCAAACTTCCCACACATACTTTTAACAGCACCTGGAGAGACGCCAAAGTTTACAACAATCATGTATTTATTGTAAGTGAAGCAGATAATCATGGCATGCAGGTTTTTGATTTAACAAGGTTACGCAATGTTAGTAATCCTCCAGAGATATTTAATCATGATGCCCATTTTGATGGATTTGGCAGAGCACATAACATAGTAATCAATGAAGAAAACGGCTATGCTTATGCAGTTGGAACCCAGCAATTTAATGGCGGCCCTTATATCGTTAATATTCAAGATCCTACAAACCCCTCTTTTGTGTCAGGTTACAGTGCAGTTGACTATACTCATGACGCTCAAGTTTTAGTTTACACAGGTCCTGATCAAGACCATGTGGGTAAAGAGCTTTACATTGGCAGTAACGAAAATGAAATCGTTATACTTGATGTGACCAATAAAAGTAATGTACAGCTTATCAGCTCTGTTGCTTATACTAATGTAGCCTACTCTCACCAAGGATGGTTTACAGAAGACCAAAGATTTTTTCTATTGGGAGATGAAATTGATGAGCTAAATTTTGGATTTAACACAAGAACCATTGTTTTTGACTTCACTGACTTAGACAATCCTTTTCAATCTTTTGACTATACCGGACCCACTGCTGCTATAGACCACAACGGTTACGTAAAAGGTGATAAATTCTACTTAGCTAACTATACTGCCGGAATGCGGGTGATTGATGTTTCAGATTTAGACAATCATACTACTCAAAATCCAACTATGGTTGAAACTGGTTTTTTTGATACTTATCCCTCCTCTAACGATGTGGGTTTTGATGGAGCCTGGAGTGTTTATCCTTACTTTGCTAGTGGTAATATTGTAATTAGTGATATAAATAGAGGCTTCTTTTTAGTTAAAGATCCCAACTTTTTATCGACTGAGTCTTTTTCAAAAGAAAGTTTCAACTTGTTTCCAAACCCTGCAAATCACTATCTAACTATTCAATCTCAAAACACTCCAATTGAAAAAATACAAGTTATCAATACGTTGGGACAACAGGTTTTATCTATTGAAAACAACAACACAATTAAAAGGACGATTGATATTAGCTCTCTAAATCCCGGTATGTATTTTGTTGTACTAAATTCAACTATCACTAAAAAATTAATCGTTAAATAAATATGTTTTTGCCCCGAAAAACCATTATAAAAACTGTTGTATTTTCCTTTTTAATACTATTGTTTTCTTGTAAAAGTGATGATGACTCAATTACAACAGACGATACTCCTCCAGCAGCCTTTACTGGTGAAATAGAATGGGCAAAAACCTTTGGTGGTTCCCTTGAAGACGATGCCAATTCAATCATTGAAACTCCAGATGGCGGGTATGCTATTTTGGGCTTCACATTGAGTAATGATGGTGATATTTCAGACAAAATTAGTACAGATGCAGATTTCTGGGTTTTTAAAACTGACCCCAATGGCGAACTCCAATGGAGTAAAACCTATGGAGGATCAGCCGATGATCGTGCAACAAGAATCATCAGTACTAATGACGGTGGCTTTGCTGTTATAGGCTATACTCGAAGCAATGATGGTGATGTTTCACAAAACAACGGCTTTTATGACTTTTGGCTACTTAAACTAGACTCCTCCGGAAACATGCAATGGGAAAAAAATTATGGATTTAGTGGAATCGATCAAGGTCAGGCTGTTATTCAAACTTCAGATGGAGGTTACTTTCTCGCGGGATATATGGACTTTGACGGTAGGGCTGCACAACAACAAAGCAAAAACAAATCTGGAAATCGACATGGTGTGGGAGAGTTTTGGGGAATAAAAACTAACGCTTCCGGTGTAGAACAATGGAACGCCTACTTTGGCGGCTTAAATAATGACAGGGCTTATGATGTTATTCAAACGTCAGATGGCGGTTTCATATTAGTTGGAAATTCTGAAAGTGATGACTTTGACATTACAAATCCAAGAGGGAGTTATGATTATTGGGTGGTGAGAGTCGATTCTTCAGGGAGTTTAGTTTGGCAAAAAAATTATGGAGGTTCTGGAATTGAAATTGCCTATTCAATTACCAAAACTCAAGATGGCAATTATTTAATTTTGGGTGACACCCGAAGTTCAGACCAGCAAGTTTCAAACCCAAAAGGGAATGCAGATGCTTGGTTAATTAAAATTAATGAAAACGGCGATTTGCTTTGGCAAAAATCTTATGGAGGTTCAGAGTTTGACACCGGTAGAAATATCATTGAAAAACCCGATGGAAATTTAATCGTTTTCGGGACATCAAGAAGCAATGATCAGGATGTCAATGCTAACTATGGACAAAGTGATTTTTGGATTGTAATCACCGATGCTAACGGAAATATTAGTTTTGAAAAAAACTATGGCGGCAGTGCACTCGATTTTGGCAACTCAAGTCTATTGACCTCAACCGGAAATATTGTTCTTGCCGGAAGTACAGAAAGCAATGATTTTGATGTACCCAATAATAAGGGCTCAAAAGACGTTCTCATAATAAAATTAAAATAATCCAAAATGAAAAAAGTATTAATGCTTCTAGGTATAATTTCCCTTCTAAGTGCGTGCAGCAGTGATGATGAAAAATCAAACAACCTCGACTTAACATTTAAGTTATCACATAACTGGGATGACCAAAACCTTACTTTTGAAGATTTTGGCACTACCTCATTTACTAATGCAAATGGAGATCAAGTTTCACTTGACCGCCTGCGATACATCATTTCCAACATAACCTTCTACAAAGAAGATGGCGAAACAACTCAGTTACTAGGATATCAACTGTTTGACTTGTCAGATGAAGAAAGTTTGAGTTTCACTTATAATGCAAATATCCCAGAAGGAAATTATACAGTTATTTCTTTTACCTTTGGACTTGACGAGCAATTTAATGTCTCTGGCGCTTATGCTGATTTAAATTCTGTATCCTGGAATTGGCCTGAAAATTTGGGAGGAGGCTATCATTTTTTACAAATGGACGGCACCTATGAAACCCCTGAAGGAGCACAACCTTTTAATTATCACATGGGAACAGCACGTGTGAGCCAAAACATGTTTGAAGCTAATTATAGAACCGTGTTTCTTTCATCAAATTTTACACTAAATCAAAACAAATCAATTGAGTTCAAAATGAATGTCGCTGAATGGTTTAAAAATCCACACACCTGGGATTTAAATGAATTAAATACAGAGCTGATGATGAACTACACTGCACAAAAAATGATGTATGACAATAGTGGGACAGTGTTTAGTTTAGGAGAAATAACAACCCCCTGATGCGCTTTAAGTTAGTCATACTAGCTGGTATACTTATTATCATTGTTTCCTGTCAAACAAATGACGATAAGTATGTTGCAAACCCTCAACCTCTTGAGATTCTTCAACTGTTTTTACAGTATTTATCAGATCCCGTCATCCCTGCATCAAACCCACAAACCAAGGAAGGTGTTGCTTTAGGCAGAAAACTGTTTTTTGACCCCATCCTATCCGGCAATGGTACACAAGCTTGTGCAGATTGCCACCGCCCTCAAAATGCTTTTTCAGACCCGCGTCAATTTAGTGTGGGCGTTGAAGGCATTGCAGGACTTAGAAACTCTATGCCTTTGCAAAATCTCGCTTGGAACTTCAATCAAAAATTTAATTGGGATGGAAGCGCTCCCACTCTTGAAGATCAAATCTTTGAACCGGTGACAAACCCCATCGAAATGAACAATACCTGGCCTCAAGCTGAAGCAAGTTTAATAAATCACGATGATTACCCACAGCTATTTAAAGAAGCATTTGAAGGAGCAACCATTGATTCAGTATTAGTCACTAAAGCGATTGCTCAGTTTTTGCGCACTCTTATTTCGGGAAACTCCAGGTTTGACAGGCACCTTTTAGGAGAAAATATTTTAACACCCCAGGAACTCAATGGTATCAATGTGTTTATGTCTGAAGAACTGGGAGATTGTTTTCATTGCCATGGAAATCCCTTTAATCCACTTTGGACAGATAATACCTTTCACAATAACGGGCTGGATGAATCATTCACTGATTTGGGGTTGGGAAATGTCACCGGAGATCCTCGTGACAATGGAAAATTTAAAGCTCCTTCTTTGAGAAATCTTGCCTTTACTGCACCCTATATGCACGATGGCCGATTTGAAACCCTCGAAGAAGTAATCAACCACTACAGTGAAGGACTGGTGTTTTCTGAAACAATAGACCCCCTCATGAAAGCCGTTGCTCAAGGAGGTGTACAACTTTCTGAAGAAGATAAAGCAGACCTAAAAGCATTTCTACTATCGCTTTCAGATCCCGGGTTTATTAACAATCCTGACTTTCAGAATCCAAACTAAATTTCATTCCCAATCTCTCATTGCCAAACTATTAATAAACGCTATAGACCCATCTAATTTTATAATATATCTAACACACTAAGACGTTATATTATTTGTATATTTGCATCTCTATTTAGAACAAATCTACTTAAGATGATTAAAGTAAGCGATACTGCAAAAACCAAAATCTCACAGCTTATGGCTGAGGAAGGTTTTAATGTCACAAATGATTTTGTGAGAGTGGGCGTAAAAAGTGGTGGTTGCTCCGGCTTGTCTTATGAATTGAAGTTTGACAATTCATCGCGAGATGAAGACAAAATTTTTGAAGACAATGCCGTGAAAATCATCATTGATAAAAAAAGTTTTCTTTATCTGGTGGGCACCACGTTGGAATACAGCGGTGGCCTGAACGGAAAAGGATTTGTTTTCAACAACCCAAACGCTAACCGCACTTGTGGGTGTGGAGAAAGTTTTTCGCTTTAAGCTAAAAAGGAAAAAAATTATGTCAAAATATACAGAAGACGACTTACAGAAAGAACTCGAAACCAAAGAATACAAATATGGTTTCTATACAGATATAAAATCTGATACCTTTCCTGTGGGCCTTAATGAAGAAGTAGTAGTAGCAATTTCCAAAAAGAAAGAAGAGCCAGAATGGATGACTGAATGGCGCCTGGAATCTTTCAGGTACTGGAAAGAAATGGTTGAACCCAAGTGGGCAAATGTACATTATCAAAAACCCGACTTCCAGGCGATTTCTTATTACTCTGCACCCAACTCAAAACCAAAATATGACAGCTTAGACGAAGTGGATCCTGAACTCCTGGACACTTTTAAAAGACTTGGCATTTCTCTGGACGAACAAAAAAAACTTGCCGGCGTGGCAGTTGACATTGTGATGGACTCGGTTTCTGTTGCGACAACATTCAAAAAAACACTGGCAGAAAAAGGAATTATTTTCTGTTCCATTTCAGAAGCGATTAAAGAGCACCCAGAACTGGTAAAAAAATATTTAGGCACTGTTGTACCCCAACGTGACAATTTTTATGCTGCATTGAATTCGGCTGTATTTAGCGACGGCTCTTTCTGCTATATTCCAAAAGGGGTGAGATGCCCTATGGAGCTTTCGACTTATTTCAGAATCAATCAAGCCGGCACAGGACAATTTGAACGAACCCTTGTCATTGCAGATGAAGGCAGTTATGTGAGTTATCTTGAAGGTTGTACAGCACCCTCACGTGATGAAAACCAATTGCACGCTGCAGTGGTAGAACTCATAGCTTTAGACAATGCTGAAATTAAATACTCAACCGTTCAAAACTGGTATCCCGGTAACAAAGAAGGTAAAGGGGGCGTTTATAATTTTGTGACCAAAAGAGGCCTTTGCGAGAAAAATGCCAAAATCTCCTGGACACAAGTAGAAACCGGTAGTGCCGTTACCTGGAAATATCCAAGTTGTGTTTTGAAAGGCGATAACTCCATTGGTGAGTTTTACTCCATTGCTGTTACCAACAATTTTCAGCAAGCCGATACCGGAACCAAAATGATTCACCTTGGGAAAAACACCCGAAGCACCATTATCTCTAAGGGTATTTCAGCAGGGCAATCCCAGAACTCATACAGAGGTTTGGTGCAAATAAGCCCACGAGCAGAAAACGCCCGCAACTTTTCACAATGTGATTCCCTATTGATGGGAAATAAATGTGGTGCACACACCTTTCCATACATTGAAGCAAAAAATAAAACCGCTAAAATCGAGCACGAAGCAACCACCTCAAAAATAGGTGAGGATCAGATCTTTTACTGCAATCAACGTGGTATAGATACTGAGAAAGCCATCGCTTTAATAGTAAACGGTTTTAGCAAAGAAGTGCTCAATAAATTACCGATGGAATTTGCTGTGGAAGCTCAAAAATTACTTGAAATAAGCCTCGAAGGCTCAGTAGGATAAAAAACCACCTAATTATAAAACCAAATGAAAAAAGTTTTTATTGTATTTAGTTTATTTGTTGCTTTTACAAGTTGTAAAAATAATGAAGAGTCTTCAGCAGAAGCTCAGGAAATTAAAGCAGATTTTATTTATCTTGATGATGCAGCCGTCCTTAAAGGAACCGATTTTATTTATGGAGTAAAAATAGATGATATGGCAAAAGAGCTTGCAGAACGAGTAAACCCAATCAAAATAGATGATTTTGATATGGTGCCGGTCGTTGTAAAAGGAATAATAAACAAAAAAGAAGAAAATGAAGAAGGTTGGGAAGAAATTGTAACAATTAAAGAAATTGTAACTGTAAGCAACAGACCCTCTCAACCCGATGTAAAACTAGAATAAAAAAACAATGTTACAAATCAAAAATTTACACGCTGGTGTAGAAGAAAACGATATTTTAAAAGGCATTAACCTTGAGGTTAAAGCCGGAGAGGTACACGCAATCATGGGACCCAATGGTTCCGGAAAAAGTACCCTAGCCTCTGTAATTGCAGGGAAAGAAGAATTTGATGTTACTCAAGGTAATATATACTTTGAAACTGAAGATATCGCAGAACTCGCTCCAGAGGAGCGTGCTCACAAAGGCATCTTTTTGTCCTTTCAATATCCTGTTGAAATACCCGGTGTTTCAGTAACCAATTTCATCAAAACAGCCATCAACGAAAACCGTAAAGCAAAAGGTCTCGAAGATATGCCTGCCAATGAAATGCTGAAAATGATCAGGGAAAAAGCCGAAATGTTTGAAATGGACAGAAAGTTTCTTTCGCGTTCCCTAAACGAAGGTTTCTCTGGTGGTGAAAAAAAGAGAAATGAAATTTTCCAATTGGCAATGCTAGACCCAAAATTGGCCATCCTTGATGAAACCGATTCCGGATTGGATATTGATGCTTTGAGAGTCGTGGCAAACGGAGTCAATAAATTGAAAAGTGAGAAAAACGCAATCGTTGTCATCACACATTACCAAAGACTTCTCGATCATATTGTCCCCGATTTTGTACACGTTCTAATGGACGGTAAAATCGTAAAAACCGGTACAAAAGAACTCGCATACGAGCTAGAAGAGCGAGGCTACGACTGGATCAAAGAAGAAGCGAAGGCCGTTTAAATGTTTGATGTTTGTGGTTTATAGTTCACCCATTAAACCATTAACTTTTAACCATTAACTAAAAACAAAATGAGTTTAAAAGATAAATTAGTATCCTCTTACCTTGCATTTGAAGACTATATCGATGCAGATTCTCATATCCATGAGCTACGCAACAAAGCGATAAAGACTTTTGAAAATTCAGGATTTCCAACAAAAAAGGAAGAAGCTTGGAAATACACCTCGCTCAATTCCATTTTAAAAGAGGACTATTGTATTTTTCCGAAAAAGGAAAACACTGTTGAATTCAAGGAAGTTAAGAAATACTTTTTACACGAAATTGATACCTATAAAATTGTGTTTATAGACGGGGTTTACAACTCGTTCCTTTCCGAAACTACCCACGATAAAGTCGATGTTTGTTTAATGTCTTCAGCACTAAGCAAGCCTAAGTATAAAGCAGTGGTTGAAAACTATTTCAATAAAATAGCAAAAGACGATAGTTTGACATCACTCAACACCGCTTTCGCGAAAGAAGGAGCTTACATTTTCATCCCAAAACACCGGGAAGTAGAAAAACCCATCGAAATTATCAACTTTGCCACCGGTAATGAAGCTGCACTTTTATTACAACCCAGAAATTTAATTGTAGCCGAAGAAAACGCCCATGTCCAGATTATTGAACGTCACCAAAGCTTAACCGGAAACGCTGTGTTTACAAACTCAGTTACTGAAATATTTGCTGAAAAAAACAGCTCGGTTGACTTTTACAAAGTTCAAAATGACAATAATGGAGCTTCGTTAATTGACAATACCTTCATTTCACAAAAAGATGGCAGCAATGTGAGTGTTCACACTTTTTCTTTTGGCGGAAAATTAATTCGTAATAATTTGAATTTCTACCAAAAAGGAGAACACGTCAACTCCACTTTAAAGGGAATCACGATTATTGAAGACAAACAACACGTTGACCACAATACACTTGTAAATCACATAGAACCCAACTGTGAAAGTCATCAGGACTACAAAGGTATTTTTGCAGGCAATTCAACAGGAGTCTTTAACGGAAGAATCATTGTTGAAAAAGAAGCTCAAAAAACCGATGCTTTTCAACAAAACAATAACATACTCATTGATGACAAAGCTACCATCAATTCAAAACCTCAATTGGAGATTTTTGCAGACGATGTAAAATGTTCACACGGTTGCACCATTGGTCAGCTGGATGAAGAGGCTATGTTTTACCTTCAGACAAGAGGAATCAGGAAAAAAGAAGCTCAAGCATTATTGATGTATGCCTTTGCAAGCAATGTTTTGGAAAGCGTAAAAATACCGGAATTAAAAGCACGCATCACCAAACTCATCGCAAAGAAAATTGGGGTGAACTTAGGTTTCAACTTGTAATAATGTTCTTTTCCAAATATCCAAATAAACTATTATGAATACGAATAGTAAGAGCATTGCATTTGATGTAGAAAAAATCAGAAAAGATTTTCCAATTCTTTCCAGAAAAGTTAATGGTTATCCTTTGGTATATCTTGACAATGCAGCCACCTCCCAAAAACCACAAGTGGTTATTGATGCTTTAGTTGATTACTATTCAAATTACAATGCGAACATACACCGTGGAGTTCACAGTCTTTCTCAGGAAGCCACCGATGCTTATGAACAGGCAAGAGAGAAAATAAGAGCTCATTTTAATATAAAAAAAACGAGAGAAGTGATTTTCACTTCCGGAACCACGCATGCCATTAATATCGTTGCCTCAGGTTTCAGATCTATTTTACAGAAAGGAGATGAACTTATCGTTTCTGCATTGGAACACCATTCAAACATCGTCCCCTGGCAAATGCTTTGTGAAGAAACCGGTGCTGTGCTTAAAGTGCTTCCAATGAATGATGAAGGGGAACTTGAGCTCGTTGAATATATTAACCTCTTATCAAACAAAACAAAGCTTGTTTTTGTCAATCATATCTCAAACGCTTTGGGAACCATAAATCCCATTGAAGAAATTATTGAAAAAGCACACAAAGTGGGTGCGGCTGTTTTAATAGACGGCGCACAGGCTTGTGCACACATAAAACCTGATTTACAAACGCTCAATGCGGACTTCTATACCTGTTCTGCCCACAAAATGTGTGGCCCAACCGGGGTGGGAATTTTGTATGGAAAAGAAGCCTGGCTTGCTAAATTACCCCCCTATCAAGGAGGCGGTGAAATGATTAAGGAGGTCACTTTTGAAAAAACAACTTATGCAGAACTTCCTCATAAATTTGAAGCAGGAACACCCAATATTGCAGATGGAATTGCTTTTGGTGTCGCACTCGATTATTTAAATGGAATTGGGTTTGATGCCATTGAAAAATATGAGATCCAACTGCTGCAATATGCAACAGAAAAACTACTGGAAATCGAAGGATTAAAAATATATGGTACTTCAGCACATAAAACTTCGGTGATTTCATTTAACATAGAAGATATACACCCTTATGACATTGGCACAATCCTTGACAAACTGGGTATAGCTGTGCGCACGGGTCACCATTGTGCACAACCCATTATGGATTTTTACAATATACCGGGAACGGTAAGAGCTTCATTTGCTTTTTACAATACATTTCACGAAATTGATGTTCTTGTAGAAGCAATTAAAAAAGCAAAACAAATGCTAACATAAAAACAACCCAATTATGAAATCAATTTTTTCAATTTTAGTTTGCTCAATCTTATTTTTAACCACCTCTTGTGATGAAACTCAAAAGGTAATCAATACCGCCAGCAACGTGCAATTAAATGGAAACTATACCATCAATACAGTAAACGAAAAAAGCTATACACAAAAAGGACTTGTATTGTCATTTGACGCTCTCAATAAATCAGTCAATGCTACGACTGAGTGTAACAATCTATTTGGCACTTACACCATTGATTTGTATGCTTTGAATTTTGGCCCCTTGGCAAGCACAAAAATGTTCTGTGAAGGTAAAATGGATGCAGAAAAAGAAATTGGCGAAGCCCTTGAGGCGACAGGTTCTTACACAATTGAAAATGGTGTTCTAAAATTATATTCCAAAAATGACAGAAGCCTGTTACTCACCGCTACAAAAGTGAGGGAAACTAGTGAAAACTAAATTACGTTTTAATGCAGAATTAAACCGTAAAACTTTGTATCAATGAAAATTAAAGACATACAAGAAGAAATTATTGAAGAGTTTGCATTTTTTGATGACTGGATGCAACGCTATGAGCATATGATTTCTCTAGGGAAATCATTGCCGCTTATTGATGAAACAAATAAAAAAGAAGACTACCTTATCAAAGGTTGTCAATCTAAAGTCTGGGTATATCCTGAGTTTAAAGATGGAAAAGTTTTATTTACCGCAGACAGCGATGCCATTATTACCAAAGGAATTGTTGCCCTTTTACTACGAGTTTTTTCAAATCAAACACCAGAAGATATTTTAAAAGCAGACACTGATTTTATTGATGAAATAGGACTAAAAGAACATCTGTCACCCACCAGAGCAAACGGACTCGTGTCTATGATTAAGCAACTAAAAATGTATGCACTTGCTTATCAGTCACAATTAAATTAAAATAGTATGGAAACAGAAGAAAAAATAAATACCGCAGAACTTGGTGAAAAAATCGTTAAAGTTTTAAAGACCATATATGACCCTGAAATTCCGGTTGATATCTATGAGCTGGGGCTCATTTATGATGTGTTTGTAAATGAAGATTATGAAGTGAAAATCATCATGACACTCACAACACCCAACTGTCCCGTTGCTGAAAGTATGCCACAAGAAGTGAAAGACAAAGTAGCTTCACTAAAAATGGTCAAAGATGCCGAAGTAGAACTCACTTTTGACCCACCCTGGTCTCAGGAACTAATGAGTGAAGAGGCAAAACTAGAACTGGGAATGCTTTAAAACATCCTGTTTTATGGAAGAAATCATCAACAAAGTTGCCAACAGTAAACTAAAAACCCTTAACCTAGAAGATTTCTATCAAGATGGTGAACGGGTTGTTTTTGATATCTCATCTTGGTTATTTCAGGGAATTGTATTGAAAGAAAAAGATTTTCGCGAAAGCGCAAAAAATCACGACTGGAGTCAATACAAAAATCAATATGTTGCCCTCACGTGCAGCTCTGATGCTATTATTCCCGGATGGGCTTATTTGCTGATTGCAAGTTATTTAAGTCCTTTTTCCCGGAAAATAGTCGTAGGAAATTTAACAGACCTTGAAACTATTTTGTTTGCCGAAACCCTTCAAAAAGCAGACTTTTCTGAATACACAAACCTTCCCGTTATTATCAAAGGCTGTTCAAACAAGCCCGTGCCAGATAATGCTTACATATTATTACTTCAAAAACTTCAACCCATTGTAAAAAGCCTGTTTTATGGAGAGGCTTGCTCTAGTGTACCCCTTTACAAACAGAAAAAGTGACTTTTTTTAAGATTTGGTTCAAAATAATAGTAATTTTGCGACCAATTTTTTTTAAAAACCCTATTATGAAAAAATCAATTCTACTAGTTTTATCATTTTTAATGACCGCTGTGATGTTTTCCCAAGATGAAGAACAGGCTCCAAAAGAAGGCTGGTCCAGATCCGGTACCTTTTCATTTTTACTTAATCAAACTGCCTTTAATGCAGAATGGACCGGTGGAGGCACTTCAAATATAGCCGGTAACATTAACCTGGTATATGATGCAAATTATAAAAAAGACCGAATCAGTTGGGACAACCGTTTTATGGGCGACTATGGCTTAACAAAAATCAAAGGCGATGAATTTGAAAGAAAAACAAATGACAGGCTTGAAATAAACTCCATTGTGGGTTACCAAATAAAAGAGGGCAGCCTCTGGTCTTACTCATTTTTTGCAAATTTTAGAACACAATTTGACAAAGGATTTGAATTTAATGAAGATGTAAACCCCATTACACGTATTGAAACAACTCGATTTATGTCTCCAGCTTATTTACAATTTGGTCCCGGTATGACCTGGAAAAAATCAGACAATTTAAAAGTAAACATTGCTCCTGCTACATCACGATTAATTTTTGTTAACAGCCGTTTTACAGATGTGGGTAACGACCCACTTGCTATTGCCGCGTTTAATGAAAACCCATACTTTGGTGTGGAAGCAAATGAGACCTTACGATTTGAATTTGGAGCATCAGTATCTGCTTATGCTAAATTTGACCTAATTGAAAATGTCTCAATGGAAAATTTGCTTAATCTCTATTCAAACTATCTGGAAGACCCTCAAAATGTTGATGTCGACTACACAATGAACCTTAATATGAAGATTAACAAATTCCTTTCCGCTAATCTAATATTCCAGGCCATTTATGACGATAATGCCGTACAAGGATTCCAAATTAGAGAAGTCTTTGGATTGGGTGTCAACTTTGGTCTTTAATGATCAAAGAAAAGAAACAATCAAAAGGTTGCCCAAATGGCAGCCTTTTTTTGTATCTTAAAACGAGATTATTAGTATATTTCGCCAAAAAATAAACCCTCATTGAAAAGAACCATTGGAAGAATAGACAAAGCCGACTTTCCTGAATTGGGACTCTATGATATTGCTGTTAAAATTGACACAGGCGCTTATACTTCATCAATTCATTGTCAAAATGTTATTGAAGATGCTGGTGTTCTGAAGTGCAATTTTCTTGATAAAGAACACCCCGGCTATGATGGCAAAGAATTTAATTTTAAAGAATACCAAATAAAAAAAGTGAAAAGCAGTAACGGCATTGTTCAAAATCGGTATATGATTCAAACAACTCTGATTCTTTTTGGTGAACAACAAATCATACAGCTCACGCTTTCAGATCGTGAAGAAATGAAATTTCCAGTACTACTAGGAAGAAAATTTTTAAATAAAAAATATATTGTAGATACCGGTCTAACCAATCTTTCTTACAAACAACAAACACAAAAATGAATATCAAAATCCTTTCAGCAAATCCCAATTTATATTCGACTAAAAGATTGGTTGAAGCTGCCAAAAAAAGACACCATCACGTTGAGGTTATTGACCATGCAAAGTGTGATATTGTAATAGAAAAAAAGAACCCCTGCATTTATTACAAAGGACATCTCATCAAAGACACCGATGCAATCATACCCAGAATTGGAGCTTCTGTAACGTTTTATGGTACAGCAGTTGTGAGACAGTTTGAAATGATGCGCGTTTTTACAACAACCGAGTCTCAGGCACTGGTAAGATCTCGTGACAAACTAAGGAGTTTACAGGTGCTCTCCAGAGCAGGTTTAGGACTTCCAAAAACCGTTTTCACAAATTACTCAAGAAATACAGAAGATGTAATCAAACACGTGGGCGGCGCTCCATTAATCATCAAATTACTCGAGGGTACACAAGGGCTTGGCGTCGTATTGGCTGAAACAAACAATGCTGCAGAATCTGTACTAGAAGCCTTTAACGGTCTTCAGGCACGGGTGATTGTTCAGGAATTTATAAAAGAAGCAGGTGGTGCAGATATTAGAGCTTTTATTGTTGACGGTCAGGTTGTGGGAGCTATGAAACGCCAGGGAAAGGAAGGTGAATTTCGCTCAAATTTACATAGAGGCGGTTCAGCAAGTATTATTGAACTCACAGATGAGGAAGAAAATGCTGCCATCAAAGCAGCCCGGGTGATGGGATTGGGTGTGGCGGGTGTAGATATGCTGCAATCTGCGCGAGGACCTTTAATTCTGGAGGTAAATTCTTCCCCGGGGCTTGAAGGAATTGAAGCCGCCACAGGAAAAGACATTGCAAAAAGTATCATTAGATATATTGAACGAAGCATATAAAATAATCTCATTTGGAAATTTTAGGCGTACATATTGGTTTAGGCGAAAGCAAAACAATTCAATTCAACATCGCAAAGCTTTATACAGCGACCAATGTTGAAATCCCCATCATCATCAACAGAGCAACAAAACCGGGCCCCACGGTTTTAATAACCGCCGGAATTCATGGTGACGAAATAAATGGCGTTGAAATTGTAAGGCAACTCATCGCAAAAAAAATCAACCGGCCCAAAAAAGGAACCATTATCTGTATTCCTATTCTGAATGTTTTTGGATTTTTATCTATGAGCAGGCAATTTCCAGATGGGCACGATTTAAATCGTGTTTTTCCGGGAACAAAAAAAGGCTCCTTGGCCAGCAGGGTAGCTCACCATTTTACCACAGAAATTTTACCTCATGCAGACTATTGTCTCGATTTTCACACCGGCGGAGCGAGTCGTTTTAATGCCGCTCAAATAAGAGTGAGTCCTAACGACTATGTTGCTTTGAAATATGCCAAAGTTTTCAATGCTCCTTTTGTGGTTATGTCAAAAATTCTCGATAAATCTTATCGTCAAACCTGCCTCAAAATGGGAATCCCATCCTTACTTTTTGAAGGGGGTAAATCCCTAAGTAGTGATAGAGACATTATAGAATTTGGGGTACACGGTGTTTTGAGAATTTTAGATCACCTCGAAATGCTAAACCCAAAATTTCAAAGTTCAAAAAAACCTTCAGATTCTGTTATTATTGAAAAAAGTACCTGGATAAGAGCTCATAAAAGTGGCTTGCTTCATACTAAAGTTTCCATCAACAAATTTGTAGAAAAAGGAGATGTTTTGGCCTCAATAACAGATCCTTACGGCGAAATGAAAGTGCGCGTCAAAGCTCCCAATAATGGTTATATCATCAATGTCAATGAATCGCCAATAGTGCATCAGGGTGATGCTATTTTTCATATTTCGACAGCAGTCTCTTAACTTCTTAACTATGGAAAAAACGCTACTGCGAAAACTTTTTATTCAAAAAAGAAGTGCTCTATCTGAAAGTGAAGTAGAATCTTTTAGCCTTGACATTGCCAATAAATGTCTTCAACTCCCCATTTGGCACTATACCAATTTCCACTTGTTTTTAAGTATAACAGGCAAAAAGGAAATCAATACAGAGTATTTGCTTCATATCCTTCAAGGAAAAGACAAAAATTGCATTGTCCCTAAAACAAACCTGAAAACAGAGACACTTTCTCATTATTTACTTACAGACAGTACAAAAATTAAAATAAACAACTGGGGAATCCCTGAGCCGGAGGATGGAATTCCGTTTCCTGAAGAAAAAATTGAGGTGGTTTTTGTTCCTTTATTGGCTTATGACAAACTCGGAAACCGTGTGGGCTATGGAAAAGGATATTATGATAAATTCTTGTCGCTTTGCAATAAAAATACGATTAAAATTGGCCTTTCATTTTTTATCCCCGAAGAAACCGTGATAGCAACCTCTGCTAAAGATATTCCTTTAGATTTTTGTGTTTCACCCAACGAGGTCTATACCTTTTAGAAAAATGTTTATATTAGTGCTTTACAACTAAACAATAAAAAATCATGGAAAACCAACCAACAACCCCACCGGACAATAATTTAGTTTGGGCAATCTAATGTACTGTTTTATGCTGTTTACCCCTTGGCATTGTTGCCATTATCAAATCTTCAAATGTAAACACACTTTGGGCTCAGGGCAATTTTGAAGGAGCTCAAAAAGCGGCAGATGATGCAAAAAAATATTCAATTTGGGGAGCAGCTATTGCACTCATTGGAATTGTATTGTATGTATTAATCATTGTTATTTTTGGAGTAGGTGGAGCATTTATGGGACTCTAAAAAAATCTTCAAAGCGGCCCTTCCAATAGTCATATTGGGAGGGTTACTTTTTATGTACCATTCCTTTAACCCCACTTATCATTCTTTTTTTCTTCCTTGTCCATTAAAATATACCACAGACCTTTATTGTGCCGGTTGTGGCTCTCAAAGGGCGATTCATCATTTGATGCATTTTGAATTTTTTATGGCTTTTAGGTACAACCCTTTGTTGGTATTGACTATTCCTTTGCTTATTTATGCTTTAATTGTGGAATATCTAAATTTTGCTTTTGGCACTAAACACAGGGTAAAGCTGTTTTACAGCAATAAATTTATTGTTATTTATTTTGGGATTGCAATTATCTATGCTGTGTTAAGAAATATTCCTTCGGAACCCTTTAGCTATCTCGCTCCTCTGAATTAGCTTCGGAATTTGTTTGTTTTTCTTTTTCAACTTTTGTTTCTTTTGGAAAGGCTTTTTTATTGAAGACAATCAAAAGACCCACACCTGTACTGATGGCAACATCTGCCACATTAAAAACAGGATCAAAGAAAGTGAAGTAATCCCCACCCCAAACAGGAAGCCATTCTGGCAAATAGCCTTTGTATAGAGGAAAGTATAACATATCAACTACTTTACCGTGAAATAGGGTACCATACCCGCCGCCTTCAGGAAAAAGAGTCGCTACTTTTCTAAAGCTGTCGTCAAAAACAACTCCATAAAAAACCGAATCAATTATATTTCCCATAGCTCCGGCAAAAATGAATGAAATTCCAACAATAAGAACACGTGACATCTTTTTTCTTACAGAATCCCAAAGCCAGTAACCAATGAAAACAATAGCTACTAAACGAAACAAAGTGAGAGCCAGTTTACCATACTCCCCGGGGATTTGAGCACCCCAAGCCATGCCTTCATTTTCAATAAAAAGAATGCGAAACCACTCAAAAACTCTAATTTCATCACCCAGCATAAAATGGGTTTTGATATAGATTTTTGAAACCTGATCAATCAGTAATATGATAAAAATAAGGAGTCCGGCTTGCTTTAGGGTCATTTTGATGAGATTAAAAGTGTAATGAAAAACGCTCAGAAAATGAGCGTTTTTCAATTTTACATCTGCATATTTTTTGCCTCAATGCTCAATGTTGCGTGAGGTACAAGTTTCAGTCGCTCTTTACTAATAAGTTTTTGAGTCACACGGCAAATTCCATATGTTTTGTTTTCTATGCGAATCAAGGCATTTTTCAAATCTCTGATAAACTTTTCCTGTCTAATGGCCAATTGAGAGTTGGCCTCTTTTGACATCACAGAACTCCCTTCTTCAAAGGCTTTGAAAGTGGGTGACGTGTCATCTGTACCATTATCACCATCATTCATATAAGCACTTTTAATCAACTCCAGTTGTTCTTGTGCCTTTTGTATTTTTTCTAAAATTAGGGATTTGAACTCTTCTAGTTCAGCATCATTGTACCTTGTTTTTGTGTCTTCGCTCATGTTCTTATATTTTTTTTATGACCAGTTTGGTTTTAACATCATCAAATTGAATGTCCAGTCCGTTTTCAACTTTTTCTGCTACTTCAAGGGTCGTGGCTAATGTTTCTGTCTTGATGTAAGTCGCATTATTGTTAATAGCGTTACCAATTAAGTCGTTATTTTCAATTATAATTTCAATTTTATCAGTGACCTCAAATCCAGAATCTTTTCTCAAATTTTGAATTCGGTTTACCAGTTCTCGGGCAATACCTTCATCACGCAACTCTTCAGTGATTGTAATATCAAGTGCAACGGTTAAATTTCCACTGCCAGCTACCAACCATCCTTCAATATCCTGAGAACTTATTTCTACATCTTGGTGCTGCAAAATAACACTTTTTCCGTTAATTTCTACTGAAATTTCACCATCCTGTTCGATTTTTTTTATTTGGTTTTGATCAAACTGATTTATGGTATTGGCAACGGCTTTCATGTCTTTTCCAAAGCGAGGTCCCAACACTTTAAAATTAGGTTTAATTTGTTTTATTAATATGCCCGAACCCTCATCAATCAGGTCGATTTCCTTCACATTAACTTCAGATTTAATCAATTCGGCTACAGCCAAAATTTCTTCTTTTTCAGTATCATTCAACACCGGAATCATAATTTTTTGAAGCGGCTGTCTCACTTTTATTTTTTCCTTTTGGCGTAAGGATAAAACCAATGAAGAAATGGTTTGCGCTTTTTGCATTTTGCTCTCTAATCCTTTGTCAATAAAGGAAGCATCAAAAGTAGGGAAGTCTGAAAGGTGTACAGAATGCTGCCCCTCTTTCACTACCGAACTTGTCAAATCTTTATACAACCTGTCCATAAAAAACGGTGCCACGGGCGCACTCAACTGTGCCACATTTATTAAGCAAGTGTAAAGTGTCTGGTATGCAGAAATCTTATCAGTTCCATACTCCCCTTTCCAGTAACGTCGTCTGCTCAGACGAACAAACCAGTTACTCAGGTTTTCCTGAACAAAATCTGATATAGCTCTTGTGGCTTTGGTGGGCTCATAATCGTTGTAATACCCGTCCACTTTTTCAATCAAAGTATGCAGTTCAGAAAGTATCCAGCGATCAATTTCAGGTCTTTTCTTTAATGGAATATCAGCCTCTGAATAATCAAAATCATCGAGATTGGCATACAGGCTGAAAAAACTATAGGTATTGTAAAGTGTTCCGAAAAACTTGCGGCGGACCTCAGCAATACCTTCTATGTCAAATTTAAGGTTGTCCCAGGGATTGGCATTGCTTATCATATACCATCGGGTTGCATCGGGACCAAAAGTCCCTATGGTTTCGAAAGGATCAACGGCATTGCCCAATCGCTTGGACATTTTTTGACCATTTTTATCTAAAACTAGTCCGTTTGAAACCACATTTTTATAGGCTACATCGTCAAAAATCATCGTGGCGATGGCATGCAGGGTGTAAAACCAACCACGTGTCTGGTCAACGCCTTCTGCAATAAAGTCGGCTTTTCTCCAGGTGTTTTCTACTTTTTCTTTGTTTTCAAAAGGGTAATGCCATTGGGCATAAGGCATACTTCCGCTGTCAAACCATACATCAATCAGGTCACTTTCACGTTTCATAGGTTTTCCACTTTCGGAAATTAATACAATTTGGTCCACAATGTTCTTGTGAAGGTCAACCGTTTCATAATTTTCGTCAGATAGATCACCCACTTTAAAGTTAGCAAAAACATCTTTGGTCATTAAACCGGCACTAACTGCTTTTTGCATTTCTGCTTTTAGTTCTTCTACAGAACCGATAATTTTTTCTTCCTTGCCATCTTCTGTACGCCAGATCGGAAGAGGGATTCCCCAATAGCGAGAACGCGAAAGGTTCCAATCGTTTGCATTGGCCAGCCAGTTTCCAAAACGGCCTTCACCGGTTGCTTTTGGCTTCCAGTTGATGCCCAGGTTCAACTCATGCATACGGTCTTTAAAGTCAGTGACTTTTATGAACCAGGAGTCTAATGGATAGTATAATATGGGCTTGTCTGTACGCCAGCAATTGGGGTAACTGTGCACATATTTCTCCACCTTGAAGGCTTTGTTTTCTTCCTTGAGTTTGATGGCAAGCTCCACATCCACAGATTTTTCAGGTGCTTCACCGTCGTCATAATATTCATTCTTGACATATTTACCTGCAAATTCGCCCATTTCAGCACGGAATTTTCCTTGTAAATCCACCAATGGAACAAGGTTACCGTTATCATCTTTTACCAGTAATGGCGGTACTTCAGGCACTGCCTGTTTCGCCACCATGGCATCGTCTGCACCAAAAGTGGGTGCTGTGTGCACGATACCGGTACCGTCTTCAGTCGTTACAAAATCACCCAAAATCACACGGAAAGCATTTTCAGGGTTGTTATGAGGCAAGGCATAAGGCAACAATTGCTCATAACGGATGCCTTCCAGATCTTTGCCTTTGCAATTGGCTGCAATAAAGAAAGGTATTTTTTTATCTTCGGCTTTATAGTTCTGAAGTTCACTTTCAGTTTCTGCTAGTTGAAATTTTTTATCAAATTGCTTGTTAATCAATGCTTTTGCAAGCACCACATTAATCGGCTCAAAAGTGTACTGATTAAATGTTTTTACCAACACATAATCAATTTTTGAACCAACAGTCAATGCCGTATTACTTGGCAGTGTCCAGGGAGTGGTTGTCCATGCGAGGAAATGAATATCTCCAAACCCTTGTAATGCCTTAGGCAAGGTGTTGTTTAATGCTTTAAATTGTGCCACCACCGTGGTATCAGTTATATCTTGATAGGTTCCCGGTTGATTGAGTTCATGTGAACTTAAACCAGTTCCTGCTTTTGGCGAATAGGGTTGGATGGTGTATCCTTTATAGAGTAAATCCTTCTTATAAATTTCTTTTAACAGCCACCATATGGTTTCCATATATTTGGATTTGTATGTGACGTAAGGGTCACTCATATCGACCCAGTATCCCATTTTTTCAGTTAGGTCGTTCCACACATCTGTGTAGCGCATCACAGCTTTTTTACATGCAGCGTTGTAGTCTTCGACGCTTATTTTCTTCCCGATATCTTCTTTGGTGATCCCAAGTTCTTTTTCAACACCCAATTCAATGGGCAATCCGTGGGTATCCCAACCAGCTTTGCGTTGCACCTGAAATCCTTTTTGGGTTTTGTAACGACAAAAAATATCCTTGATGGCGCGGGCCATCACGTGGTGAATACCCGGCAAACCGTTTGCTGAAGGCGGTCCCTCAAAAAAGATATATGGTTCGTTGCCTTCACGAGTGGAAATACTCTTTTGAAAAATCTGCTCCTGTTTCCAAAAATCCAATACTTCATCGGCCACTTTTGCCAAATCCAAGCCTTTATATTCAGGAAATTTTTTGCTCATGCGTCGCGCTTTTATTTAAGGTTGCGAAAATAAGCAATTTAGGGGAAATATCCTTGTTTAAAACGTGTACTTCACAGCTGCAATAAAATTCCTTCCCGGAGCAGCAATTCCTGAAGAATAGGTGCGGTACCGCTGGTCTGTAATATTTTCAAGAGATGCCGAAAGTCGCAATGCATCTGTCAATTGATATTGGGTTGCCAGATTGAGTGTGTACCAGCCGGGTGAATAGAGGTTTCCATTCTCATCTTCAGGGTAAATCTCCGGCTTATTGGCTTCTGAAGGGGCCAGATTTTCGGCTCTTATTTGTCCGCTGTAACGGGCAAAAACATCCATTTTTAAACGATTATTCTTCCAAACCAGATGGGTATTTCCAAATTGAGGAGGTGCATGCCGCAGTGGGGCTTTAACGCCATTGTCCAGCTCTTCATAGCCTTTTGCAATGGTGTAGTTTGAATTCAGACTCAAATTTTCACTTAGGTTGATTAGAATAGCAGCTTCAAAACCGTACACCCGGGCATCCGCAGCGTTTTGAATGGCTTGTACATTGCTTAGTTCGCCCTGATAGATGATTTCGGTTTCGCCGTTCAGGCTAAAGTCACGACGCACCAATGCATTATCGAGTTTGGTATAAAAAGTAGCCACTTCCACTTTAAGGATATTATCAAAATTGAGGTTGGCACCCACCTCGCCATTATAGGAATATTCAGCTTTTAAATCGGGGTTGGATACTACCACACTTCCGGGTTCTGAGTCAAATATTTTACCGATGTCGTCTATGTTTGGCGCACGGAAAGCCGTTGAAAAATTGGTGCGCAATCCCAGAATTTCACTAGCCTGGTAAGAAAGACCGATGCTTCCTGTGAGGTTTCCGGTATTGATTTGTGAGTCTTCAAATGGAAAATCATAAAAACGGTTGTCAAAGGTGGCATCAATTTGAAACTGACTGTAACGCAATCCCGATTGCAAGGAGGTTTTTGGGGAAATTTTCCAGAGCAAACTTGAATAGGCCGCATAGGATTTCCAAGTGGATCCATCGGGGTACCGAGCTTCAGTTTCTTCCTCCTGATTTGTTTCAATGTTTGTAACACTCCCTTCAGAGTTTACTTTATTATGAACATATTCCAATCCATAGAAGAGGTCAACAGATTTGATGTTTTTTGTAAAATCGAGATTGGCAGAAAGTGCATCTACTTGTTCTTCTGTTTGAAAGCGATTTGATGAATTTACACTTCGGTTGAAACGGCTTTCTTCAAAGTGTTGATAGGCGATGATAAATTTTGAATCATCATAAAAAAAACTTCTGCTTTTTCGCTCAAGCTGAAGGTTACCCGAAAACCAAACCTGAGGTCCATAATTCCACTCGGCATCGCGTAAGATCCCATTTCTAACTCTTGTCAAACGATCATAACGGGCATAGTCTGATGTTTCAGAATAAAGCAGATTTAACTGAAAGTCCCAGACTTCATTGGGCATATAACGCACTTTCTGGGCAAGACTTAGCTGGTCATAGCCGGTGGGTTTCTGCACTAAAGGGTTTTCATTGGGAGACTGAATGTCTTCACCGTCGATGGTTTGGATGAAAAAGTTTCTCAAATAATCATCGGGGCCGTGTTTTCCCATTTTCAAATCTCCAAAGTCGCTATAAGAAATACTGCTTAAAAACGCCCATTCTTTAAATCCGAAATTAAAATCGATGTGTCCTGTTTTTTCTTCATTGGCAGTTGCGTAGCGTGCAATGGCGTTCCCGGAAAACGACATGCCCTCTTCGAAGGAAAATCTAGGTTTAAGCGTATAAAAATTCATCACCCCACCCACGGCATCACTTCCGTAAACCACAGAGCCGGGGCCTAAAATCACCTCGGTATTTTCAACGACAAACGGGTCGATGGAAAGGATGTTTTGAATGTTTCCGCCCCTGAAAATAGCCGTGTTCATTCGCACGCCGTCAACGGTCATTAATAAACGATTTGTAGAAAAACCTCTCATCATGGGGCTTCCGCCTCCGAGCTGACTTTTTTGTACAAATATTTTACCGCTATTGATAAGCAGGTCTGCGGTAGTTTGTGGTTGGGTAAATAGTGCATCCTGAGCACTAATACTCACAACAGAATGTGTGATTTCATTTTTACTTTGACTGAATTTTGTAACAGAAAGGACAATCTCATCGAGTTGACCCGAGCCGGGTTTGAGCAGGACGATACCATTATTTTTCAGAATTTGTGATTTTGTAAGGGTAATGGGCTCAAAAGAAGTGTGCTGAAAGTGAATTGTTTCATTGTTGGAAAAGTCTTCCAAAGTTATTCTACCGTCCAAGTCAGAAACACCATTTTTGGATTTGTTATAGTTATAATAAACCACTCCCGGAATGGGTTCGTTGGTTTCTGAATCAATAATTTTAATTTCTTGTCCAAAAGTAAGATGTGCTGAAAAAATTAGTAAAATTAATACGTATTTTAATTGCATTGTTAGTTAAATAGTTGGTTTAAAACCTGGAGTGACTTAGGCTTTTTAAATCCTTGAATGTGAAGTTCATAATACAATAAAAGAATTTCCAGAGTTTCTTTTCGCTCTTCTTTTGTCAGTTTAATTGAATTTATTGCATCAAATTTTATGCCTAAAAACTGTTTCATGCCTTTATTTTCAGGAATTTGGATGCAATAAATATTGGTGCTTTCTGCTTGAAAAAAGCCTTCTAAAGCGTTGAAATAAGGAAGTTTAATCTCTGTGTCATCAGGATAAAACCCTAAAAAGTCTGTGAGTTGTACTAAAAAAAGGAGGTGAAAATTGGCCACTTCATCATTTGAGTCAAGCCATATTATTGATTTTTCTAAAAAAGAGAACAAGCGTTTATTTTTTTCTTCTTCCTGAATCACACTTTTTAAAATTTCAGACAAGAACAGCACAATCGATGTTTTAATAATGTGAGTGTGCAAGGTTTGATTTGCAAAATACACCTTTGCTTCCTGAATAAATTCCAAAGTTCCTTTGTCTTTATGGTTTGCAGTGATTTCTAATAAGGTAAGCGGTTGAAAAAAAGAGGTTCTGAGTTTTCCTTTTTTTGATTTGAGGATGTTTTTAAGTAAATAGGATTTTAACCCACATTCTTCAGTAAAGCATTTTACAATCAGATCTGCCTCACTGTATTTTAAAGAGGATATTACAATCCCTTTTGTGGTGATTTGCATTAGCGAATAATCATTATTTTGGCAATTTTAGTTTCTTCGGCTCCATCAGTGGTAGCCATAATGAAATAGACTCCTGAAGAAACTTTATATTTTCCAAATGCGGTGGTATCCCATTGCACACTTCCCCCTTCAGAGACCTGCTCAAAGACCAGACTACCATTAACATCGGTTATTTTAACGTTTGCTCTAGCCGTCAGGCCATCAATAGTTACATTGCCATTAAAATTGGGTCGTACAGGGTTTGGATAGGCTCGAAGAGATTCCAACGTTGGGTTTGGTGCAGTTGTTGTTCCATTAAAAGCAACAAGCCCGTTTGCTGTTGCAAAATAAACCACTCCGCTCTGCGGATCAATTGCGATATCAAGCACGTTGTTTGAGGGTAATGGCGAATTATCTTTTGTAAACCGCAGCAGAGTCTCCTGACCGTTCGAAGAAACATAAAAAACGCCTGATGAAGCTGTGGCTATCCATTTGTTGTTTGCTCCATCAACTTCAATATCAGTAATGGACTGTTCAAATAATAGCTCCTGAGCGACTCCGTCGTTGTCTAAAATAATAATAGGTTGTGCGTCGATGTTTGCGTTTTCCTGAAAAAACCCACCCACATTAAAAAGAACCCTCAACCCTCTTAATGTCCCTATCCAAGCCTGATTTCTACTATCAATTTTAATGGCTCTAACATTGTCATCGGGTAAGTTTCCATTGCCAAGATCTTCCCCAATTTTTTGAAATTGATTGTTTGTAGGGTTAAAACCAATTAATCCATTTTCTGAACTAGCGATAAAAATAAAGCCCTCTCTGCTTATGTCAATATTGTTAAGGCCTCTTTCAGAAAGAGGGTCTGCAATAATTGGTGAAATATCAAAACTTTGAAACTGGCCTGTGGTAGAGAGTCTATTAATTGCTAAATCTGTGCTTGTTTGTACAAACCATAAATTACCTTCTCGATCAAATTGAGTTCCAAAAACTCGAATGCTGTTGTCTGATAAAGTTCCGGTAAGTGGACTGTTACTTTCATTGTATAAAACTACTGGTGTTTTATCCTCAATTTTTAACAAACCATCTATCATAGAGCTCGCGTAAACTTCGGTCGGATTGTTTGGGTTGATTTTAACGCGAGAAATAGATTTTGCATCAAACACTTCTTCAAAAGGAATGTTTGTCCATTCATTGTTTTCAAATTGGCTGATTCCACGACTATTAAGTGGGTATGGATTAAAAAACAAATCTACCTCCCCAAAAACTGCCCACAATTGGCCGGGGGTAGCATCAATGGATACAGATTTATTAAGTAATGGCCCATCTGGCAAAATTTGTTCAGCTTGATTTGATCCAAAAGGAACAGCTAATACACCATATTGAGTTGAGCCAAGATAAACAGTGTTGTTATATGCTAAAGAGGTTGATAAAGTATATTCAAAATCGATAAGGTTATTAACAACTGCAACCTGATTCATCATCACATCAAATACTGTTGATCTTGTTTGCGAAGTGACAGTTAAATAATCATCTGTAATGTATATATTTTTGTTCTGCTCTGGAAAAGTTGTAATAACTGCCGGAGTATTAGAATCAAATCGCAAAAGTCTTGAATTAAAATCTATGGCATATACATTGTCAGCAAATACTTGAATTCCTATTAAACCAAAAGGATAAAAGTCAATCCACTCTTCAAAATTTATTAAGTTGGGATTGTTGACCTCTGCTCTTTTCATTCTATCATTCATTGCTGCATAGATAAATCCATCAAAAACTACCGTTTGATTAATTTTTACCTGGCTGCCCAGGTCTCCAATAAAATAAGTGTCTCCAAACTCGAGTGCAGTTAAATCATATACTGAAATTCCAAAATCTGTTGAAATGTATATATTGCCATTAAATTCATTGAAATGGTTGATGCGTTTTTGATTGGGAGGAATTGTTGGTTTATTTAAAATATCAATCACAGAAAGTATTGAGCCATCCTCCAGAATGAGTTCAATTAAGCCATTATTATATCCAATAACTATAATGTCGAAGTTTTCACTATAGTATAATGTTGAAATCAATTCCCCGGAAAGTCCTTGAACAGTTGTTATGGTTCTGATTTCATTTGTAATCAAGTCATAGGTAAAAACTGAATTGTCTGATGCTGCAATTAATTTGTCATTTCCTTCTGCCAGATCAACAATGTTTGAATAAGAAAACAAAGCTGCCCATTGATTTTCAAAGGTCTGGGCCTTGATAAAAAATGAAGAAAGGCAAATTAAAATTAAAAGAAGTCGCTTCATGAAAAGAAAATAATCTAACAGCTTATTTAACAGATTAAAAAGAAAAATATTGCAGGTTTAAAAACAAAAAACCACTCACAAAATTGGTGAGTGGTTTTAAATAAAAAAAATTAATACTATACAACTCCCTGAGCAATCATAGCATCAGCTACTTTTACAAACCCTGCGACATTTGCTCCTCTCACATAATCAACAAAGCCATCTTTTTGCTTTCCATATTTTACACAGGCATCATGAATATCTCCCATAATTTTAAAGAGTTTTTCATCCACTTCTTCAGCTGTCCAGTTGTAACGCATAGAGTTTTGTGACATTTCTAACCCTGAGGTAGAAACACCACCAGCATTTGAAGCTTTTCCTGGTGAGAAGAGGATTTTTTCTTTTAGAAAAACCTCTATGGCTTCTGGAGTTGAAGGCATATTTGCTCCTTCACCTACACAGATACAGCCATTGGCTATTAGCGTTTTTGCATCCTCTTCATTAAGTTCATTTTGAGTGGCACAAGGCATCGCTATATCACACTTTTCTCCCCAGGGTCTTTCCCCTTCAAAGTATTTTGCATTTGAATATTTGTTAACATATTCACTGATTCTGGCTCTCTTTACATTTTTAAGCTCCATAACGTAAGCAAGCTTTTGAGCGTCAATACCTTCATTATCAAGAATATATCCACCTGAATCTGAAAGTGTAATTACTTTTCCGCCAAGTTGAGTTGCTTTTTCAGCGGCATATTGTGCTACATTTCCAGAGCCTGAAATAGCAACTGTTTTACCCTTAAAGCTTTCTCCTCTAGTATTAAGCATACTTTGGGCAAAGTAAACATTTCCGTAACCGGTAGCTTCAGGACGCATCAAAGAGCCTCCATAAGAAAATCCTTTGCCTGTTAAAACTCCTGTAAACTCATCTCTTAATCTTTTGTACTGACCAAACATATAGCCAATTTCTCTTGCTCCAACTCCAATATCTCCTGCGGGAACATCAGTATCTGGGCCAATATATTTACTTAATTCTGTCATTAAGCTTTGACAGAAACGCATTACCTCTGCATCAGATTTTCCTTTAGGGTCAAAATCTGAACCTCCTTTTCCACCACCCATTGGCAGAGTAGTGAGGGCATTTTTAAACGTTTGCTCAAAGCCTAGGAATTTCAATACACTTAGATTTACTGAAGGATGAAAACGCATTCCCCCTTTGTATGGACCTATTGCAGAGTTAAACTGCACACGATATCCTTTGTTGATCATTATCTCTCCACTATCTGTGGTCCAGGGTACTCTAAAAATAATCACGCGCTCTGGCTCAACCATGCGCTCTAATAGCTTGTGTCCCTGATATTTTTTGTTTTCTTCTATAAAAGGCATTACTGTTTCTGCAACTTCCTTGACGGCTTGCAAAAATTCAGGCTCATTTGGGTTTGATTTTTCAACCTGAGCAACAAAGTTTTGTATACTTTCTGTCATTTTTGATAATTTTACGTAAACGTTTTCGTTATTGAGTACAAATATAAAGTAAAAGAAATTATTTGTTTTTGATTCAAGTCATAAATACTAATATTTTAATTAACTTTCAACTTAAATTTGTTTTTATATATTTGTCTTGTCTCAAATAACCATTTTCATTATGAAAACCAAATACTTTCTTCTGGTATTTTTACTTTCAGCTTTCACTCATTCTGAGTCTTTTTCTCAATTTGGTTTTTCTCACGAGATTGGTATTATAGCCGGTCCTGTAGTTTTTTATTCTGATTACGGCCAGCGTAATGATATTGAAACCAACATGAAAAATGTGGGCTATGGAGTTGGATTAATCCATTATTTGAATTTTGCCTACCGCGCAGATTGTAATTGTTATACAAGAGATACTTATTTTAATGACCATTTTAAATTAAGAAATGAGATTTCCCTTCACAAAACTCAATTTGAACATTTTGGAAAATGGGTTGATCCCTCCAGAACATCACTCACTGCAAATCAATTGAGAGGGATGCAAGGTTCAACCACTGTTTTTGATATTGGGTCACAACTTGAATATTTCCCTTTAAGTGTCAGAGATTTTGTTGCAGGAAGGTATAAAATTGCGCCTTTTGTTAGCTTTGGCTTTCACTGGGTGAATTTTAGTCCGGAAGCATCAACAACCTTCGGAGGCCAAAATGTAAACTCTCCCTTGGATGTTCCTGATAAATATGTTGGAGCCACTTCAAATTCACCCGGCTCTACCTGGTCTGTTGTATGGAGTTTAGGTTTTAGGTATAAGTTATCGCCCATGAGCGACCTCATGCTTGATGGACGCTGGCAGCATTACTTTTCAAACTGGGTAGATGGTCTAAATCCAGACGTGCCGGAAAACAAAGCAAATGACTGGATTTACTGGCTCAATGTGGGTTATATTCTCTATTTGGATTAACCTAAAGCTTGATCTAAATCATCAATAAGATCGTCAACGTCTTCTATTCCAACACTTAAACGAATCAGGGAATCAAGAACGCCT
>TARA_R110002072_G_scaffold300706_2_pt1 | contig 38093 bp, 23 predicted proteins | sample TARA_R110002072 | Tara Oceans TARA_R110002072 (sample SAMEA4397118) | marine metagenome | biome: Polar Biome; feature: [SRF] surface water layer (ENVO:00010504); material: water (ENVO:00002006), including particulate matter (ENVO:01000060) such as... | depth 5 m
TCCAGACGAAGGTCGGCTACAAGGTATTGCGAAAGATCATCAAGATGCCATTGATGGTGGCATGTTTTTCAGTACGCCAGATGATTTTGATGTGATAATTGAGAGAATACGTAAGACTCAATATGAGATTAACGCTTAAGATAGTGTTCATGGCTGCTAATTAAGCGTTGGGGTTTTGGTGTTATTTGCGGGGTTGTGACACTATAGTTCTTTGTTTTTCGATACCTCGCATTTTAATTGATCGCCACGTAGTAGCTTTAGACATACAATAATAACCGGCATCATTCTTCAATGGGTGGGATACCACTAAAGAAAATGCTTGAGGCAGCTTAAGCTCTACTTTTTACTTCGGTTCTAATAGGGAGATTACAGTAGGGGGGATGAATAAATACCAACTAGGAAGTCGAATGCACGACATTAGTCCAACTTTAGAAACTGTTCCAAAATCCATCCCAAAATTAGTTGTCGGTATTGGCTCATCGGCTGGCGGGCTGCTCGCCCTAGAAACATTCTTTGATGCCATGCCAGATGATAGCCATATCGCCTTTGTTGTAATTCAGCATCTGTCTCCCGATTTTGACAGTCACTTGGACGATTTGCTGCAAAAATACACCCGAATGAAGGTTAAGTTCGCTGAAAACGGTGACTGGATGGAACCGAACAGAGTTTATCTGGCACCTCCCAAGCGAAATGTAAGCGTTTATGGCGGTTTCTTGCATCTAGAAGAAACGGATGAAGTATCACCGCTACCTTTTAGTATTGATCGATTTTTCGAGTCCCTGGCTGATGGTTTGGGCGCTGCCTCTGCGGGTATTATCTTTTCGGGAAGCGGTACCGACGGTACTTTGGGCCTAGAGGCAATACACCTAGCAGGCGGATTGACACTGGCCCAAGACGGTGAATCCGCAGAGTTTGACAGCATGCCTATTTCTGCCCAAACAAGTGGCCACTGTGATCATATCTTACGTCCCGAAGAGATGCCCGCCATCTTGATCGATCATGCTAAAACCTGTAAGACATCCCGAAAAGTAATGGAGCCGCCCCTTGATGAAAGCGAAATAACTGCCGTTTCAAGCATCTTATATCAAACCTACAACGTTGATTTTTCAAAATATAAAGAGGCCACCATTGCTCGCCGAATTGTTCGGCGCATGGAACAAATTCATGCGGAAAGTTTCCAACAATATATTGAGCGATTAACCAAAGACAAGACCGAGTTGGAGGTTCTATTTTCTGATCTGCTTATCGGCGTCACCGAATTTTTCCGCGACCCGGAAAGCTTTTCTTTTATTCAAAATGGCATGCTGCCACACATTTTTGATACGGCCGGTGAGGACGGGGTGCGCTTTTGGGTCGCGGGGTGCTCCACGGGAGAAGAAGCCTACTCCATGGCAATTATGCTGCACGAGTATGCCGAAAAAACCGAGTATAAAGGCAAACTGACGGTGTTCGCCACCGATGCACATGGCTTCGCCCTGGCCCATGCTTCCAAAGGTATTTATGAGGCCGAGCGGCTAAAAAATATTTCTGATGAGCGCCTGTCGCGCTATTTTATTCCTGAAGGCATCGATCGCTACCAAGTTATAAAACAACTTAGATCCAGCGTGGTTTTTGCTTCCCATAATCTACTTCGAGATCCTCCCTTTACACGAATTGATTTAGTCAGCTGCCGCAACCTGTTAATTTATCTAAAATCTGATGCCCATGCCCATGTATTGGCGCTGCTTAATTTCGCTTTGCGCCCCAATGGTCTGCTGCTCTTGGGAAGCAGCGAAGGGGTTGGCCGTCTGGCAAGTAGCTTCAACACACTTCACTCAGCGCACAAACTTTACAGAAAGATAAGGGAAGCCAGACCGGTATTGGAATTTAGTGGCGCCAGAGCGTCACTGCCGTTTCAAACTCCTTTGCATGCCTGGCCAGCAGCGACGAGAATGACGGTCCCTCTTGATAGACAAACGCTTCATGACTATGACCTTTTGTTAAAGAATAATTTGCCGCCAAGTTTGCTCGTCGATGAGGGTGGGCAGGTGTTACATTATTTTGGTGACGTGGCCCGCTATCTAAAACGGCCTGAAGGTAGGGTTGAAGCTAACATATTGCGCATGATTGAAGGTGATTTGCATGTTGCGGTTAGCTTGGCTTTTCAACGTGCTAAAAATAGTGGTGCGTCGGTGCGCATGCCAAATACCAGCATGGCGCGACAGAGCATGGATCAAGATGGCAAAGAGCAAGCCGAAAATATTCGTATTGATGTCGAAGTCAATGTCCTGGCAGACGAGAAAACCGAGTCATCCCACTACCACATTATTTTCTCCCCCCTGGCTGATAACGCTGGCAGACAGGCCACCGCCAAGCCATTGCCCACCCTCAGTGCAACACCCGAGCTACAGTCCCGCCTGTTTGAACTGGAAAGCGAATTGCTGGCCACACAACAAAATCTTCAGGTGATGGCGGATGAAGCCCAGAATAACCGGGAAGAACTATTGGCGGCTAACGAAGAAATGCAAAGCGCTAATGAAGAGCTGCAAAGTACCAACGAAGAACTCCGTTCAGTCAATGAAGAATTGACGACTGTCAATGCCGAATCTGAAAAACGGAATCAAGAATTGCAAGGGCTTAATAGCGACCATTCGCAGCTTCTAAACAATCTTGAAGTCGGTGTTCTGTTCTTGGACATCAACCTACGCATACGCAAATTTAACCCAGCTAGCGCCTTGCTGTTCAACCTTCTGCCACAAGATATCGGTCGGCCTATTGAACATTTGGCTTATCAGTTTTTGGACGACCAGTTACTGACCCCGCATTTGGAAACTGTGATACAAACAGGCCAGTCCCTTGAGGAAGAAGTCTTTACAAAAAATGCGCACTGCTACCTCCAACGCGTAGCGCCGTACAAAAATGGGGCGGGGCAGGTCACTGGGGTCGTCGTCGCCTATACCAACATTTCCCAGTTAAAGGCCGTCAAAAACCGCGCCCAACAATACTTGAATATTGCCGAAGTTATGTTGATAGCGGTGGATAGCGATTCAAGAATCACTCTGATCAATCGTAAAGGCTGCGAAATTCTGGGTTACACCCTTGAAGAACTGGAAGGCAAAAACTGGATAGAATTATGTGCCAGTCAGGCAGAAGCTGACACCCTCAAGGCGATGCAGGGCCGGCTGGTCGGTCAGCGATCCAATCAGTATGACTATTGTGAAAATAACATTCTGACCAAAAATGGTGAGCAGCGCTGCATCGCTTGGCATAGCACCGTCATCACTGATGGCAGTGGACGTAGCGTGGGCACCTTAAGTTCGGGAGAGGATATTACCGAACGAAAAAAAGCACTGCTGGAGCTGCAACAAAGTGAAGAGCAATTCCGAACCTTAACCACGCTCTTGCCTTCTGGCGTTTATCTCACCGACCAAAATGGCGATTGTATCTATGTTAACGATCGCTGGCAGGAGATGACCGGGCTTTCTGATGAGGAAGCCATAGGGCGCAGCTGGATGAATGGTTTACATCCGGACGATTACAAACACATAAAAGATTCGTGGCGCAAGTTGAGCTATTCCGATGGGGATTGGGGAATTGAGTACCGTTTTCTCAATAGGAAAACAAAGGCAGTGACTTGGGTCTATGGACTCGCCAAAAGAATGACTACAATCAATGGCCAACTGACTGGTTACATCGGTGTCAATACCGATATCACCGCGCGCAAAAAATCAGAAGACGCGCTCAAAGCCAGTGAGACCAAGTTCAGAACACTGATTGAAAATATGCAAGGCGCCGCCTATCGCTGTGCCTTGGACGAAGACTGGACAATGGCCTATCTCAGTCCGGTCATTGAAACTATATCGGGTTACCAGGCCGATGATTTTATTGGCAACAAGGTACGTTCCTATGCCAGTATCATTTATCCGGAAGATCAGGCGATGGTTGATCGAATCGTGCGGGATTCACTCGAGGGAAAAACCCCCTATGTTCTGGAATATCGCATCGTCCATGCCGACGGTTCAATTCGATGGATCTGGGAGCGGGGTTGCGCAATCTTTTCTCAAGCGTTCAATGAACGCGAATCCAAGGTCTGTTATCTGGATGGCGTGATCAACGACATCACTCAGCGCAAGCAGACTGAATCACAGGTGCTGACCCTGTCACAAGCGGTCGAACAAAGTCCCGTTATGGTCATGATTACCGGTGCCGATGCTAATATAGAATACGTAAATCAGTCCTTCGAAGACGTAACCGGCTACAGCGCTGCCGAGGTAAAGGGTAAAAATCCCCGATTTTTGCAGTCTGGGAAAACCCCTTTAGCCCATTACCAGGAACTTTGGAAGGCCCTCAATGCAGGGCGGGGGTGGAAGGGAGAGTTATATAACCGCCGGAAAAATGGTGAACTATATTGGGAGCGCGCCAACGTTGCACCGGTCATCGATGACACCGGTAAAACGGTTCATTATCTGGCCGTCAAAGAAGATATCACTCGCGAAAAGCAGCAAGAAGAACGTATTATTTATCAGGCCCACTATGATGCATTAACCAAACTTCCCAACCGATTTCTTGCACTGGATCGGCTGAGCCAACTGATCAAGGAAGCTCAGCGCGCACAAACGCAGGTATCGCTGCTATATTTGGATCTTGATGATTTTAAAAAGGTCAACGATACCATGGGGCATGATGTCGGAGACCAATTATTGGTACAGGCGGCCGCCAAGCTACTTGACGCGGTGCGCGATGTCGATACCGTGGCCCGTCTTGGCGGGGATGAATTTATTGTGCTGATTAGTCATAGCTGCAATGCCTCTGAGGCAGAAATGGTCGCTGAGACCTTGTTAGATCGTTTCGAAAGACCCTTTAAGCTGAATGACCGGGAAATTGTGTTGACGGCAAGTCTAGGCATTTCGGTTTATCCCGACGACGGCGACAATTCCGCAGAACTGCTCCGCAATGCCGACACGGCCATGTATCACTCAAAAGAGGCGGGGCGTAATACCTACAATTATTTTACAGACGATATGAATGCAGGGCTATCAAGAAGGCTGGCATTGGAGGAGCAGCTACGGGGGGCACTGGAGCGTCATGAGTTTTTTGTGTGTTACCAACCGCTTATCAATATTGCCGATCAACAGTTAGCGGGGGCTGAAGCCTTGTTGCGTTGGCGTAACCCTATTCTGGGAGATATTTCCCCGGAAGAGTTTATTCCAATTGCTGAGCAAACCGGTTTGATCGTCGAGATTGGGCAGTACGTCCTGACCGAAGCCATTGCCCATGCCGCGCAATGGCAGTCTGACTATTCAATACCATTTAAAATGGCCGTGAACATTTCACCTCGTCAATTTCGCGATATGAAACTCGTCCCATTTATCGAAAACCTGCTTCAAAAGGCAGCTCTTTCAGGCGCTTCGCTGGAGCTGGAAATTACCGAAGGGGTGTTAATGAGTGGCCATATTTCTCTTGATAAGGCACTTACTGAAATAAGCCGTTTAGGTATTGCTATTGCCATGGACGATTTCGGCACGGGCTATTCGTCACTAAGCTATTTACGCCGTTATCCTTTTAATACACTAAAAATTGATCGAAGCTTCGTAAACGATATCACCAAGGATCCAGCGGATCGTGAGCTGGTGAATGCCAGCATCGCCATGGCTCATGGATTAGGGCTCAAAGTGGTAGCAGAAGGCGTCGAAACCGAGGCTCAATTTGATCATCTTCGCGAGCAAGCCTGCGACTTTGCCCAGGGTTATTTGTTTAGCAAACCGGTGCCGTGGCAAGAGCTGATCACTAAATACAGGGCGTAAGAAAAGGTGTCAGATCTGACACCTTTCTCCTGATATCAATAATTTGTTCTTTTGCGGGAATTCTAAATTCTTTTTCTAAAAGGTCAGGTATCGATCTGGCATACATAAAGTTACCCTTAACATCTTGTCTCTTTATACCGCTATCAGCTGATCTGCTCTGAAGTTTAGTTTTGAAAATGCTTCATCTGCAGGTACTGCACGTCCATAGTAAAATCCCTGGATTTCGTGGCAGCCTAGTGATTTCAGGTAGTTTAATTGTGTTTCGGTTTCGACACCTTCGGCTACAATATTTAATTTTAGACCATGCGCCATCGATACGATGGCATTGACGATACAGGCTTCATCTTGGGTGTCGCTAATATCCTGAATGAAAGACTGGTCTACTTTCAAGGTATGTATGTGTAATTTACGCAAATAATTAAGTGATGAGTAACCTGTTCCGAAATCATCTATCGCAATTGTTAATCCATATTCAGATAGCTGTCTAAGCTTTTGTGTCATGTTTTCTAAATCATTCATGAGCACGTTTTCAGTGAGTTCAATCTCAAAATTATTATGCGGGAAGCGGGTTTGTTTTAAGCAGCTAAGTAAGCGCTGAACAAATCTTGGGTGTTCCACTTGTAATGGCGAGAAATTAACGGACAAGCGAATATCTGAATAACCATTGTCTATCCAGCCTTTCACTTCTAAGCACGCTGTTTTGAGCACCCAGTCGTTGATATCAGACATTAGTCTGGTTTCTTCGGCTAGCGGGATAAACTCACCAGGGAAAATCAAACCACGTTCCGGGTGTTGCCATCTAACGAGTGCTTCCACGCCAATCATTTTGCCGGTTTGAGTACTAATTTGCGGTTGGTAGTAAACACGAAATTCATTGTTATCTAAGGCGTTTCTGAGGTCGCGCTCAAGGTTTAAACGGTTGGACGTATGAATGGCCATTGCTTCATTGTAATACTGATAACCGTCCTTTCCGCGCCCTTTGACATGATACATGGCGACATCTGCATTTTGGATGAGCTGGTCTACGGTATTGCCAGCATTTGGGTAAACGGCAATGCCAATACTCACGCCAACATAGACCTCATGGTCACCTAAAATAAACGGATCTTTTAAGGTTGATATGACTTTCTTGGCGATGGTTCGCGCATCTTCCGAAGAGGATAGGGTCGGTAAAAGTAAGGTAAATTCATCTCCACCAAAGCGTGACAGTGTATCGCAATTCCTAACACAGGCTTCCAAACGCTGTGCAACAGATTGAAGCAGCCTATCACCCATAGCATGGCCAAGTGTATCGTTGACAATTTTGAAACGATCCAAGTCCAAAAACATCACGGCTAAGTTAGATTTGCTGCGTTTAGCTTGGGCTAAAGAAATATTTAACCGGTCTTTGAATAAAGCCCGATTGGGTAAGCGGGTGAGCAGGTCATGATAGGCTTGGAAATTAATAAACTCTTCTGCTTCTTTACGCTCGGTAATGTCCCGAGCCGTGCCATAAGTGCCAATTATTTTGCTTTGAGCCATCGTATTTAAGGTTTTTGTAAGCTGCCTTTCAATGGGGAAAAACGTAATTTCAAAATGACGCGCACTATGGTTCTGTCTTTTAGTGAGCAGTCTTATTTCTGAGCCCCAGGATTCACGTCGTTTGCCTGACTGTTCCTCGAATAAATATTTTGCTCTTTCTACATCTTCAGGATCGATAATACTTTTGTAATGTCGGCCAATTAAGTCAGTTTTTTTGTAACCCAGAATGCTTTCCACTTTGTTGTTCAGGAAGGTGAAACGGCCATCTTTATCAAGCATAAAGACAATGTCAGGCGAGCTATTAACAATATAACGATGCAATTCTTCAGACTTTTGCAGGCGGGTTTGCATAGCCGTATGAGCATTTTCAAGAATAACTTTTTGGAGTGCACTATTGACGGTACTTAATAATTCTTCTGGATCATAAGGTTTGCGAAGGTAATCGTAAGCCCCACGGCGCAAGGCTTTACTCACTGAAGAAAAAGAAGATTCACCGCTCACGACAACCGTAGCAATTTCAAGTTCATTTTGCGCAATGTAATCCATTACCTGATGGCCATTCATATCAGCCATATTTAAGTCAAGTAAAATAAGGTCGAAAGAAAGCTCGGCAAGCTGCTTACAGGCTTCCAGCCCACCTTGTGCGCAGACTGTTTGATAGCCTTGCGCTTTTAGTAAGCTGTCGAGGCTGTCGAGTAAACGAAGCTCGTCATCAACAATGAGTATGCAGGCCTTGTTGTTCGGGCGTACAAAGGACTGCTCCAATTTATTAATTTTCATGTCAGTAGCTAACCATTTCTTTTTGGGGGAATGCTTTAGAGTTTATTCCTATGATTACTTCGGAAATAAAATCTGAAACACTGTCCCGTTTGCGCTGCTTCTACAACTGATGGTGCCTTTAGCATCCTTGACCAGGTTTTTAGTAATACTCAGGCCGAGACCTGAATGACCATTGCCTTTTGTTGAAACAACAGGCTTAAATAATTTTTTTAAAATTTCTTCAGAAATCCCTGCGCCATTATCTTCTATACATAACTCAACATAGTCCTGACCATTTACGTTAACGTGTGCATTGGTACTGATCGAAATTGTACCTGCTTCAGAGAGTGCTTCAGAGGCATTTCGAATGAGGTTGGTTAGAATTTGTTTAAATGCATTTCTATTGAGCTCAACCCTTTTTAGCTTCGGGTCTAAGTTAAGTAAGCAGGTAATGCTTTTTACTAAGAATAGTGAAGTTTTGTAAATAGTACAGAGCGCCTCTATTTCGGCATTTATATCTACGCCTGATTGGGTCGTGATGGCTTCTTGCTTGAGATCTTTTAGCGCTAATAAAATTTGTCCGGTTCGATGCACTTCTTCTCTTACTATGTTTATTTCTTTACTTATTTCACTTGAATCAAGCGCTTCTTTATTGTCTAGCTTTTGCCCGAGTGAATGTAGATAATTACTGATGATATTTAAGGGGTTATTCGCTTCATGAATGACCTCGTCTAGACGAGCGTCAATCTGATCCCTTGTTTGTAGTGTAGCAGAGTAATTATCTGCACTACTTTTGGCAGATAAGTCATTTAAACTTTTTCTGCATACGGCTGTCGTTTTATAAGCAAAAAAGCTGAGAAATTCTTTGAAGTGAGGCTGATTAACAGTGGAGTCGTTAATGCCTGCAACCAAGACGCAGACTAAGCCAAGATCATCCTGCATCGGAATGCATAAAAAGCCAGCGGTTTGACATAAATTAATGAGTTGTTTATCAACAACGGTTAAGTCTTCAGCGGTGTCGATAGAGTTAATAATACTTTGATCTAATGCAGATTTTGCGATTAAGCTTCTATGTATTTCGAGCTTGAATTTGATGGGCAGTGAATTATGACTGTCAGGATGTTCAAAACTAAGCTCATTAGTGTCTTTTGAATACCAAAATACTGCACTGCTATCCAGGCCATAGAGCCATGAAAGAGCATTTTGCAATGCGTTTGTTAATTCGTGTTTATTGCTGGCCCGACTTAGTTCGCCCATCGTATTTTGAATAAGACTAATGTTTCTAACGTGTTTTGCAAGCTTGATTTGAGCTTGTTCTTGTTGTTCTTTTACCTTAATGGGGATGCTTTTTAAATCCAAACCTAAAGATCTGGAAATTTCGGCTACTTCTGATTCGATCTTAATAACGATCTCATTGACCAGTGATGCATTCAGCTCAAATAACTGGTGTGAAATATCATCATGAAAGTCTAAATACTTTTTTTCAGGGTGACTCAGAAAACTGGCCAGGTATATTAATTTGACAAGATGATGTGCATCTTCAATTAAGGCCTTATCGGCGTGATGAAACTCGATTGCATCGCAAATGAACTGGCTTAAGCCCCATTCTTTCGCTAAGCATGCACCGACTTGAGCATGATTAAATGAGAAGGTGTTCTGTTCTAAAATCATTTGTTCTTGGTCTGATAAAAAACCAGAAGGATGTGTTGTTGTTTCGTTATAGAGTCCTGACTTATTGCTATCCAGAACCAGTTCGCCAATGTTGTGAAGTAAGCCTGTTAAATAGACCTCGTCAGGATTTGGATAACTGGTTAATATAGCTAAAGACTTGGCTAATAGGGCGCAAGATAAAGAGCGTTGCCAAAATGCTATCAGAAAATCAGAATGTGCACTTTTGAATGCCGAAAAAAATTGTTGAATAGACGCTGTAATAACAATACTTTTAAGCGTGTCGGTTCCTAAAAGAAATAATGCTCTTTCAAGCGTGGTTATTTTTGTGCCTGGATTATAAAAAGAAGAATTAGCGAGAAAGATAACGCGCCCAGCGATGACGGTATCACGACTAATAATTTGAGATAATTCTTGAAAAGACGCTTGGTTTTTTTCGCAGGCACTGAGCATTTCTACCAATACATTTGGTAGCGAAGGTAAACGATTTACCTCTAGGTTTTGCATTATTTCGGGTTTGCTCTGCGACATATTGGAGGCACTGTGGCAAAAATTGTTATTTGTTTATGGTCTTTATACTAGACAATACTCTATAAAAATTAAACATTTATTGCACTTTATTTAAGTAATTATTTAACTTCGTCTCACTTTATTGAATATTTATTCATTTTTCTTATGTGCTGTGTGTGTCAGAGTTGGTATTTTAGCAAGTTTAAAACCGCTAGAATGACAAAAGGTTTAGTCAGCCAGACTTTAATGATAATTTCTAAAAACGTTTTACCTGACAGGCAAAAGTTGTTTTTAGACATGGGTTTTTGTTTTTTATATGAATGAGCTTTCCAGAACACCCAAAGTGATTGCTGTTACCGGTGGCAAAGGTGGGGTAGGTAAAACCAGCATTGCGATTAATTTAGCAATAGCCCTGTCTCGAACCGGATCCAAGGTTTGCTTATTTGATGGTGATACCAGTCTTGCTAACACCAATGTTATGCTGGGTCTCTATCCTTCTTATACCTTAGAGCATTTGTTCACGGGCGAGCGTTCGATACAAGAAATTGTCATTAATGGCCCTGAAGGTATTCAAATTGTCCCGGGGGCTTCTGGTGTGGCTCAATGCGTTGAGCTTGATGTAGGGCAACAACAGAGACTTGTTACCTCGATACGTTCTATTGAAAAGCATTACGACTATATGTTGGTTGATACTGCGGCTGGTATTGGGCCGACGGTATTGCATTTTATTGCGGCCTCTCAGCTTGCCCTCATTGTGATCACCCCGGAGCCAACCTCGCTTACGGATGCGTTTTCATTGCTCAAGGTTCTAAAGCGAAGAGGCTATCGACGAAAAGCGCAAGTTGTTGTCAATATGGCGGCGAACCCATCACAAGCAAAAAAAGCGTATACACGTTTCTCTCAGGCGGTCGATAAATATTTAGGTCTTCGAGTGGAGTATCTCGGCTCTGTCTGGATGGATGAAAGCATGCGAAATGCTGTGTCAACGCAACGACCTGTTGCGCTGTATCCTAAAACAGATCCTTCTGCACGTTGTTTTTATCGCTTAGCAGAGAATATTGAAGATGTATTCGATCGACCTAATACCCCGCGTTTAGCATTTAGTGAGTATTGGCAAAAGGTTATTGAAAGGCAGCACACCACTAAAATGCAGTCCAATCAGTTCGATGAACCTCAAACCCCTGAAGCACTGACGCAAGTTCAAAAACAATTATTAGCAAAAGTCGAAGACGCAAAACAAAAGATAAAACCTCTAAGCAGACAGCCTGACCGCCAGAGTGCTTCTGAACCAGAACTTAAATTAAGCCGCTATGATGAACATCAAAACGATTCGATCACGGTTGAGTCGCAGCCTTATGCGCCTTTCCCCTTGGATGTACGTCGCTCAGGGGAGCTCAATTCTTCAGGGGGTATCGCAAACGCTGATAGCGCTATTACAGTCGATGACAGAAAGCGCACACAAGAGCTCGCTGAGTCAAACGATATACTGGATGCAAGTTCAGAAAATGCCTGGTTAGATTTACGTCTGCGCATGAATCGTCTGATGAGCGACCCTAATACGACACCAGAGCAATTAATAACACTCTTTTCCAGTGCAATTTATGGCTTTGGCGATAGGCTGGGGAATGCATCAGTTGACCTTCTTCATAGCTTGTTGCATTCTCTTGATCTGGAGACGCTTACTGACGAACAAAAACAATTGCTTCTGAGTGATTATGAACGTATTGGCTTAGATAAGTTTAAACAAAAATATGATCAGCGAATGCAAAAGGCACGCTACGATGCCGAGGGTTTCGGGGATCAACAAGCCTTAGTGCAAGCTATTCGTTCATCTGCTGCTGATGTTCCGCTCGAAAGTTTATTAGAGTCAATCAAGTATGCTTCTTTAGTGGATTTATCGACTAAATAGTTCTACTTTCGCGTTTTATCTTAGTGTTCTACTTAGATGTTCTCCACAGTATCTTATACCCTTTTATTCAAGACATAATAATAGCTAAGAAGGATCGACCTTATGAGTAGCATTAAACTGCACCCTGTGAAAAATGATGCAAAATCCCGTACCCAATATACCCTGGATGTTTACGAAAAAATGTATCAGGAATCTATGGCGAACCCAGAGACTTTTTGGGCAGAGCAGGGAAAACGTATTGACTGGATTAAACCGTTTACTCAGGTAAAAAATACGTCTTTTAGTGGTCAAGACCTTCATATTGAGTGGTATAAAGATGGCATTCTCAATGCCTCGGTCAATTGCCTGGATCGACATCTTGAAACACGAGCAGATCAAACCGCGATTATCTTTGAAGGGGATGACCCTTCGGTATCAAAGCACATTACTTACCAAGAATTATTTGAAGAAACCTGTCAATTTGCCAATGTTTTGAAAAGCCAAGGCGTGAAGAAAGGGGATGTTGTGACTATCTACATGCCCATGGTGCCGGAAACCGCAGTTGCCATGCTGGCTTGTGCGCGTATTGGTGCTATTCATTCCGTTATCTTTGGCGGTTTTTCGCCTGATGCATTGGCTGCACGTATTGCCGATGGTAAATCTCGCTGTGTTATTACCGCTGATGAAGGCCTGCGTGGCGGTAAAGCGATACCCTTAAAACAGAACGTAGATCTTGCAATTGCCAATGACTTGGTCACAACGGTTGAACGCGTGATTGTGCTTAAAAAAACCGGTGGGCAGGTGAATTGGGAAGAGGGGCGCGATGTATCGTATCAATCCCTAATGGCTAAGGCATCTAAGGTGTGTGAGCCTGAACCTATGAATGCTGAAGACCCTTTATTCATGCTTTATACGTCGGGCTCAACAGGTACACCCAAAGGCGTATTACATACAACGGGCGGCTATTTAGTGTATGTATCGTTAACCCATGAAGTGATTTTTGATTATCAGGATAACGATATCTATTGGTGTACGGCAGATTTTGGCTGGATAACAGGGCATAGTTATATTTTATATGGGCCGCTGGCGAATGGTGCAGTGACGTTATTGTTTGAAGGTGTGCCGAATTACCCTGATTTTGCGCGAGTAGGTCAGGTCGTTGATAAACATCAGGTGAATGTTTTGTATACAGCACCTACGGCTATTCGGGCCATGATGGCCGAAGGCGATGAGCTTGTTCATCAAAGTCAGCGCACTAGTTTACGCTTGTTAGGTAGCGTTGGGGAGCCTATTAACCCGGAGGCATGGGAATGGTATTACCGTGTTGTTGGTGACGAGCGCTGCCCAGTGGTTGATACATGGTGGCAAACCGAAACCGGTGGCATTCTTATTTCTCCCTTGCCAGGTGCAACAGACTTAAAACCGGGCTCAGCCTCCAAGCCTTTCTTTGGGATAAAACCAGCATTAGTTGATAATGAAGGACATCTTTTAGAGGGTGCAGCAGAAGGCAATTTGGTGATTCTAGATAGCTGGCCTGGGCAAATGCGTACGGTTTATGGTGATCACCCACGCTTTATACAGACCTATTTTTCAAATTATGAAGGTATGTATTTTACAGGTGATGGTGCGCGTCGTGATGAAGATGGTTATTATTGGATAACCGGGCGTGTCGATGATGTGTTGAATGTATCTGGGCATCGTATGGGAACAGCGGAAATTGAAAGTGCGCTGGTTGCTCACCCTGCTGTGGCTGAAGCGGCTGTTGTGGGTTACCCGCATGACATTAAAGGGCAGGGCATTTATGTCTATGTTAGTGTGATGCATGACCATGCTGTGCCACAAACCGATGAGTTAAAAGCCGAGTTAGTCGCATGGGTTCGAAAGGAAATCGGCCCGATAGCAAGCCCGGATATTATTCAGTGGGCACCCAGTTTGCCTAAAACACGTTCTGGAAAAATAATGCGCCGAATTCTAAGAAAAATTGCGGCGAATGAAACGGATAGCTTAGGTGATATTTCAACGCTGGCAGACCCATCTGTTGTTGAAACGCTGATTAGTCAGCGACTCAATAAATAATATATATCTCTTATTAAAATAAAAAACGCGAGCATTTAGCTCGCGTTTTTTATGGGTCAAAAGAGGGTCTAAAAATCTTCCCAGTCATCCCCGTTAGAAAATGAAGCTGCGCCACTACTCCCTGACGTTCCTGAATCCCCCGAAGGTTTAGTTTGGCTTGGAGCAGTCGGTGCAGAAGATTGGTAGGTTTGGATCGGTTCATTTGTCGAATGTGATGTTGAACTCAAGTGATTAGTATTTCTTCCTAATTGAAAGAAAGAAATTAAGCGGTTCATGCTGTTTGCTTCTTCAGACATTGACCGGCTTGCAGCTGACGTTTCTTCTACTAGCGCTGCATTTTGCTGGGTCATTTCATCCATTTGGGTAATCGCTTGGTTAATCTGACTAATTCCGGAATTTTGCTCAATGGCAGCATTATTTACATCGGAGATCATTCGAGCAACTTTATCAACGGCTTGAACTATTTCAGATAACATCTGTCCAGATTGATTCACTAGGTTTGAGCCAGACTCCACCTTATTCACACTGTCGCGGATTAAATCTTTAATTTCTTTTGCCGCTGCTGCTGATCGTTGTGAAAGGGTACGAACTTCACCCGCCACTACCGCAAAGCCACGGCCTTGTTCACCCGCTCGTGCTGCTTCCACAGCTGCATTTAGCGCTAGCAGGTTGGTTTGGAAGGCGATTTCATCAATAACACCGATAATATCGTTGATTTTGTTGCTCGAATCCATGATTTCGCCCATGGCTTTTACCGCGCCTTGAACAACATCGCCGCCTTTTTCTGCTTTTTGTTTTGCTTCGCTAGCCAGACTATTTGACTGGGTTGCACTTTCTGCTGTTTGTTTAACGGTAGCGGTAATTTCTTCCATACTTGCAGCCGTTTCTTCTAGAGAGCTTGCTTGAGATTCAGTCCGGCGACTCAAATCATCAGAGCCTTGAGCAACTTCATTTGAGGAGGTACGAACAATATCTGAGGCACTTTGGATCTTGGATAACACTTCGGATAATTTTGAAATGCTGTCATTAGCATTAGTCTTGATTTTTTCCAGCTCACCTTGATAAGAATTACTGATGTTCTTTGTTAAATTACCTTCTGACATGCCTTCGAAGATAATACCGACATCTGTGACAAAACCAGATATTTTATCCATTAGCTCGTTAAGGCCCATCGATAAGGTATTAGCAAAGCCTTTCTGGCCTTGTGTATCAAGTCGTTTTGTCAAATCTCCTGAATTGGCGGCTGCAATAAGGTTGGCCACTTCTTTTTCAATATGTACTTCCGATGTCTTATCGGCCCATTCAACCACTGTGCCTAAACGGTTACGTTCATCATCATAAATAGGGGTAGCAATCAGGCTAAATGTGCGCGCACCTACTTGAATAACTGTTTTGTAGGTTTCTGTTAAGCGACTAAGCATGGAGCGCTGGTGAGCCGGGTTTTTATGGAATACATCAATGTTCTGGCCAATTAAGTCATTGGCATTAAAGTTAGGTAGCTCTTTTTTAAGATCTGTTTCTGCAGTGCGCATCATGTTCAGAACGGCAGGGTTCATATAGACAATATTGAACTCAGCATCGGCCATCATGACATTGGTGCTACAGGCATCGAGGGCATCACTAATTCGTTTGGTTTCAAGTGCTGCGCGTGCCATTTTTTGTTGTTGAAGTTCTTTTTCCTGATTGTGTTTAACTTCTTGGGTTTTATCGGCCCACTCGACAACGGTTCCTAATCTAGTTTTATCTTCATTGAATATAGGTGTCGCAATCAGGCTGAATGTACGAACACCGACGCTAATCTGAGTTTTGTAGGTGTTTTGTAATTTAGCGAGCATGCCACGTTGATGAGCCGGGTTTTTATGGAACACATCAATATTCTGGCCAATCAAGTTATTGGCATTGAAATCGGGGAGTTCTTTTTTCAAGTCGGCTTCAGCATCTTGCATCATAGCTAGGACAGCAGGGTTCATATAGACAATATTGAGATCAGCATCGGCCATCATGACATTGGTGCTACAGGCATCGAGGGCATCACTAATTCGTTTGGTTTCAAGTGCTGCTGTTGCCATCTCTTGTTGCTGTAACTCTTTTTCATTATTGAGTTTGATTTCTGCCGTTTTATCAGCCCACTCGACGACTGTACCCAATCTTTCCCTTGTCTCCGAGAAAATAGGTGTCGCGATTAACCCAAATGTGCGTTCGCCCACCGTTATTTGAGTTTTATAAGTCTGTTGTAACTTATCTAACATACCCCGTTGATGTGCTGGGTTTTTATGGAAGACATCTATGTTTTGTCCCATTAAATTGTTGGCATTAAAGTTAGGTAGCTCTTTTTGAAGGTCTGCTTCTGCTGTTTTCATCATGCCTTGTACTGCGGTGTTCATATAAACAATATTCAAGTCATTATCTGCCATCATGACATTGGTGCTGCAGGCATCTAAGGCATCTTTTATTCGCTTGTTATCGTTAGCGAGAGATGAGGCTTCTTTATTTTGTTTTGAAATGTCAGAAAGTAAGTCAGTTAGCCAATAAGCAATGGCGCCTAATTCTGTTTTTATATTTGTATTTAGATTGACTGTATCAATTGATACCGAGCCCGTCTCTTTTTGTTGTGCTGCCATCATTTTGATGATGTCTGCCAGTTTTGCCATCGGAGTAGAAAGAATTACTTTATTAGCAACTATAAGTGAGGCAAGCAAGACAATAAATAAAATGGTGAATATGATTAAGTAGGTTGAATCTGCTTCCAGGCTTTTAATACTGTTCAATAAACCTTTATTCATTGATGCATGAGTACGCTTTAAAATAGTATCAACAAGTTCGTTTGTTTTTTGAGCATCTTGATTGAAAGATACCATTAGTTTATTGCCACCATTAGAGCCTTCCTCTACATAAGACCTGGCCATGGTACTGCCTGTTTTGACGTACTCTTTGAAAATAGGCATTAAAGATTCGTATTGGCGGGCATTTTGAGGGTCTAAGCTGATAAGCTTATCAACAGCTTGTTGAAATGATCTTCTCTCATCTGTGGCTTGCTCCAAGCCATTATTTAAACCATCTAAGCCTCTGGTAGCGCTAATATTAGTCATCAATTTTTGTACTTGTATTGTCGCATTTTTCAATGAGTAGGCATGATGAACCATCGTAAGCTGTTTTTCATGCAATAACACAAGTTCATTTTTAGCGGTTGATTGCGCGTTATATTGAACAAAAAACTGTATGCAAAGTAAAATGGCAAATGCTGCGGTAAAAAGCCAAGCTTTAGCGTTGATGGATTGAATGTTCATGTTGGAGCTATCCTAATTATTTATTCGAGTTGTGAAATAAATCTAGCACAGAATTTCAGTAGGTAAATAATTCAGAAAAAATAACATAGAAGTACTCAACGTCCTTTTACAAAAGAACGATGAGTAAAAACATAAGATATCCGAAGTACTATTCGTTATTCGCTATGTTTGAGCACAATGCGATAGTGCGCTTTACCTTCTCTAAGTTCTTTTATCGCTTTATTTACATCCTTAAAATCATACGTTTGAGTGACTGGCTCTATTTGATGTAAGGCTGCAAAATCTAACATGGTTTTAATAGTGCCAGGACTGCCAACGGGGGAACCTGAAATAGTTCGCTGTGCACCGATAAGTGAAAATACACCAATATCCAAAGGTTCAAGCGTTGCGCCTACAAAATGTAAACGGCCTTTTGGGGCGAGTGTACTCAAATATGCATTCCAATCGAGTTTTACATTGACTGTTGACAGGATGAGGTCGAATTGATTTTGTGCTGTTTCCAGCGTTTGTGCATTGCCTGTATCTAACACCGCATGAGCGCCTAGTTCTAATGCTTCTTTTTGTTTTGCCTCGCTTGACGTAAAAGCGGTGACATGGCAACCCCATGCGTTTAAAAACTGAAGCGCCATATGGCCTAATCCACCAATACCGATAACCGCTACTTTTGACGTAGGTTTAATATCAAACTGAATCAAGGGATTAAATACAGTAATACCACCACAAAACAATGGGCCTGCTTTATCTGGATCTAGTGATTCAGGAAGCGCGACAACGGCTGTTGCTTGCGCGCGTACTTTATCTGCAAAGCCACCATGCCTGCCTGCGATAGTAGGCTCTGCACTCGCGCAAAGGTTGTGATCGCCAGAATGGCAGGTTTGGCAATTTAAACAGTAGCCAGAATGCCAGCCAAGCCCGACTCTATCACCCAGCTTAAAATTACTAACATCATTACCTAGTGCGGCGATAGTGCCAACCACTTCATGACCCGGGACGAAGGGATATTGGGTGAAGCCCCACTCGTTGTCGAGCATGCTTAGATCACTATGGCATATACCACAAGACTCAACATTTATTTCAACTTCATCAGAACCAAGCTCGCCTGGATCATACTCGAAAGGTTCTAAGGTTCCGCCTGGTTTATTTGCAGCAAATGCTTTAATCATTTTTTTCTCCTAATTATTCGATTAGCCAAAGTCAGTTCGTGTACACTGCTCACTTAAATTACATAATTCAATTCCTTATATTTTCATCAATCACGGTATAAACTTAATCAAAATGATTCAACTTATTTCAAGAGGTATTTGCTTTCTCGTGTTATTTTCACTTACACAATGGGCGTCAGCACTGAGCTATACGATAGAAGTGCCTCAACAGATCATCGAAGACCAGATTGCTTTGCATATGCCTTTGGAGAAAAATCTCCCTATGGCTGTCATGAAACTATCCGATCCCAAATTAAATTTACTTGAAGCCACAAATGAAGTGTCTTTATTTCTAAATGTCGATGTGGTGATGCTCAAGGGTTTTAAAGGTTCAGGTAGAGGAAAGCTAATTGGCTCGATAGACTATAGGGCGGAGGAAGGGGCGTTTTATTTAGTTAAACCGCGCATCGTTAATCTGAGCATTGACCATGTGCCTGCTTTTGTGATGCCGAAAATATCTCAAGCGGCAAGAATACTCTTGACAAAATCCTTAGCGAGTTATCCTGTTTATCGCCTAAATGAAAATGACCCAAAGCATAAAATGGCTAAAGCAAGCCTAAAGAAAGTAACCGTTTCTCATGATACCTTGTTGCTGACATTGGGTTTGCCCTAGCGTTAGCAATAAGTGATTTTTTATCTATAAACGTTATAATTCGCTTAATCCTGAGCAGAAAATGTGTTCAAACAAATTTTCAATCTTAAATAACTAAAATGGATTGCCATGACTGACTCGAACTTAAATGACCCTCATCAGCAGCGAGAAGCTGAAAATTATTCTAAGCCGATTCCAAGTCGAGAGTTCTTACTAGCGCACCTTAATGAACGCCATGGGCCAGCAACTCACATGGACTTGGTTGAAGATCTCCAATTCTCTGATCCAGACAATATTGAAGCGCTTCGTCGGCGATTGATCGCGATGGCGCGTGATGGGCAGTTGGTGTGTAATCGCAGTGATCAGTACTTGCCTAGCACCAAAGTTAATCTTAAAAAGGGTGTGGTTATAGGCCATCGAGATGGCTTTGGTTTTGTAAAGCTTGATGAAGGTGGTTCGGACTATTATTTATCTGCCAGACAAATGCAGTCAGTGTTTGATGGTGATCGTGTTTTAGTAAGAAGTGATAGCGGTGATCACAAAGGTAAACAACATGCCGTTATTGTGGATGTTCTTGAGCGAAACACCGAACAATTAGTCGGGCGCTTATTTCGTGAAGGCAATATTGCCTCTGTTGAAGTGGAAAATACTCGTATAAGTCAACAGGTCTTGGTGGACTCTGAACATACCGGTGGCGCAGAACATGGCCAATATGTGGTGGTAAAAATTCTCAATCAACCTTCAAAACGAACACATGCAACAGGGCAGGTGATTGAAGTATTGGGTGACCACATGGCACCCGGGATGGAAATTGAAGTCGCGATTCGCTCCTACAATATTCCTTTTGAATGGCCGGCAGCGGTTGAACAAGCCGTTAAACTTCTTAAACCAGAAGTAACTGAAGCTGATAAACAGCACAGAATTGATATTCGCCATTTGCCTCTGGTCACGATTGACGGTGAAGATGCACGCGACTTCGACGATGCTGTCTATTGTGAGCCTTTACAAAGTGGCGGCTGGAAGCTTTATGTCGCTATAGCCGACGTGAGTCACTACGTTAAATCAGAAAGCCCTTTAGATATAGAAGCTAATAACCGTGCCACCTCGGTGTACTTTCCTGATCACGTTGTGCCGATGTTGCCGGAAATTTTGTCTAATGGCTTATGCTCGCTCAACCCACAAGTTGATCGTTTATGTATGGTCTGTGAAATGGATGTTAGTGCTCAAGGCCTGGTTGAAACGAGTCGTTTTTATGAAGCGGTGATGTATAGCCATGCCCGCTTAACCTATACAAAAGTATCAGCAATTCTTGAAGAACCCGAATCAGACGACGGTAAAGAATTCAGAGAAGACTATGCTGAAGTGGTGCCGCATCTAGAATCATTATACGCGCTTTACCATGCCTTTACAGCTCAGCGTCATGCTCGCGGTGCAATTGATTTTGACACCGTTGAAACCAGAATTATTTTTGGTGATGAACGTAAAATCGAAGCCATTGTGCCGACTGAGCGAAATGATGCTCACAAGATTATTGAAGAATGTATGTTAGCTGCCAATGTGGCGACCGCTCAGTTCTTATCTCGTCATAAAATTCATACGCTTTATCGTATTCACGAAGGGCCAACAATCGAAAAGCTAGAAAAAGTTCGTTCATTTCTATCTGAACAAGGCCTGCAGTTGATGGGTGGAGATACACCGAGCCCCGCTGATTATCAAAGCCTGATAGAACAGATTAAAGATCGCCCCGATTTTAGTGTGCTTCAAACAGTACTGCTTCGCTCCATGAGTCAGGCTGTATATGGGCCGGAAGAGCTTGGACACTTTGGTTTAGCCTACGATGCCTACGCCCATTTCACGTCACCCATTCGACGTTACCCCGATTTACTGGTGCATCGCGGTATAAAGTCGGTTATCTATAGCCAGAAAGAAACTCAAGATGTTCTACGGCCTGAAGGCTTGGATCATACGAAATATCGATATGCCTATGACTTGCCTAAGATGTTGGTATTGGGTGAGCATTGTTCGATGGCGGAACGTCGTGCCGATGAAGCCACTCGTGATGTTATGAACTGGTTGAAATGCGAATATCTTCAACAGCATTTAGGTGAGGTATTTCCGGGTATTATTTCAGCAGTGACTGGCTTTGGCTTCTTTGTGGAATTAGCGGATCTTTATGCAGAAGGCTTAGTGCATGTATCCACATTGAATAGCGATTACTATCAGTTCGATGCTCAAAAGCATCGGTTAATAGGAGAGCGCACAGGTATGAGTTATAGCCTCGGCGATAGCGTAACTGTTGAGGTGTCTAATATTAACTTAGAAGAACGTAAAGTAGACTTGCTTCTTGTAAGTGCAGAGCCTAAAGCGAAAGCGCGTCGAAGAGGGCAAAAAAAGAACGTCCCTTCAGATAAAAAATCAGATGATAAAGGTAGAAAAACTACCTCAAAGAAAAAATCATCTGAGGCTAAAAAAACAGCCCCAACCCGAAAGCCTAAAATAGCCAGTAAAGCGTCTGCAAAAAAGAAAGTAAGCACTAAAAAACCAACTCCTACAGCAGCTCCTTCAAGAACAGCTGGTGTGAGAAAACGTAAGCCAAAGAAAGTTTAACTACTTCAATAAGAAGTTTTTAAAAAGAATTTAGAAGAAAAAAGGCAGGCAATTTATGATTCAGGATACGGTTTTTGGCTTACATGCGGTAGAAGCCTTAGCGTTAAAAGAACCTGAAAGTATTATCGACATAAAAATACAGCAAGGCCGGGAAGATAAACGTTTAACTAAACTGCTTGGTCTGCTCCAAGCTAATGCAATTGCCTACGCTCAAGTGCCAAGAAAAGACTTGGATAAATTGGTGAGTGGTCGTCATCAAGGTGTGGTGGCCATTGTTAAATCTGAGCCGGTTAAAGATGAGGGTGATTTAGAAGATGTCTTGAACGGCCTTAGTGGCCCGGCATTTCTTCTTATTTTGGATTCAGTTACCGACCCGCATAACTTAGGTGCTTGTCTTCGCTCTGCCGATGCTGCAGGCGTTCATGCTGTGATTGTGCCTAAAGATAATTCAGCTCCTTTGAATTCAGTGGCTAAAAAAGTAGCGTGCGGTGCAGCTGAAAACGTCCCCGTTATTCGTGTGACTAATTTAGCCAGAACCATGAAATGGCTGCAGAATTTTGGCATTTGGATTACCGGTGCCGCTGGTGAAGCAGATCAGATGATTTATCAGACAGATTTTAAAGGCTCAATTGCACTCGTAATGGGAGCAGAAGGTAGTGGCCTTCGTCGCTTAACGCGCGAACACTGCGATCAGCTGACCAAAATCCCTATGCAAGGTTCTGTGAGTAGCCTGAATGTCTCTGTCGCAACAGGAATTTGTTTATTTGAAGCCTTAAGGCAGCGATCGATCATCAAATAACTATCAAATAACTATCAAAAAACGGTTAACCTTATACCTGTTAACCGTTTTTGATTTTTCAAATCAATTTACTTCTTTGCACCTAAACCAAATTCAGGTGCACCAATCAATACCGACATGTTGCCGTGAGGGTGTTTGTTGTCATACATCAATTGGTGGGAGTCGGGTAGTTCTTCATAGGTAAATGCTTTAGACATACAAGGCTCTACTTTTCCGGCTATAACAAGATCATTGATACCAATTGCCTGATCATCATTTGCAAAGTGTGAACCTTGTAAACGCTTCTGACGCATCCAGTGGTAACGTAAATCTAGGGTTGCATTAAAGCCGGTTGTACCCGCACAAACTACGACCATACCGCCAGTCTCACAGACAAAAATAGACGTTGGAATGGTGGTTTCACCCGGGTGTTCAAAAACGACATCGACACCACGACGTTCGCCTAGAATTTCCCAAATTGCTTTACCAAAGTTACGCGCACCTTTAGCCCATTTTGCATATGCTGACTCATCTTTCCAGTGTGGCATCATGCCCCAGTGATCGAAGTCTTTACGGTTTAAACAACCGACTGCACCTAGCTTTTTACAGTAGTCAAATTTGCTTTCGTCAGAGACAACTGCGATAGGCTTTGCTCCCATAGCGGCTGCAATTTGAATAGCCATACAGCCTAAACCACCCGCGCCCCCCCAAATTAATACCACATCATCTTTCTTAACGTTGTTAGGTACCCAAGCCATTAACATGCGATATGCCGTTGCGCCTACTAACATATAACTTGCTGCTTCTTCCCAGTTAAGATGTTTAGGTTTTGGTAGCACCATGTGATCTTGTACTTTCGTGAATTGTGCAAAACTACCGTAGTTTGTTTCATAACCCCAGATGCGAAAACTAGGGTCGTACATGGGATCTTTACCATTTTTGACTGAAGGGCAGTCTTTAGCCCAAGAACCACAGTGAACCACAACTTCGTCGCCGACTTTTACGTTGCTCACATCTTTGCCGATTTTGTAAACGATACCCGATGCATCAGAGCCGCCGATATGGAAGTCTTCAGACTCACCTTGTTTATTTCTCGAAGCAATAACGTCTACAGGAACACCTAAGCCGGCCCATACATTGTTATAGTTGACACCAGCCGCCATGACATAGACAAGAACTTCATCATCTTTAATCGCTGGTACATCAATGACTTCTTTTTGGAAGGCTTTTGTTGGTTTGCCAAAGCGCTCTTGACGAATTAACCAGCCATGCATTTTTGTAGGGACTTCACCGACAGGGGGGGCAGTTCCAATATCATAAAGTTCTTGTGTCATTATTATGTCCTCGTATTTTAAATTGAGTAGGTTTATATAAAAAATTTGGATGTTTTAATTTATTGTGAGCCCTTCAGAAACTGAGTTTCTGACTTTATTTTTATTGTTGTGTATGACCGTTTTAATATGTATTCAGATTTATTTTTACTGTAAATGTGTAAGGAACTGTCCGATTAAGTGCTTGAATTCTAATTCTTTTTCTTCAAATGTCCCGTCTTTCAAAGCCTCATCACCATCAAGGTGTCGATAAATACTTAGCCCGAATTCGCCATAGGCTTGACGAATCCACTTATTTAAAAAGTAGGTTTCTTGTTGATGCACCACTTTATCTGAAACTGCATTTTGACTCACTTTCAGAATATGATTTGTGAGTTCATCCAACCCCTTTCTTTTGATCGCGCTGGTTAAAAATATATCTCTTGGTAACTTTGTTTCTGTACTGCCATTAGCCGTGTCATGAACATAAATTTGCGCTAATTTAAGGCTGGATTTAAGCAAGTGCAGGCTCTTTTTTGCCAAGGCATCTTCATCGCATTTGTTGATGATAAAGGTGTCAGGTACTTCCATTATTCCAGCTTTCATAAATTGTACTTGATCGCCTGCAAGTGGCTGCATCACTAAGCAGGTATGGTCGCTGAGCCTTTGGATTTCTATTTCATTCTGACCAATACCAACCGTTTCGATAATAATAATATCGAAAAGTTTCCGAAGAAGGCGGGTGACATGAAACGTTTGCTTACTTAAACCACCTAAGTCTTGTTGTGATGCTTGTGAGCGAAAGAACAAACGATTATCTTTTATGGGAAAAATCGTGCGTGTTCTATCGCCGAGTAAGGCACCGCCAGATTCATGGCTGGATGGATCTATTGCTAATACTGCAATAGACATATCCGGTTTGAGCTCGAGCAATTTAAGGCAAGTTTCGCCAATTAAACTCGACTTTCCCGCACCCGGTGTACCCGTTATACCGAGAACGAGGGCCTGCTTTTCAAATTGTTCCTTCTGTTTATTTAGATAAGAAATAATTTGGTGGCGAGCAATAAAATTCTCATCGGTATTACGTTCAAAAATCGATATTAAACGAGCAATCGGCCATTTTTCAAGATCTTTTGCTTGATTCAGTAAGCTAATTAATTCATTAGAAAGAGGTTGGTTCATTTCATCAATCAGCTTTTTTTCAACCTGTTCTATCATCACTTCTACAGGCGTTTTGTTAGTTGATTTACGTGGACTTTTGTTCATTGATAACATCCATTATGTCATTCATCACCGCCATTAGATCGAAATCTTTAGGCGTGAAAATCCGTTTAACGCCTTTCGCTTTTAATGATTCAAAATCGGGTGTCGGAATAATACCGCCTAAGATAACCGGAATTGAATCTTTCGCTTTATTTGCTTCGAGTTCTTCAAATAACTGATCAATAATCTCGTTATGTGAACCTGAGAGTAGAGAAATGCCAATAACATCAACGTTTTCTTCTAATGCCGATTGGACTATGTCTGCGGCACTTAAACGGATGCCAAAATAAATCACATCAAAACCAGCATGACGTGCAGCGACAGCGATCATTTCAGCTCCATTTGAATGGCCATCTAAGCCTGGTTTGCCGACCACCATACGTGGGCGATAACCCTGTTTTGTAACGAAGGTTTCAATTTTTGCACGTACTTCATTTAAGGTATCGGTTTCTATGGTGAGCGCCTGACCTTCAACGCCTGTTGGTGGGCGGAACTCACCGAAAACTGCGCGAAGTGTATCTGACCATTCACCTGTAGTTACTCTTGCTTTCGCACATTCGATAGAAGCCTGCATCATGTTGATGCCTTCTTTTGCGGCTTTCGCCAGCTCAGATAAGGCAGTTTCTACGCGTGCAGGATCGCGTTCGGTACGTGTTTTATTTAATGCATCAATGGTACGTTGTGCTGCATCCGCATCGACCATGAAAATACCGCCATCACTATCTTTAACCAGTGGTGATTCCAGTCCATCAGTCCACTTGTTTTTACCCACAACGATCTGTTCACCTTTCACAAGTTTACTCATGCGCTCACCCTGAGAGGCAACAAGCGCAGACTTCATATAACCTGTTTTAATCGCTTCAACACCGCCACCCATATCAATAATTTTATTGATTTCAGTGAAAGCTTGTTCTTTTAAATCTTTAACTTTTGATTCGATAACATGAGAGCCATCGAATATGTCAGGATATTCGAGTAAATCAGTTTCATATGCCATGATTTGCTGTAAACGAAGTGACCACTGTTGATCCCAAGGTCTGGGTAATGACAGCGCTTCGTTCCATGCGGGTAGTTGAAGTGCGCGACAACGCGCATTGCGGCTTAGCGTCACACCGAGTGTTTCTATCAAGATACGCCATGCATTATTTTCAGGTTGTTCTTCGGTCAAGCCTAAAGAATTTACCTGAATGCCATAGCGGAAACGGCGATATTTGGCATTTTTAACACCATAACGTTCCGTGGTGATTTCATCCCACATTTCACAGAAAGCGCGCATTTTGCAAACTTCTTCTACGAAACGCATACCGGCATTGACGAAGTAAGAAATACGCCCAACACAGCGTTCGAATTCTTCTTCAGTAAAGCAGTTGCGTTCCTTAATCGCATCAAGAATAGTGATGGCGGTGGTGAGTGCAAACGCTAATTCTTGAACCGGTGTCGCGCCTGCTTCTTGCAAATGGTAAGAGCAAATGTTTGACGCATTCCATGACGGAATGTTATGCAAACAGTATTCATACATATCGACAATAATACGAATGGAATCTTCTGGTGGGAATATATAGGTGCCGCGCGCTAAATATTCTTTAATAAGGTCGTTTTGAGTGGTGCCATTGAGCTTGCTGATATCCAAACCGCGCTCTTCAGCCATCGCCACATAAAGTGAGAGTAACCACATTGATGTGCCATTAATGGTCATCGAGGTGTTCATTTCATCGACAGGGATGTTGTCGAACAAGGCGTGCATATCATCAAGTGAGTTGATCGGCACGCCGACTTTGCCAATTTCAGGTTTGGCGATGTCATGATCCGAGCTATAGCCACATTGTGTCGGTAAGTCCATTGCAATACTTAAACCGGTTTGGCCTTTGGCAAGATTATTTCGATAAAGTTCATTCGAAGCCCAGACATTGGTATGGCCGGCATAGGTTCTGAAAATCCAAGGTCTGTCTTTGCTTGCATTACCATCTTTATCGTAAATATGATGCGCTTTCTTTTGCTCGGTCATGTACTTTTTTCCAAATCAAAAAAGGGAAATGTTTTTAGGTTCGCCTGATTGTTTCAATAAAACCGGTCCCTGAGCTTGTCGAAGGGCGATCATTTACGCCCATAACTCACGCTTCTTAAACGTTTCGACAAGCTCAACGAGCCTTGTTTATTTTTACGAAGCATTTTCGATTAAGGCACGTGCAATAACTTTGAGCGCCAAGGTTTCTTCAGCGCCTTCAAATATAGATAGAACGCGGGCATCAATCCAGTAACGACTTACTGCTGATTCTTCAGCATAGCCCATGCCACCGTGTATTTGCATAGCTTCGCGTGTTAGCCATTCAGAAGACTTACAAGAAAACAGCTTGACCAAACTCGCTTCCATCTGGCCTTTACCTTCATCCATTAAATTACCTACAGCATAGGTGAATTGGCGTGAAGCGGTTAGTATTGTCGCCATTCGCGCTAATTTGCATAGCGTTAATTGATAATGACCAACAGGCTGGCCAAATACTTTTCGGTCATGCGAGTAGGCTATCGCTTTTTCAAATGCTGCTTGCATAACGCCATTTGCGCGAGCAGCTGTTTGGATACGCCCACCGGCAAAGCCTGCCATTGTGTAGTAAAAACCTTTTCCAAGACCTGCTTCACCACCTAATATGTGGCTGTCTGGCACAAAGACATTATCAAAGAAAACGTCAAAAGAGTGCATGCCACGATAACCAATTGTGGGGATAGCTTTACCTGAAATAATACCACCAGAATCTTGTTCATAACGGAAGTCATGCCCATCGAAAGAGGGCTTTTCAACGAGAAACATACTTAAACCTTTATGGCCTAAACCTGGCTCTGGGTTTGTTCTGGCTAAAGTAAGCAGTACGCCCGCTTTGCCACCAAAAGTACACCATGTTTTGGCACCGTTAAGTAACCAGCCGCCTTCCGTTTTTTCAGCTTTTAACTTCATTCCCGCAACGTCTGAACCAAAGTCTGGTTCTGTGATAGCGACTGCGCAGAAAGGATCTGCCCAAGCAAGTTTTGGTAACCAATATTGCTTCTGTTCTTCTGTGCCACCGGCTAATAAAGCGCGTGATAAAATTTCCGGGCGAGTGATCAAACTACCCGCTGCAGCTAATGAACCACGAGACAGTTCTTCTGTGACGACGATCATGCCCATATTGTCTTCTTGACCATCGGGTAGAAGGCCATCATATTTTTCTGGGATGGACAGACCAAAACAACCCATTTCAACCAAGGGCTTGAGAATCTCATCAGGAATCATTAAATCTTCGCGGTGAATATGTTCAGCGCGCGGCATAACTACATCTGTGGCAAAACGCTGGAAAGATTCACGCATAATTTCTTTATCTTCATCCAGAAGATAGTCAGCAGTACGGCCTTTCTGCTCAAGCATGATACGCCCCATATCAACCAACTTTTGCGTCTGTAAAAAAGTTTGGCAGAAGGCGAGAGAGGATTCATTCATGAAGGCAGTATTGAACTGTTCGAAGCTAAGACCAAACTCACTTAGTTTTGCAGATAAACGGTTGCGCGTGTTTTGAACGGCTTCAGCGCAGAATAAAAGCGCTATTTCTTCTTCTAGATAAAGCTTTTCTTGATGAGTGTCTTTAGTTGTTCTGATTTTGTTTGCATAGTTGCAAATGGCTCTTGCTGCGGCAATTTCAGCAGAAGAATAGGCCAGTTCATAAGAAACAAGCTGGTAGTCATCAAGCTTGCTTCCTGATAGACGACCTGTTTCGTTCAAACATAGGTGTTTTACATAGCTTAACGAGATATCAAGTGCAGTTTGTGCCTGCTCGATAGTTGTTCTGGCAGTAGACATTGCCTGTTCTGGTGCAATGTTAGTAGTTGACGTAGCAGTAGATGCTTGAGACAAGTCGGCTCTCCTCGTGCATGATGCAAATATAAACGTTAGCCTCCCATATTTGAGACAATTAACATTTGTTAATTGAGCATAATATAGGAAAGCGAATGTTAAAAAAAGTGCAGAATAAAACTGTCACGCCCTAACTTGGGGCGTGACAGTTTTTAATCAATTTAGCTTAGTGATGTGGCTGCCGTTTTACGAAATAGTCGTTTTACGAAATAGTGTGCTGGTTTTGGTCTAGCCTAGTTCGATTTCTTCTCCTACCTCTGGAACACAAGCCTTCCAGCCAAAAGAGTCTTTCAACTTTATTCTCATTGAATCTGCTGCTACTCGCTCTCCATGCGTCACAAAAACACGCTTTGGATGAATTTCAGATTGTTTTAACCATGCAATAATTTCACTGTAATCTCCGTGCGCCGATAAACTACCACTGTGGTGTATTTCAGCTTTTACTGGATAATATTGCCCATGAATTTTTATTTCTTTCACACCATTAATGAGCGCATCACCACGCGTACCTGGTGCTTGGAAACCTATGAATACAATGCTGTGTTGATGGTGAGGTATTAAGGTCTTCAAATGATGAAGCACTCTGCCTCCGCTAGCCATACCACTGGCTGAAATGATCACGGAAGGAAAACGGCTGCCATTAAGTTCTATCGATTCTTCGGGCGTACGCACATAGTGTGTATTTTGATCTATTACTTGGCATTGCTGCTTACTTAGTCTGTGTTCTTCATGATGTTTACAAAATATTTCAGTTGCCGAAATTGCCATAGGACTATTAAGGTGAACGGGTAAGTTGGGGATGCGTTTTTGATCTTTGAGCTGTTGAATTATATGCAGATTAATTTGTGTTCTGCCCACTGCAAAAGAAGGGATTAATACAATGCCACCACGCTTACTTGTGGTATTGATAATGTCTTCAAAGAATTGCAAGGCATCAATGTTTTCATGTTTACGGTCGCCATAGGTGGATTCGACAACTAAATAATCTGTTTCACCAAGCGGTTTTGGGGGGTACATAATATGATCATGTTGTCTGCCAACATCCCCACTAAAGGTAATTGATTTTCCGTTTACAGAAATTTTGACGGCGCAAGCACCTGGAATATGGCCGACAGGCGTAAAAGTGGCATGGATGCCTGCTGCAATTTCGATTAATTCATTCATATTAACGGGTTTGAATGCACTTAAAGACTGGCGGGCATCTTCTTCAGTATAGAGAGGTAAGGCAGGTTTGTGCTTGGAAAACTTTTTGTAGTTGGCATAACGCGCATCTTCTTCTTGAAGATATCCTGAGTCGGGGAGAAGGACTTTGCATAAATCCAGAGTCGCCCCGCTACAATATACAGAACCGGTATAACCCGCTTTGGTGAGCGCAGGAATATAGCCGCTATGGTCAATATGTGCGTGCGTCAGAATCACCGCATCAATAGTGGATATATTAATAGGAAATTCTTGCCAGTTTTTTTCGCGTAAGTTCTTGACTCCCTGAAACAAACCACAATCAATAAGAATCTTTTTGTCGTTAATGCTGAGCAGATACTTGGAGCCCGTTACTGTCCCCGCGCCACCCAAGAATTTAATTTTCATTCTATTTCCATCCTTCATGGAGCATTATTTTGAAATAAATTGATAAGGTACAGGTAAGAATAGCACTGGCATCAACAACTGGCTTAATCTGGATCAAGCTGCGCTGATTTTTTAAACCCTAGATCTTATCTTGATTATTAAACTGGTTACGGCCATGTTCTTTAGAATAATAAAGCGCTGTATCGGCATCTTTTATCAAATTAGAGCGGTCTTGCTTAAAATCAGGAATCGTTGTGGCAGCGCCAATAGAACATGTCATTTTGACTATTTCTCCATCAACGTCAAAGCGTAGTTCTGACACCGCCTTGAGCATTCGCTTTCCTATGTTGTATGCGCCCTTGGCATTTGTGTTCGGCAGTAACACGATAAACTCTTCGCCACCATAGCGTGATACGCAATCGGCAGGTCTTGCTACTTCATGCTCAATCGCTTTTGCCGCTTTCTTTAAACATTCATCGCCAAACAAATGTCCGTATTTATCATTTAGTTTTTTGAAATGATCAAGATCAATCATAATGATGCTCATCGGGCAGTTCATGCGTGAGCAGCGACGCCATTCCTTATTGAATTCCTTATCGAAAAACATACGATTTTTTAGTTGTGTTAAAGGGTCGGTGGTGCTCAATTGTTCCATAAGTTCAGCGCGTTCTTCAGCCACTAAATGATTGGTGATAGCTGCCCAATAATCGTTATGCGTTGCTTTTGAAGAACTAAAAATATAGATCAGACAAATAACCATCATCATCGCGAAGACTAAACTTTCGGTTCCACCAATATGCACCAAAACAGCCACCAGAGGCAGGCACATAAAAAGCGGGTAGAGCGTACGTATCTCTGAGGAAATACTTAAAGTACATGCACCGCCTAAGGCAAAAGCAGGTGTAATGACCAGCATAATGATGCTTAAATCAGCAAGCTTGGGGTCATAAATTACCCAGGCAGACATGCCACCCCAGTGCGCAGCGGTGAGAAGGATTGTAATAATAAGCCATTGATGAAGAAATCCGATATCTGGATTTTTACTGCGTGTTAGTACAAAGAAATGGGCAATACGAAGTACGCAGAAGCTTGCAATCATGAGCGTGTTAATGAGAAAAAAAGCGGGGTAATTGTCAAGCAGATCATAGCCAAATGATAAAATTAACCAAATGCATAAATAGGTTAAAATGCCGCTTTTTGCTCTGTTCGTTAAGTCAGTTAAAGCGACTGTTTGAAGCTGCTCATGGTAGCTATTTAAAGTCATACAATCAAAATTCCGAAGATACATTCTTGTTATATTTGTTTTCTACAACCTGTAGAAGATAACCTTAGACTAATTATTCCTGCTTATATCATCATCGATAGAAATATAATTAAGGGATGAGCACAATTTTACCGATATGCTGATTTCGCTTTAACTGCTCAAAGGCATCATCGAAACATGATAAAGCGTGTGTTTGGGCAATAACAGACTTTAGTTGATTATTTTTAAATCCTTCTGATATTGCACGAATGGCTCGTTGCTTTTTAATGTCGTCTTCCAGGGTCTCATCGAGTGTATAGCCCCTTAAACTTAGTCGGCGCTTCATTAAGACGCCAGCATGGATATCCATCGGCCTTCGATCTAACATGCCCTGAATGACAATTCTACCGCCTTGTGATGACGCTTTTACCAAACCATGGGTGGCCGGGCCGGCAACGGCATCAAAGACTAGGTTTGATCCACTATTTTGGGTAAATTCCCGAACTTTCACTACATACTGCTCGTTAGCTTTTACTAGTGCATCCCCCTCTAAATTTGAGCCAAAAACGATGACTTCATCAGCACCATTGTCTCGAAGTGCAGCCGATTTTGACTCCTGGCTACTGGTTGCTATCACCTTTGCACCTAACATCTTGGCAATTTGAATAGCCGCTAAACCGACAGAGCTGGAGGCGGCAGTAATGACGACGGTCTCATCTTTAGATAAACCGCCACATTCAACCATTCCTCCCCATGCCGTTAAGAAAGCCATCCACAAAGACCCCGCTTCTTCATCTGAAATTGTGTTTGGGCTCGCAATTAATGAGCTTGCTTCATATAAACCATATTCTGCTAGGCAGCCTTGTTGGCTGATATCAAAACTCATGGGGAGTAGGGCAACGCGATCTCCACATTTAAATGTGGTGTTATCTAATCCACGTCCAAGTTTGTCAATGATGCCAGCCCCTTCGAAACCTAAACGGCTATGGGCAGGGGCTTGGAAAAAATAACGGCCTTGGCAATATAGTAAGTCACCTCTATTCAGCCCTATTGATGTTATTTTTACCCGCAGTTGTTTGTCTCCAGGCTCGGGTAAGGTCTGATCAATCAGTTTGAGGCTACTCGGGTCTTTTGGTTTCTCTAAGATTAAAGAACGCACAGCTTAGGCCTTTTTAGATGTGGAAAATATCAGGTAATCATACCTAATTTATTAAATGAAAATAGGATGAACTTTAAAGAAAATATTCTAGATGACCTAAGTCATATGATGAGCATAAATTACACTTTTGAAAACTATGACTGGGTATAATGCAATTGTTGTAGAAGGTATTTAGAATTTGTTTCTAAATACAACGACACCCTATTTACTTTATCAGGAGAGAAAAAGTGAACACTGATTTTTTAAAAAACTTTAGTAATAAAACCAAAGAAACCCTTGAACCCGTTACTAAATTTAATGAATTGTTAAGTCAGTCTGTGCAGGATGCATTTAAAGCACAAATGGACTCAACGAAAAAATATTCTGAATTTGCGAGTTCTCAATTTAAAGCTTTATCCGAAGTGAGAGATACAGACTCTTTGCAGGAATTTTTTAAAGGTCAAACGGAGGCTTTTTCGACCCTAAATGAACAACTGATGGATGACTTAAAAAGCTTGGTAGAAACTGGTGAAAAGTTCAGAGATGAAGTGAGTGCGATTCTGACAAATGCTAAACCGGATCCATCAGAAGAAAAGCCAGAAAAAACAAATCAATCAGCAGTAAAAGAAAAACCCAAAAAATAATTTTTCAGCGTGATTAAAAAAGTGCAAACGTGAGGAGTATGAAGTTTTTAAGCTTATGGCTTCCTACTCCTTTTTTGCATTTGAATTCATAAATACCAGACAATAAGAGCTCGGATCTAATTATGAAGTTTAATGCCTTTGATAACCCGTACTGGAAAATGACTGCGAAAGCGATTGAAGACAGTCAGCGCGTTGCAAGTCATCTAAGTAATAGCATGCAAGGTGAACATACCAGCATGCATGCCGTAGCAAGTGATGCAACAGAGTCATGTATAAAATACATGCAAGAGGTTATAAAACACCCCTGGTTGACGACAAAGAGCAGTGCCGAGTTAAGTAAGAATTATTTCAATGTGATTAAATCAGCGGTGTTTCAAGTCGCAGGTAAAAGTGTGGAGCCGGTTGTTCAGCCTGAGCGCGGTGATATGCGTTTTGTAGATGATGGCTGGACAGAAAATGCATGGTTTAATTTCATTAAACAGGCTTACTTGGTTACTGCACAGGCATGGTTAGATAATATTCATACTATTCCGGGGCTGGATGATAAAACACGTAGAAGAGCTGAATTTTTCACCCGCCAACTCTTAAATGCCGCATCACCTTCAAACAATATTTTAACCAATCCCGAATTGCTTAGTTTGACTATTAAAACCAAAGGAGCAAATTTGGTACAGGGCTTTGAACGCTTTGTAAAAGACTTAGAGCAAAGTGCTGACACCTTAAAAATCACCATGACGGATGATAGCGCTTTCCAGTTAGGTGAAAATATTGCCACCACACCCGGTAAAGTTGTTTATCGTTGTGAATTATTTGAACTTATTCAGTATACACCGCTTACCAAACAGGTATGTGAAACGCCCTTACTGATTATTCCACCTTTCGTGAATAAATATTACATACTCGACTTATCAGAAAAAAATTCTTATGTTCGTTGGGCTGTTGAACAGGGTCAAACGGTATTTATGGTGTCGTGGCTTAACCCTTCCGCAGATAATCGAAATTTAGGCTTTGATTGCTACGTAACGGAAGGCGTGATTCATGCTTTAGAAATGGTTGAAAAGCAAACCGGTCAGCGTGAAGTGAATGCCGTCGGTTATTGTATTGGTGGCACCTTATTAATGACGACCTTAGCCTACATGGCGGGGCGACGCTTAAAACCAAGAGTGAAATCTGCTACCTTACTCACCACACTAAGCGATTTTTCAGACCCTGGTGATATCGGAGTCTTCATTGATGAGCATATTATCAAAGCGATTGTTCATCAGAATAATCAAATGGGTTATTTTGATGGTCGTGTCATGGCTGTATCGTTCAGCAAATTACGTGAAAACTCCCTGTACTGGAATTATTACATTCAAAACTATCTTAAAGGCGAGTCACCCATGCCTTTTGATTTGTTATATTGGAATTCCGACAGCACCAATATAACTGCCGCATGCCATAATGATATGCTTCAAAAGTTCTATCTGGATAATCAATTAGTCAAACCGGGTGCATATAGTATCAAAGAGACCAAAATTGATTTATCGAAAATAGAGATCCCTTTGTATTTTATTTCGGCGCATCAAGACCATATTGCCAAATGGAAGATTACCTACGAAGGTGCAAAAATTTGTGCAAAAAATGCAACCTTTGTATTGGGAGAGTCGGGGCATATTGCCGGTATCGTGAATCCGCCGATTAAGAATAAATACTCTTATTGGACAAACCCTGAATTGCCAGAAAATGCCGATGACTGGCTAGAATCAAGTGAACAGCACGAAGGCAGTTGGTGGCCAAACTGGCAAGATTGGTTAAAGGATTATCAGGGTGAATCTATTCCTGCAAGATCGCCAGAAAAAGGTAGTTTAGATGTTTTATGTGATGCGCCGGGTACGTATGTGAAAAGAAGATTGGGCGTAGAAAATTAGAGCTGAGCCAGAATGGCATGTTAAATATATAATTGAAATTCAACCTTAAATCTACGAGGAAAAAGAAATGGCAAATGAAGGCTACCATGAACCAATCGAAGAATTAACGGACGAAACCAGAGATATGCACCGCGCTATCACATCCTTAATGGAAGAGTTAGAAGCGGTTGACTGGTATAACCAGCGTGTCGATGCCTGTAAAGATGAAGAGCTAAAAGCAATTCTGATTCATAACCGAGATGAAGAAAAAGAGCATGCTGCAATGGTCTTGGAGTGGATTCGACGCAAAGACACAACGCTGGATAAAGAACTAAAAGACTATCTATTTACTGACAAAAAGATTGCACATAAATAGACTGCTCTTGAAGAATGAGGGCTTACGACACCTCATTCTTCATATTCCCCTGCCAATATATTTAAACCAATAGCCTTCAAAGCAAGAATCGGGTAGTTAAATGTTAGGATTAAGGACAGAATTCATATTCTCTTATATTTAATGCATCTCACAAATTATGGTTGCCCGCTATGCCAAGGCCTATTCAAACAAGCCATGCACATTATCAAACGATTGCGAAGGCGATTCGCTACCTGAACGGCCACTATATTGATCAGCCTTCACTTAAAGAGCTTTCTTCGGTGGTCGGTATGAGTGAGTTCCATTTTCAGCGCGTATTTACCGAATGGGCAGGCGTGTCTCCTAAACAGTTTTTACACTATCTCACCAAAGAAAACGCCAAGAAAAAGCTAAAAGAAAACTCCGTCCTAAATTCAGCCTTGGAAGCTGGCCTCAGTGGCAGTAGCCGATTATACGACCTCTTTATTACGCACGAAAGTGTCACACCGGGTGAATATAAAAGATGGGGGCAGGGCTTAGACATTTCGTATGGGATTCATAGCTGTCTATTTGGTTTCTGCTTAATAGCTGTAACAGAAAGGGGGGTTTGTAAACTTGCATTTTTTGATGAAGATGTCGAGAAAGACCAACTTATTAATGAATTACATGACGAATGGTATAAAGCTACTATTCAAGAAAGTAATGCCAATACAGAGCCTTACTTTAAACAAATTTTTTTAAACGAAAACGCTGAAAATAAGCCCATTCATTTACTCTTAAAAGGCACCCCCTTTAAATTAAAAGTATGGCAAGCCTTGCTTAATATTCCAGAAGGGCAGCTATCAACGTATAGCCGTGTTGCAGACGCCATGAATACGCCTAAAGCAGTTCGAGCGGTTGCCTCAGCCATTGCAAACAACTCAATAGCATATCTGATTCCTTGTCATCGAGTTATAAGAAATACGGGTGTGTTGAGCCAGTATCGTTGGGGGGAAGACAGGAAGGCAACTATGATAGGGCTAGAACAAAGTATGTGTAAGTCATTTATATAAATCAGAAGGTCATGATGGATAGAAAAATGAGTTTATTATGTACATATGTCATAGGTTTATTCGATACCTGCTTAGTCTAGTTCAGAGGAGCTTTGGGAGATTATTTATAAGCAGGTATCGAATAAACCTATGACAAGGACCATTTGTTCCCTCGTGAGACCATGATCCAAAAAGCAGATCTGACACCTTTTTTAATCGTTATAATTAAGCCACCTTTTTCGGAAGCTTTTACAGGCTAGCTTCTCTATTAAGCGCTTCAGACGCCCACTGGTTAATGCTTTGTCCGCTTAACTCAGCAGCAGTAGCTACAGCTGCATGAATTTCAGGGCGAATGCGCAGCATTAGCTTACCTGAATAAGGTTTTTGAGGTGTTTTACCAACGACCTTACAGGTTTCAAGATAATCATTAACTGCTTCTTCAAATGCAGCTTTTAATTCAGAAACTGTTTCTCCATGAAAGCCAACTACGTCTTTTATGCCAGCAATGTGACCGATAAAACATTCATCTTCTGAACTAAACTCTATACGAGCAGCATAACCCTCATATACCAATGAATTGCTCATGGCTCTACTCCTAGTTGTTTGAGAAAGGTTCGTGCATCTTTGACTTGATAAGGTCTCGCCTCTTTTTTCGGGTGTGGACGATGGAAGCTAGCAATGATTCCATTTTTGTGGAATCTTACACGCGAGCCATTACCTTCAATTACTTCAGCTCCCAAAGATACAAAAAGAGACTCTATATCTTTCCACGCTAAAGAAAATGAGGCAGGGTCTTTATATATTGCTATCAAAATGCGCTTTTGTTTTGAATTCATGATTCAAATGATATCGTAAGTTGATATCGTGTCAAGATGTATTTTGAGGCTTGGCTGAACGAATCAAGCATGCAATCACTAATCTAAAAGATATCGTTTTATATTTTTTCAATAAACTTCTAATAATGCCGATTTAAGAAACTAAACAAAGTTCCGTTCTAGGCTGGAAGTTAGATGCTTTTACACTATTTCATAATGTCTTTTAGACAGTGAGAGTTTCTGAGTGCGTATTACTGCAACTGTGAACACTGGATTTTGCGAAGCGTG
>TARA_R110002072_G_scaffold300142_5_pt1 | contig 38081 bp, 26 predicted proteins | sample TARA_R110002072 | Tara Oceans TARA_R110002072 (sample SAMEA4397118) | marine metagenome | biome: Polar Biome; feature: [SRF] surface water layer (ENVO:00010504); material: water (ENVO:00002006), including particulate matter (ENVO:01000060) such as... | depth 5 m
GGATCAGCGTGGGGATCGAGCGAATGCCCATTTCAGCCGACAGCTGCGGGTTGGCTTCGCTGTCCAGCTTGGCTAGGCGGCAGTGGCCTTGCAGCTGCGCGGCGGCCTGTTCATAAATGGGGGCAAAGCTGCGGCACGGGCCGCACCAACTGGCCCAGACATCAATCAGCAATGGCAGGTCGCCTTTGTTCTGCGCGTCGAAGTTGGCTTGGGTCAGGTCGAAGGGTTTGCTGGGTAGCACCTCCGATTTGCAACGGCCACAGCGCGGCGCATCGACCAGGCGCTCAGCGGGAATGCGATTGAGACCATTGCAGTGCGGGCAGGGGATCAGCAGAGGGTTGGACATGGGCGACTCCAGAGGCGGTTATCCCTTATCTGGAGTCGCTTGTGCAGATATCAAGGGCGATCAGCCCGCCGCGGCGTCCAGGGCCTGGGCCAGGTCGGCGAGGATGTCGTCGCTGTGCTCGATACCGATCGACAGGCGCACCATGTCGCGCGGTACGCCGGCGCGCTCCAGCTCTTCATCATTCAGCTGGCGGTGAGTGGTCGAGGCCGGGTGGCAGGCCAACGATTTGGCATCGCCGATATTCACCAAACGCACCACTAACTGCAGCGCATCGATAAAGCGCGCGCCTGCGGCCTGGCCGCCAACAATGCCAAAGGACAGGATCGAGGCCGGTTTGCCGCCGCAGAAACGCTGCGCCAGGGCGTGCTCGGGGTGATCGGGCAGACCGGCATATTTGACCCAGGCCACCTGCGGGTGGTTTTGCAGGTAATGGGCGACCTTCAGCGCATTCTCGCAGTGGCGCTCCATGCGTAAGGCCAGGGTTTCCAAACCTTGCAGAATCAGGAAAGCATTGAACGGCGAGAGCGCCGCGCCGGTGTTGCGCAGCGGCACTACGCGGCAGCGGCCGATAAAGGCCGCCGGGCCGAAGGCTTCGGTGTAGGTCACGCCATGATAGGACGGATCCGGGGTGTTGAGCAGCGGGAAGCGCGGCTTGTTGTCCGCCCAGGGGAACTTGCCGGAGTCGACGACGATGCCGCCGATGCTGGTGCCGTGGCCGCCGATGTACTTGGTCAGCGAGTGCACTACGATGTCAGCGCCATGCTCGAACGGGCGGCAGAGAATCGGCGTGGCCACGGTGTTGTCGACGATCAGCGGCACGCCATGGCGGTGCGCAGCGGCGGCCAATGCGGCCAGATCGACGATATTGCCGGCCGGGTTGCCGATGGACTCGCAGAACACGGCTTTGGTGTTGTCGTCGATCAGCGCTTCGAGGGCGGCGATGTCGTCATGGGCGGCGAAGCGGGTCTGGATGCCGAAGCGCGGCAGGGTGTGGGCCAGCAGGTTGTAGGTGCCGCCGTAGAGCTTGGCCACCGAGACGATGTTGTCACCGGCTTCGGCGACGGTCTGGATCGCGTAGGTGATCGCGGCCATGCCCGAAGCCACGGCCAGCGCGCCGACGCCGCCTTCAAGCGCAGCCACGCGCTCTTCGAGCACGGCGTTGGTCGGGTTCATGATCCGCGAGTAGATGTTGCCGGCGACCTTCAGGTCGAACAGATCGGCACCATGCTGGGTATCGTCGAAGGCAAAGGAGCTGGTCTGGTAGATCGGCACCGCCACGGCCTTGGTGGTCGGATCAGGGCTGTAACCGGCGTGGATGGCCAGGGTTTCCAATTTCATGCGCGCGTTCCTTCAGGGCAGTTTGAAAGACCCGCAGCATGGCCAAAGCAAGAAGGCCCGGTCAATGCGCTGGAGCAATGAATCGGGCCTTGGGTTAGATCGATGTGTTCGCCGCTTATGCCGTCAAACCGGGGTGAGCGGGAAGAACCAGGGGATTACAAAACTGGCCACCACCCACAGCAGCAGGTTGAGTGGAATGCCGATCTTCATAAAGTCGGTAAAGCGGTAGCCGCCGGCGTTATACACAAATGTGTTGGTCTGATAGCCGATGGGCGTGGCGAAGCTGGCGCTAGCGGCGAACATCACTGCGACCACAAAGGCGCGCGGGTCGACGCCCAGGTGCTGGGCCATGCCGATGGCTATCGGCGTGACCAGTACCGCCACCGCGTTGTTTGACAGCACTTCGGTCAGGATCGAGGTGAACAGGTAGATAAACGACAGCATCAGCAGCGGGCCGGCCCAGGGCATCAGGCCCATGACATTGCTAACCATCAGGCTGACCAGACCGACCTTGTCCATGGCGATGCTGATGGCCAGCATGCCGAAAATCAGGCTGAGAATTTTCCAGTCTACTGCCTTGTAGGCGTCTTCCACGTCCAGGCAGCGGGTCGCCAGTACGGTCACCGCGCCGATGATCGCCAGGCCCTCGATGGGCATTACGCCAAACGCGGCGAGGATCATCACCGCCAGAGTGGCGATGATCGCAATTGGTGCCTTGTCGCGGCGGAACGCACGCTCTTGCACGGCGTTGAGGCTGATCAGCTCGCCGTTATCGGCAAAACGCTTGATCTGCGTCGGCGTGCCTTCCACCAGCATCACGTCGCCGAACTGCAGTTCGAAGTCATCCAGGTTGCCCTGGATGTTCTCATCCTGACGGTGCACAGCGAGCACGGCGATGCCGTAGCGCGCGGTGAGGTCGAGGTCGCGCATTGGGCGGTGGCTGTAGCGCGAGTTACGCCCAACGATGGCCTCGGCGAGGATCACGTCGTGGCTGCTGATGGTTTCGAAGGCATCGCTACGGTTGAACGTCAGGTGGCCGCTTTCGCGCAGCTCCACCACATCCTTGACCTGGCCGTGCAGCACCAGTTGGTCGCCCGCCACCAGAAGGGTGTCGTGGGCCGGTTCGGTGAGCTCTTGCTCGTCACGGAAGATTTTCAGCACCTGCAGGCCACTGCCACCGTTGAGGTTGGCTTCGTGCAGGGTTTTGCCGATTACCGGTGAGTTGCGTGGCACCAGCAGCTCGGTCATAAAGGTGCGGTCGAGGTTCGGGCGCAGCTGCTTGGACAGGGTTTCGCGCTCAGGCAACAGACGATGGCCAATGGTCAGCAGGTAGGCCATGCCGAAGGCGGCCATGATCAGCCCGGCACCGGTAATTTCAAACATGCCAAAAGGCTCAAGGCCGGCTTTGCGCGCCACGCCATCGACCAGAATGTTGGTCGAGGTACCGATCATGGTCAGGGTGCCGCCGAGGATGGTGGCGTAGGACAGAGGAATCAGCAGCTTCGAGGGGAAGGTGCCGGCTCTGCGTGCCAGGGAAATCGCCACCGGAGTGAGAATGGCCACCACCGGGGTGTTATTCAGGAAGGCTGAGATCACCAGGGCGGTGACGGTCAGTCCGGTGAGTACGCGAATTGGGCTGGTGCCGACCAGATCGCCCAGCCAGTTGCCCAAGGCATCGATGCAGCCGGTGCGCTCCAGCGCGGCGGAGAGCACGAACATGCAGGCGATGGTCACCGGCGCCGAGTTGCTCAGTACGCTGAGTACTTCCCCAGGCGTCAGCAGTTGGGTAATCAACAGCGCTGCCACGGCGATAGCCGCGACGATGTCCGGGCTCCACTTCTCGCGCACAAAGGCGTACAGCACCCAGATCAGCAGGGCACCGACAAACAACAGGGGCAGGGGAAGAGAGTCCCAGAACATGAACATCCTTAGCGTTGAATCTCGTGTGAGGTATCGGGCACGCCAATCCAGACGGGGCGGCCACGCAAGGCGGAGAAGATAAGGGTTGCTGCTTAGAGAGTCTAAGAATGTTTGGAAAGGTTTATATGCCTTTTCGATTTAATAGATAAGGCTGTACCGACCGCTCTGCCGCGCACTGTGCCTGTGCGCTGGAGCGGTGGCGGATTAGGCTCAAGGCTTTATCGAGCAGGAGGTGATATGCGGCAGCTAGGCATTCTGGGTGGCATGAGTTGGGAGTCGACGGCCAGCTATTACCGTTTGCTCAACCAGGGCGTGCGTGAGCGCCTCGGTGGTTTGCACTCGGCACCGCTGCTGCTGCATTCCGTGGATTTTGCCGAGATCGCCGAGCTGCAGCGGTGTGGCAACTGGCAGGCGGCTGGGCAGATGCTGGCGCAGGCGGCTCAAGGGCTTGAACGGGCTGGAGCCACGGCCCTGCTGCTGGCCACCAACACCATGCACAAGGTGGCGCCGGCCATAGAGGCGGCGGTGCAGATACCGCTGCTGCATATCGGCGATGCGGTTGGTCAGGCCCTGCAACGCCAGGGTGTGCGCCGCGCGGCCTTGCTCGGTACGCGCTTTACCATGCAGGAGGACTTCTACCGCCAGCGCCTGGCCGAGCGCTTTGCGATTGAGGTGATCACTCCGGACGCGGCGCAGATGACGGAAATCGACCGGGTGATCTTTGCCGAGCTGTGCCAGGGCCAGTTTCTGCCGCAGGCGCGGGCGTTCTATCTGGACTGTTTGCGCACGCTACAAACCCAGGGCGCCGAGGTGGCCATCCTCGGCTGCACCGAGATCGGTTTGCTGCTCGATGGCCTGGACGCCCCACTGCCGCTGCTCGACAGCACCGAGCTGCATGTAGCCATGGGGCTGGAATGGATGCTGGGGGCTTGAGCGCTGCTCAAGACGAGCAGCTGATTTCCAGGTGCTTACCCCATTCCGGCGGACGCTGGGCGTAGCGTTCGAAGCCTGGCTGCTCGTCGAAGGGGCGCGATAGCACTTGATGCAGTTCGCGTACCGGGGCGTAGTCGCCTTGCTCGGCGGCCTCAATCACTTGCTGCGCTAGATAGTTGCGCAAGATGTACTTGGGGTTGACCGCGTGCATGCGCATGCGGCGTTGCTCCTTGTCGTCGTCATCGCGTGCACTGCGCGCCAGGTAGTCAGCGGCCCAGGCGTCGAAACCTGCCAGGTCGGTGAAGTCGTCGCGCAGACGCGCTACGGCTTGTGCAGCCGGGCTGTCGCCGAGTTCGCGGAAGAACAGGGTGTAATCCACCGCGCTGCTCTGCATCAATTGCAGCAGGCGCTGCACCAGGGCTTCATCGCCCTCATCGGCACTGAGCAGGCCCAGGCGCTTGCGCATCAGGTCGAGGTAATGCGCCTGGTACAACGGCAGGAACAGGCCGAGGGTTTCCCGTAGCGCGTCGACATCGATCAGTGGCACCAGGGCCTGGCCGAGGGCGGCGAGGTTCCACTGGGCAATGGGCACCTGATTGCTGAACGAGTAACGGCCGGTGTCATCGGAATGGTTGCAGATGTGCTGGGCATCGAAATCATCGAGAAAGGCGTAGGGACCGTAATCGAAGGTGATGCCGAGGATCGACATGTTGTCGGTGTTCATCACCCCGTGACAGAAACCGTAGGCCTGCCAGTAGGCGATCATCGTGGCGTTGCGTTCGATGACTTCGCGGAACATTGCCAGATACGGCTGTTCCTGCTGCAAACAGTCGGCGTAGTGGCAATGCAGCACATGTTCAGCCAGCTGTTTGAGTTGCTCATGTTGCTGGGTGTAATAGAAATACTCGAAGTGACCGAAGCGGATATGGCTGGGCGCCAAGCGCAACACCATCGCCGCGCGTTCTTGTTTCTCCCGCCAGACCGGCGTGGTGGAGCCGGTCACGCACAGCGCCCGCGAGCTGGGGATGCCGAGGGCGTGCAGGTGTTCACTGGCGAGAAACTCGCGGATCGATGAACGCAGCACGGCACGGCCGTCGCCCATGCGCGAGTAGGGCGTTTGCCCGGCGCCTTTGAGGTGCAGGTCCCAGTACTCGCCGGCGTCGTTGATGACCTCACCCAGCAGCAGGCCACGGCCATCGCCCAGGCGCGGGTTGTAGCCGCCGAACTGATGCCCGGAATAGACCATGGCGCGTGGCTCGGCGGTGCTCCACAGCTTGTGCCCGGCGAAGATCTGCGCAAACACCTCGCTCTCGGCTTCACTCGGGGCCAGATCAAGCAAGGCCATGGCGGCCGGGCTGGCAACGACCAGGCGCGGCTCGGCAATCGGCTCGGGCAACACATGGGTGGAAAATACGTCGCCGAGGCGGGCAAAACGATTGTCGAACTGCAGCTCGATAAGCGGCTTCACGGTCAGGCTCCAGCCGGGCACATACGGCCCGGCAGTGATGAGGTGGCAGCCCGCGCTGGCGGGCCTGGCGGCAAGCTACTGCGGGTCGATTGCAGGTGTCGGTGGTGGTAATTGTCCCTGCTGCGCATCGGCGGCCGCCGTGGCGGCCACCATTTGTCCGGTGGTCAGGTTGAGTTCCTGGCCGTGCAGGTTCTTGATCATCACCTCGACCTGGTTGAAGGCCATTTCCACGTTGTGCTCACGGAAGCTCAGGGCGATGCGCGTGAGGATTTCATCGGTGGCGGCGTTGCGGTCGCCCAGCTCGCGCACATGGAAGCGCAGCTCGTAGTCGAAGGTGCTGGCGCTGATGGTCAGGAAGAACAGCAGCGGTGCTGGGTCGCGCAGTACCCGCGGGTTTTCCTCGGCGGCCTGCATCATCAGCTTGCGCGCCAGCGGCAGGTCGGTTTCGTAGGCTACGCCGACCTTGATGATCACCCGGGTAACCGTGTCGTTGAGCGACCAGTTGATCAGCTGGTCGGTGACGAAGGTCTTGTTCGGCACGATGATTTCTTTGCGGTCGAAATCGGTGATGGTGGTGGCGCGGATGCGGATTTTGCTCACGGTGCCGGACAGGTTGCCGATGGTCACCACGTCGCCGATGCGCACCGGGCGTTCGAACAGGATGATCAGGCCGGAAATAAAGTTGGCGAAGATTTCCTGCAAGCCAAAGCCCAGGCCTACCGACAGGGCGGCGACCAGCCACTGCAATTTGTCCCAGCTGACGCCTAGGGTCGACAGGGTGGTAACAAAGCCGATGGCTACGATCAGGTAGGACAGCAGGGTGGTGGTGGCGTAGGCGCTGCCCTGGGCCAGGTTCAGCCTGGAGAGCACCAGCACTTCGAGCAGGCCGGGCAGGTTGCGGCCCAGGGCGATGGTGATACCGACGATTACCAAGGCGCCGAGCACATCACTGAGGCTGATCGGCACCAGGGTGGCGGCATCACCGCTACCGCTGCTGTATTGGTAGAGGGCGATGTTGTCGAGGTAGGCAAACACCGAAATCAGGTCCGCCCAGACCCAGTACAAGCCCGCGATAAAGGTGCCGAGCAGGGCCAAGCGAATCAGGCGCAGCGACTGCTGGTTGACCTGTTCGATATCCAGGGTCGGTTCTTCGACCACGGTTTCCGTGCCTTCGCCGCTGTCCTTGCTCTGTGCCTGGCGTTTGGCCGTGGCGCGCTGGTAGGCCAGGCGACGTGCTGCCACGCCCAGGCCGCGCACGAAGGTGGCCTCGATGACCAGCCAGATCACCAGCAGATACAGGGTGTTGATCAGGCGGTCACTGAGTTTCAGTGCGGTGTAGTAATAGCCGAGGCCGACCGCGATGATCAGCGCCAATGGCAGTAGGCTCAGGCCGATGCCGATCAGCATGCGGAAGGCTGAGGCATGCTCGCGGGCCGGGCCGGTGAGTAGCAGTTTGTGCAGCAGCCAGACCATCAGTGCGTAGCAGGTCAGCACCACGGTCAGGCCGATCACGTCATCGCCCAGTCCGGCCGGTTGGTGCTTGGCCACCGTGACCACGGCGACCATGGCCATGACCACCAGACCCAGACGGCGTACCTGGCGATGCAGGAAGGCCACCTGTGAGCGGCCCCAGCGGAAGTGCAGCTCGGCCACGCCGCCATCGGCGAGGATGCGGTACAGGGTGTAGAACACCAGCCAGGCTTGGGCCATCTGGAACAGTGCCTCACCCAGGTTGGCGTTCTGTCCGCGGGCATCCATTTGCAGGGCGAAGCCGCACAGCGCCAGAAACAGCGTGCCGGGCAGGGCCAGCAATACGTTGAGCATGATCGCCATCGGCGTGTGCAATTGGCTGTCGCGTTTGAAGTGGCCGATGTCCTGATGCAGCTCGGCGAGCTTGCGGTACAGGTAGCCGCGGCGCCACAGCAGCACGCCAATCAGCAGCAGCAACGGTAGAAACAGCAGCGGCCGTTCGGTCAGGCCTGCACCCAGCTGGCGCAGGTTGGAGCCCCAGGGCAGTTCAGCAATCTGCCGTTCGAGCAGGCGCGGCACGGACTTGATCCACTCCAGATCCAGCGGCTTGTTGCTGGGAATCCAGAACATCTGCTCGTCGAGGGTGGCGCGCAGGGTTTCGGCGGTGGTTTTCAGCTGCTTCTGATTCAGCTGCAGGGTGATCGACTCATTGAGCAGGGCGTTCAGCTCACGGTTAAGGCGGTCGATCAGCTCGCGGCGGGTATCGGCGATGGCCAGCAGGTCGGTGCGCAGGGCCTGGTTATCGGCCTCGTTAGGCTGTGCGCTGAGCAAGTTGTCGACATACACGCTGGGGTTGTTGATGGCTTCGCGCTGTTGGTTGAGCTCGAACTGGTACAGGCGCAGGTCGGCGATCTGGTCGGGCAGGTTGCTGTCGATCTTCAGCGTCGGCAGGGCTTGCTGCTGCTTATAGAGGATGCGCGAGAGCAGCAGGCTGCCTTGCAGCACGCTGATCTGTTCTTCCAGGGCCTGGTCGCTCTGGCTCAGGCTGTCGAGTTGCTGTTTGGTCTGCAGATTCAGGCGGGTCAGTTCATTGAGCCGATCGGTGGCGCGCAGCAGGTAATCGGAGAGCTTCAGGTTGATTGCGCTTTCCTGTGCCAGCAGGCTGTCGGTGCCGGCCTTTTCGACCTCACGTGACTGTTCGGCGAGGGTTTGTTCGGAGACGTCGCGGCGCTTTTCATTGATCAGGTTCTGCAGGTCGAGCAGTTCCTGTTCGAGGCGTTTGATGCGCTCTTCCAGCAGGCTGCGGCGGCTGTTTCCGAGGTCCTGCAGCAGGCTGTTGCCGGCCAGTTCCTGGCGGCGCAGCTGCGTTTGCGCATCAAGCTTGGCCAGTTCGGCATTCAGCTGGTTACGCCGCTCGTTGCTCAGCGGTTTGCTGGCATCGCGGCCGCTTTTCAGGATGCTGTTGATTTCCTGGCTGCGGGTCTGGTTGCCGCTGATTTCTGCCTGGGCGCGTTCCGGGCGAGTCTGCGCGGTGATCACCAGGCTATTGGCCTCGATGATCTGCTTCTGCCACTCGTTGAGTTGTGCGTTGCGATCGGCGAGCAATTGTTCGAGCTGCGGCAGTGTGCTTTTGCCGTAGCGCAGATTGACCTGGGTGGGCGTGCTGTTTTTCAGTCGCTCGTAGTCGCGCTGCGCCTCGCCAATTAGGCGTGGGGCTTGCTGCAGCTGTTTCTCGAGGTCGGCGCGGCGCTGCTCGCTGTCGGCTTTTTCATCCAGCAGCGCCAGGGTTTTCTCCAGGGTCTGCTTGACGGCCAGCTGCTCGGCTTCCGGCAGCTTGCGGTCGGCCAGGTTGTCCAGGCTGCTTTGTACGTCAGCCCGGCTAGGTGGCTCGGCGGCCTGGAGCAGCGGGGCGCTCAGGCACAGCCCGAGCAGTGCGACGGCAAGATAAGTGCGAAGAGAGGGCATAGTGACGATCGTTGGCTCGAAAAGAGGCTGAGTTTAACAGGCGCCTGGCTAAGCGCCTGTGCCGCATATAACGGCTCTTGGGCGCTAGATTACGCTCTTGTGCTGCGCTTTTTAACGCAACAGCGCTGGCGCGTAACCCGGCGCTTAAAGGAAGAGCCCAGGGACTGGGCGACTGCCTTCGGGGAATCTGACGCCTACCTTGCGGATCTTGTTCCCTTCCATGGCGGCCACTGTCCAGGTCAGGCCTTGCCATTCCACCTGGTCGCCGATTACCGGCGAGCCGCCAATCTTGTGGGCGATAAAGCGGCCCAGATGTAGCTGGCCTTCTGCGCCTTCCAGTTGCAGGCCGTAGAGTGCGGCGATGGCGGCCAGCTCGGCATCGCCTTCCAGTACGAAATCACCGAAGAAACGCAGATCCTGGCCACGGGTGGGCGCCTGGCTGAACAGCTTGCCTAGGCCGGGTAAGTCGTGTTCGTGGCCAACCACGCAGAGCAGATCGCCGGCATCCAGAGTCGTGCTGCCTGATGGGTGCAGCAGCTCCTTGCCACGGAACAGCGCGGCGATACGCGTGCCTTCGGGCATCTTCAGTTCACGCAACGGCGCGCCGATGCACCATTTTTCCGCACCGAGGCGGTAGATAAACAGCTCCCACTGGCTGGTTGGGTGCACTTCCAGGCCGGCGCGCGATACCGGTGCGGGCTCTGGTGGGACGGTGACGCGCAACAACTTGGCGGCAAATGGCAGGCTGGTGCCCTGCAGTACCAGCGACACCAAGACGATAAAGAACGCCACGTTGAAGAACAGTTGGGCATTCGGCAAGCCGGCCATCAGTGGGAATACCGCGAGAATGATAGGCACCGCACCGCGCAGGCCCACCCAGGCGATAAAGGCTTTCTCGCGGTCGTGGAAGGCGCGAAACGGCAACAGGCCGATAAACACTGAAAGCGGCCTGGCGAACAGAATCATCCACAACGCCAAGCCGAGGGCCGGCAAGATGATCGGCAGCAGTTCGTGTGGCGTGACCAGCAGGCCGAGGACCAGAAACATCGCGATCTGTGCCAACCAGGTCAGGCCATCGAGCATATGCAAAATGCCGTGGCGCGAGCGGATTGGCCGGTTGCCAAGCAGCAGGCCGCACAGGTAGATGGCGAGGATACCGCTGCCACCGACGGCGGTGGTGATGGCGAAGATCATGATCCCCCCGCTGACCACCAGCAACGGATAAAGACCGTTGGCCAGGCTGATGCGGTTGACCACCTGCAGCAGCAGCCAGCCGCCACCGAGGCCGAGCAGGCCGCCGATGCCGAATTGCTCGAGCAGGTGCACGACGAAGATCCAGCTAAAGCCGGATTCGCCGCTGGCAAGCATCTCGATCAGGGTGACGGTGAGAAACACCGCCATTGGATCGTTGCTGCCGGATTCGATCTCCAAAGTGGCGCTGACCCGCTCATTGAGGCCGCGCCCGCCGAGCAGGCTGAATACCGCTGCAGCATCCGTGGAGCCGACGATGGCGCCGATCAGCAGACCCTCTAGCAGGCTCAGGTTGAACAGCCAGGCTGCGGCTACTCCGGTCAGCCCGGCAGTGATCAGTACGCCGGCGGTGGCCAGCGAGAGAGACGGCCACAAGGCCACGCGAAAGCTGGAGACTCGCGTGCGCATGCCGCCATCGAGCAGAATGATCGCCAGCGCCAGGTTGCCGACCAGGTAAGCGGTGGAGTAATTGTTGAAGACAATACCGCCAGGGCCATCGGTGCCGGCGAGCATGCCGACGCCGAGAAAGATCACCAGAATGGGGATGCCGAAGCGTGAGCCGAATGCGCTCACCAGAATGCTCATTGCTACCAGTAAGCCACCGATCAAAAACAGGTTGTTGATGGTGCTGGCATCCAAGGCGCGTACTCCGTGCGGGTTGGTGAGCGTGCCACTATGCATGGCGCGTGCCAGAGATTCTAACCGCTGCCTTTAAGCTGCGCTCAAAAAAAACGCCCCGTGTTCAGCGGGGCGTCAGCTTCAACAGCGTTTCGCTTGATTCAGAACCAGGCGTCCTGCATGCCCAGGCAGGTGTCGTCGCGGGCTTCGAGAATCGCCAGGTCGTGGTGGCAGCTCGGCACTTCCCAGGTCAGGAAGTAACGCGCGGCCTGCAGCTTGCCCTGGTAGAAGTCGACATCGCTGGCATTGCCTTTCGCCAAGCCTTCCTCAGCGCGGATTGCCTGTTCCAGCCAGCGCCAGCCGATCACGGTATGGCCGAACACCTTCAGGTACAGCGCCGAGTTGGCCAGGCCTTCGTTGACCTTGCCGCTCATCAGGTCACCCAGCAGCGCCAGGGTCACGGTTTGCAGGCGTGCCAGCAGTTGCTCCAGCGGCTGGCGCAGGGCGGTCAGCGAGGCGTGGGCTTCGGCGCGTTGGCAGGTGCCGTGGATCAGCTTGAGCAGCTGCTTAAGTGCTGCACCGCCGTTCATCGAGACCTTGCGGCCGAGCAGGTCGAGGGACTGGATGCCGTGGGTGCCTTCATGGATCGGATTGAGGCGGTTATCGCGGTAGTACTGCTCCACCGGGTAATCGCGGGTGTAGCCGTGACCGCCGAGAATCTGGATGGCCAGCTCGTTGGCTTTGAGGCAGAACTCCGACGGCCAGGATTTGACGATCGGGGTGAGCAAGTCGAGCAGCTCAAGGGCGATGCGCCGTTCTTCCTCGGTCTCCAGGGTCAGGGTGTCGTCGAACAGCCGCGCGGCGTACAGACCGAGGTCGAAGGAACCTTCCACGTAGGCTTTCTGCGTCAGCAGCATGCGCCGCACGTCAGCGTGCTCGATGATCGCCACCTGGCTGGAGGTCGGGTCCTTGCCATCGGGCAAGCGGCCTTGCGGGCGCTGGCGGGCGTAGTCCAGCGAGTACAGGTAACCGGCGTAACCCAGCATCACGGCACCCATACCGACGCCGATACGCGCCTCGTTCATCATCTGGAACATGTAGCTCAGGCCATGGTGCGGTTTGCCCACCAGGTAGCCGACGCAGTCGCCGTTATCACCAAAGTTCAGCGCGGTAGAGGTGGTGCCGCGCCAGCCCATCTTGTGGAACAGCCCGGCCAGGACCACGTCGTTGCGCTTGCCCAGGCTGCCGTCATCGTTGACCAGAAACTTCGGCACGATAAACAGGCTGATGCCTTTAACGCCCGCCGGGGCATCCGGCAGCTTGGCCAGCACCATGTGCACGATGTTTTCCGACAGTGGGTGGTCGCCACCGGAGATAAAGATCTTGTTGCCCTTGAGCCGGTAGGTGCCGTCTTCGGCTGGTTCGGCGCGGGTGCGGATGTCCGACAGCGAGGAGCCGGCATGCGGTTCGGTCAGGGCCATGGTGCCGAAGAAGCGGCCGTCGATCATCGGCTGCAGAAAGCGCTGCTTCTGCTCGGTCGTGCCGAAGTTCTCGATCAGGTTGGCCGCGCCCATGGTCAGGAACGGGTACGAAGTGGTCGCCGCGTTGGCCGACTGGAAGTGGGCGAAGCAGGCCTGCGACAACAGGTTGGGCAGCTGCATGCCGCCGACGTCGAATTCGCGGGTGGCGTTGAGGAAGCCGGCCTCGAGGAAGGCATCCACCGCCGGTTTCACTTCGGGGATCAGCACCGCTGCGCCGTCGACGTACTCCGGCTCGTGTTCGTCATTCTTGCGGTTGTGCGGGGCGAACAGGTTTTCCGCGATGCTGCGGGCGGTGTCGATGGCCGCGTCAAAGGTTTCGCGGCTGTGTTCAGCGAAACGTTCACGCTGGGTCAGGCCTTCGGCGTCCAGCACTTCATACAGCTCAAAGGCCAGGTTGCGGGAACTGAGCAGAGACTCGGACATGGGTGTACCTCCGGTTGCGATGAGCCGAGTCTAAGCAGCTGCACGTGCGGCTCCCAGCACTATTAATAAGCGTGATAACGGGGCGTTGGGCCGGAGCGGTCGGGTAGGGTGGGTGACGCTTTCTCCATCCAGCAGATCGCCAAGGTGGATGAAAAGACGTCATCCACCCGGGCGGGGCTTTGCAGCAAAGGGTGTGCTTATTGGACAAAACCCTGCGCCAGCTCGCGGGTTAGCTCAGCGGCGCCGATATTCTTGCAGCCGCTGACATTCTGCCCCGCCCAGAGCGGAGAGAAATCACCGCTGCCCAGGCTTTCAGCTTTGCTGCGCAACGGCGCAATGGCTGGCGTCGCCAGTGGGAAGGCGGGTGCCATCGGGCTGATTGGGCCCAACTCGCGCATCACCCGGTTGACGATCCCACGCGCCGGGCGGCCGCTGAACAGGTTGGTCAGGGCCGTGTGCTGTGCTGCCGGGCTGTTCAGGGCGGCGCGGTGAATGGCGCTGGTGCTGGCTTCATCACAGCACAGGTAGGCGGTGCCGATTTGCACCCCGGCCGCGCCAAGCGCCATGGCCGCGCGCACGCCTTGGGCATCGGCGATGCCGCCAGCGGCAATCACCGGTAAGCGCACTGCCTGGACGATCTGCGGCAGCAGGGCGAAGGTGCCGAGCTGGCTGCTCAGCTCATCGGTAAGGAACATGCCGCGATGGCCGCCGGCTTCCAGGCCCTGGGCGATGATCGCATCTGCGCCATTGGCTTCGAGCCACAACGCCTCTTCAACCGTAGTCGCCGAGCTGAGCACCTTGGCCCCGCACGCTTTTACGTGCGCCAACAGTTCAGCCGAGGGCAGGCCGAAGTGAAAGCTCACCACGGCCGGCCGGAATTCATCGAGCAGATCGGCCATCTCGGCACTGAACGGCAGGCGGCCGGGACCGCTGGCAATCGTCGCGCGATCAATGCCGAACTCGCGGTAGTACGGACTCAGCGCCTCACGCCAGGCGGCTTCGCGTGTGTCGTCGGTGTTTGGCGGGGTGTGGCAAAAGAAATTCAGGTTATAGGGCCTGTACGTTTTCTCACTGAGCGCCTGCAGCTCCTTGCGCAGGCCGGCCGCATCAAGCATGGCGCAGGGCAGCGAACCCAGCGCGCCGGCGTTGGATACGGCAGCGGCTAAACCATGCAGCTGCACGCCAGCCATGGGGGCCTGGATCAGCGGTAGCTCAATGCCCAATAGGTCTTGCAATGACATGTGGGTTCTCTTTTGCCGGATGGATCAGTGGCCACCGTACTGATCCATCCGGCGCTTGGCAAACTGGTAAACTGCCCGGCCACAGGAGTCCGCCCAATGAACTACCGCCACGCCTTTCATGCCGGCAACCATGCCGATGTGCTGAAACACTATGTCCTCACTCGCCTGATTGCCCTGCTGTCACGCAAGGAGGCGCCGTTCGCCTACCTCGACAGCCATGCGGGTATCGGTCTGTATGATCTGCGCGGTGATCAAGCCAGCCGCACGGGCGAGTGGCTGGAAGGCATTGCCCGGCTGTGGCAGGCCACCGATGTACCGGACCCGCTGCTGGATTATCTGGAAGTGATTCGGGCGATGAACCCGGATGGCGAGCTGCGTCATTACCCCGGCTCGCCGGAGCTGGCGCGCCTGCTGACCCGCGAGCAAGATCGCTTGCACTTGAACGAGAAGCACCCGGAAGACGGTCGTCTGCTCAAGGAAAACATGCACGGCGACCGCCGCGTGGCCGTGCACCTGGGCGAGGGCTGGTATGTGCCACGCGCCCTGCTGCCAACCCGCGAGAAGCGCGCCCTGCTGTTGATCGATCCGCCGTTCGAGCAGGTCGATGAGATGGAACGCTGCGCCCAGTCGTTGAGCGAAGCCATCAGCCGCATGCGCCAGGCTGTGGTGGCGATCTGGTACCCGATCAAGGACCTGCGCCAGCTGCGGCGTTTCTACAGTGACCTGCAAAAGAGCAAGGCGCCCAAGCTGCTGCGCATCGAACTCTACGTACACCCCACCGACGAAGCAGCGCGCTTGAATGGCTCCGGCCTGGTGATCAGCAACCCACCATGGGGTTTGGAAGACGAACTCAAGCAGATCCTGCCATGGCTCGCTCAGCTGCTCGGGCAAAGCCAGGGCGGCTGGCGACTGGATTGGCTGATTGAGGAAGGCAGCGCGGGCTAGCGACCTTTGCTCGGTTCGACAAAGTAGCTCAGCTGCTGGCGCGGGTTGAGGTACTCCAGCGCTTCGCGCGGCAGCTGCGCCGGGCGCAGGCTGCTGGCGATGCCGAGGCGTGTTTCCTGTTCCAGGTCGATGATCAGCGCCTCGTTTTTGGGCACTTCGGCATCGTAGACCACCAGCGTCGGTTTCAGCGGCAGGCTTGGGTTCATGCCCAAGACCAGGCCGTAACGCTGATCATCCAGCTGCACCAGGCAGCCCGGCGGATAAACCCCCATGCAGCGGATAAAGGCTTTCAGCGCCACCGCATCGAAGCGCGCATTGTATTGCTTGAACATCAGCGCCAGCGCTTCGTGCGGACTGAGGCCATCGCGCGGGTTGAGCGGGTTGCACAGGTTATCGAACTGGTTGGTGATGCACACCAGACGGCTTAGTCGGCCGATGGCTGCTTCACGCAGCTGACGCGGGTAACCGCTGCCGTCGCAGTATTCATGGTGCTCGTTGATGACGCGCAGCACTTCATCATCCAGCATCAGCTTGTGGCCCATGCGCAGGCCGAATTCACAGTGCAGCTGCAGTAGCTGCTGTTCCGGACGGGTCAGCGGCTCACTTTTCAGCAGGACCTTGCTGGGCACCTCCAGTTTGCCGACATCGTGCAGCAGCGCCCCCATGCCGAGGACATGGCAGTCCTCGCTGTCCAGGCCGAGTTGGCGACCCAGCATCAGGCTCAGTACGGTGACGTTCAGGGAGTGCAGGTAATTGTCTTCGGCGGCCTTGCTGTTGATGGTGTGCAGCACGGCGCCGCTGCCCCCCAGCAGCGTATCGACCATCGCGCCGACCACCTCGCCAGCCTGCTTGCAGGCTTCTTCTGGGCGGCTGCGCAGCGTCTGGTTGAGGGTTTTGACCTGTTGGCTGGCCTGAACGAATTTGCGGTCCACTTCGGCCAGGCGTTTGCGCAGGGCCTTGAGTTTTTCCGCACGGGCCAGGCTGGCCTGCTGCTGTGGCGAGGGCGGTGCTGCCGGTATTGGGGTGACGACCGTTGCTGTGGGTTCGGTCGCGCTCAGGGGCTCACAATCACTGCGCTCGGGGTCATAGCGCAGGCGTGTAACCCCCAAGGCGCGCAGGGCCTTGATCTGGTTTTCATCCTTGATCTTGAAGTTGCTGAAGGCAAAGTTGTGTTCCCACCAGGCCAGTTCAAGCTGGATATACAGGCCGACACACAGCTGGTCGGGGGATATGTAGGCTGAGGGTGCGGGCATGCGGGTGTCGGGGATGATGGCTAATGGCTTGCAGTCTAGCGGTTTGCCTACCTCGTGGCAGCAGGCGACAGCGGCTTCTGCACTATTTACCGGCTGGCGTGCTGGCTGGCGTTGTGTCCTGCAGCGCATGCTCGACTTCCTCTGCCCATTGCAGCCAGGACTGTTCACCCAGAATGCCGCGCCGCAGCGTTAGGTAAGGCATGCGCAAAGCCTGGCGCTGCTCGGCGGGTAAGCCGTGGTAGTCGCGCTCAATGCTCAGCAGGCTGTCCAACGTTTTGCGGTGCACGGCGATATGCCGCTGCATTTCTTCACGCAGGTTGTCGGGTGAGGTGTGTGCGCCGGCATACAGCTTCACCAGCAGCGCATCGTTGATGGTATTCGGCTGCACTGGCTCGCCCAGCCAGCGCAGCAGTTCGGCATGGCCGGCTGGGGTCAGGCGGTAGTTCTTTTTGTCCGGACGGGTGTCTTGTGTTTGTGCTTCAAACGCCAGCCAGCCGGCTTCGCTGAGCTTTTTCAGCTCCAGGTACACCTGCTGGTGTTTGGCGTTCCAGAAGTAACCCAGGCCATCCTTGAAGCGCTTGAACAGGTCGTAACCGCTGCCGGGCTCGCTTTCGAGCAGAATCAAAATGGCGTGCTTGAGTGACATGGGCGGACTTTAACGGCTGCTGCCTGAGATGCGCCGCAGTATACGGGATATGCAAAAAGTTGCATGGGTGGTGAATGCTTGCCTATTATGCAAAAACTTGCATAACAAAAATAACCACGGAGCTGCCCATGAAACGCACAGGAACCCGCTTTCGTTCGCGTCTGGCGCGCAACGATTACGACGCCATCATCATCGGCTCCGGCATCGGTGGCCTGACCACCGCCGCGCTGCTGGCCAAGCTCGGCAAGCGCGTGTGTGTGCTGGAGCAGCATTACACCGCCGGCGGCTACACCCACAGCTATGAACGCGAAGGCTACGAGTGGGACGTGGGCGTGCATTACATCGGTGAGGTGCACAAGCCCTGGTCGGCGATCCGACGGGTGTTCGATGTGATCAGCGACGGCCACCTCGAATGGGCGCCAATGGACGCCCATTACGACCGCATCGTGATGGGCGAACAGACCTATGACTACGTGGCCGGGCGTGATGAATTCAAGGCGGAGATGAAGCGCCACTTCCCCGCAGAGGCCGCAGTGCTCGACCGTTATGTCGATCTGCTCAGCGAGGTCAGTGCCAAGGTGCCGCGCTTTTTTGCGGGTCAGGCGCTGCCGCGCTCACTGGGTATGCTCTACGGCAAATTGCGTCGTCTGTGGCTGCCGGATTACTTCTTCAAAACCACCCGTGAAGTGCTTGAAGGTCTGACCGACAATCAGGAGTTGATTGGCGTGCTCACCGCGCAGTGGGGTGATTACGGCCTGCCGCCGGCCGAGGCCGCCTTTGTGATGCACGCTATGGTCGCCAAGCACTACATCACCGGCGGCAACTACCCGGTGGGCGGCGCGACGAAGATTTCCGAGACCATCATCCCGGTGATCGAGGCGGCAGGCGGTCATGTCTTCACCTATGCCGGGGTCGACAAGATCCTGGTCGAAAAGGGCCGTGCGGTCGGTGTGCGTTTGCAGAAAGACGGCGTCGAGATTCGCGCGCCGCAGATCGTCAGCTGCGCCGGCCTGGTGCCGACTTATACACGCCTGCTAGAGCCACAGGTGGCCAGCGACCATGGTCTGCTGGAGCACCTACCCAAGGTTAAGCTCTCCGCCGCCACCCTGTGCCTGTACGCCGGGTTTAAGGGCAGCGCCGCCGAGTTGAAGCTGCCGAAGACCAACTACTGGGTCTACCCGAGTCATGATCACGACCACAACGTCAGCAGCTTCATGGCTGGACAAAACCCGACGATGCCGCTGATCTACATCAGCTTCCCCTCGGCCAAAGACCCGGCCTGGGATGCGCATTACCCGAACAAGGCCACGGTGGAAATCGTCGCGCCGACCCAGCCGCAGTGGTTCGCCCAGTGGAAGGGCACCACCTGGGGCAAGCGCGGTGCCGAGTACGAAGCGTTCAAGGCGCAGCTCACCGAGCAATTGCTGGAAACCCTCTACCAGCATCAGCCGCAACTGCGCGGTGCGTTGGATTTCTGCGAGCTGGGCACGCCGCTGTCCACCGAGTGGTACCAGTGGAACGAACAGGGTGAAATCTATGGGATTGATCACACGGTCGCGCGTTTCGAGCAGCACTGGATTCACACCCAGACGCCGATCAAGGGCCTGTACCTGACCGGGGCGGATACGGTGACGGCTGGCGTGGGCGGCGCGTTGATGGCCGGGGTCATGACCGCCTCGCGCATGCTCGGCTGGCGCGGTTACAGGGTGGGCAAGTTGTTGAAAAGCTGGAAGGCACAAGCGCCTACCGCCGCCAGTGCGACGGCGGATGCAGCGGGCTAAACCACGACGTCGACACTATTGCCCAGATTGGGCGGGTTGCTCGGCAGGCTGGCTGGCGTGGCGGCCTCAATCAGGCCGCCGATGCTGGCGGCCTGCAGTTCCAGGGTCTTGCGCAGTAACAGCAGCGAGGCCATGGCGGAGGCTTGAGCCGAGGCCTGGGACGCCACCTGGTTGGTCAGGCTGCTGAGTTCCATGGGGGTTCCTTCTGCGTCAGGTGTCTTCAGTCTAGCAGGCAAGTGCCCGTGCCACCCAGGCCGCAATAGCCGCCGGGATTCTTCGCCAGGTACTGCTGGTGATAGGCCTCAGCGTAGTAGAACGGTGGCGCCTCGCGTACTTCGGTGGTGATAGCGCCGTAACCATTTTTGCTTAATTCCGCCTGGAATTTGGCCTGGCTGCTTTGCGCTGCGGCCAGTTGTTCGGCGCCGTAGCAGTAGATCGCCGAACGGTACTGGCTGCCCGTGTCGTTACCCTGGCGCATGCCTTGGGTCGGGTTGTGTGCCTCCCAGAACACTTTCAGCAATGCGGCGTAGCTGGTGACCTGCGGATCGAATACCACCAGCACGACTTCGGTATGGCCGGTCAGGCCTGAGCAGGTTTCGTCATAGGTTGGGTTCGGCGTATGGCCGCCGGCATAGCCGACTGCCGTGCTCCACACCCCCGGCTGCTGCCAGAAGCGCCGTTCCGCGCCCCAGAAACAGCCCATGGCGAATACCGCTTGCTCAAGGCCATCAGGAAATGGCCCCTGCAGCGCATTGCCATTGACGAAATGCGCAGTCGGCACCTTCATCGCGTCTGTCCGGCCCGGCAGGGCCTGTTCGGCGGTGGGCAGTTCGAGTTTGTGGGCGAGAATTTGCGAACGCAGAACCATGAGCCATTTCCTCAGCAGAAGCATGTGTGTCATAGACCGTTATAAGGCGGGCTTGTTACAGCCGGCTAGCCTTTGTTTGGATAGCGCTTGAGCCTTTCCAGCAGGTCGCGACCGGCGATGGGTTTGTCGAACAGGTAGCCTTGGCCGATGTCGCATTGCTGACGGCGGAGAAAATTCAGCTGCGCGGCGGTCTCGATACCTTCGGCCACCACCTTGAGTTTCAGATTGTGCGCCATGGCGATCACCGCGGAGGTGATTTCCATGTCGTCCTGATTCTCCGGGATGTCCTTGATAAAGCTGCGATCAATCTTGATCACATCAATGGGGAATTTCTTCAGGTAGCTGAGTGAAGAATAACCGGTGCCGAAGTCGTCCATGGCCAGGGTCAGGCCCAGGCTTTTCAGGCGACTGAGCTGATGGCGGGTGTCGTCAGTGGCTTCCAGCAGCAGGCTCTCGGTCAACTCCAGTTCGAGCAGGGCTGGGTCGAGTTGTTCTTCATGCAGGATGGCGGCGATCTCACCCACCAGGTCCGGGTCGGAGAACTGTTTGGGCGACAGGTTGATGGCCATCTGCAGCGGCGTATGGCCGACGGCGATCAGCTGTTTGCTCATGCGGCACGCCTGGCGCGTGACCCATTTGCCGATGGGGATGATCAGGCCGGTTTCTTCCGCCACGCTGATAAATCGGTCCGGGCTGATCATGCCCTTGTCTGGGTGATTCCAGCGCAGCAGCGCTTCCAAGCCCAGCAGTCGACCCCGCTTCAGGCACAGCTTGGGTTGGTAGAACACCTCCAGCTCGTTCTGCATCAGCGCACGGCGCAGGTTGCTCTCTACGAACAGCTTGTCGTGCGCTTCGGCATTCAGTGCATCGGTAAAGACCTGCAGCTGATTTTTGCCGTTGGCTTTGGCTTTATGCAGCGCCAAGCCGGTGTGCTTCATCAGGGTTTGCGGGTCATCACCGTGTTCGGGCGCGCAGCCCAGACCGATGGAGCCGGTGACGTTGATCAGCTGGTTGTCGACGAACAGTGGCTTGTCCAACGTCTGCAGCAGCTTTTGCGCCACCAGTTGACTGTCGGCCTGGTTGAGGTCGAGTAATACGGCAAATTCGTTGCTGGCAAAGCGGGCCAATACGCTGCTGGGGTGCAGGGTGTTACGCAAGCGGCGCGCCAGGCTGACCAGCAGTTTGTCGCCCGTCTGGTGGCCGAGGCTATCGTTGATCCGTTTGAAATTGTCGATATCCACCAGCAGCAGGCTGATCGGTTTGCCGGGGTGCGCGCTGAAGTGATCTTCCAGCGAGCGGATAAAGGCGTAGCGGTTGCCGAGCCCGGTGAGGTTGTCGCGAAAGGCCAGGCGCTCAATATGCTGCTGCGCCTGCTTGCTCGCCGTCACGTCTTCGTAGATGCCGATGTAGTGGGTCAGGCTGCCATCGTCGGCATAGACTTTGGACAACGACAGTTGCCCCCAGTAGGGGTCGAGGTTTTTCCGGCGGCTCTTGAATTCACCCAGCCAGCTGTTCTGTTCGGCCAGGCTGGAGCGGGCGTCAAACAGCAGGTCGCTGAGGTTTTCCAATGCCGGTATTTCGGACAGGCGGCGCCCCTGGACTTCGCTGGCGCTGTACAGGGTAATGGCGGTAAAGCTCGGGTTTACGTACTCCACCAGGCCATCACGGTCGAGCAGGATAAAGGCGCTTGAGCTTTGCTCGACGGCGCGTTGAAACAGGTACAACGCGTTGGTTGCAGAACGGCGTTGCTGGTTGGTCAGCACCTGAGCGTATTGATCGGCCAGTTCGCCAGCAAAGGCGATTTCGTCAGCCTGCCAAGTGCGTGGCGAGCCGCTATGTTCCAGGCACAGCACGCCCACCACTTCACCGGCGATGCGGATGCTGGCATCGAGCATCGCCGCGATGCCCATGGGTTTCAGGTAGCTGTTGCTCAGCTCGCGGGTACGTGGGTCCTGGTAGGCATCATGGGCGTCGAGCGCCCGGCCGCTGTGCAGCGCCTGCAGGTAGGCGGGGTAGGGGCTGGCGTCGATGTCGGGTTGCTCGACATGCCGGCCCTGATCCTGTTGATACAGGGCCACCGCTTGCAGCATGTGCTGATTGAGGTTCCAGATGCCGACGCGGCTGACGCCATACAACTCACAGGCGCTTTTACTGATCAGTTCGGCGGCTTCACGCAAGGGGTTGCTGTCGCCGTAATGATGGCGCGCTAGGGTGACGATCAACTGTTGCTGGGCTTGTGTACGTTGCTGTTGCGCCTGCAGCTCGGCCTGGCTGCGCTGGTACAGCTCGAGGGTTTGTGGCGACGGAGCGCTCTGCTCGTTCATCACCAGCAGGTAGCCGCGTAGCAGGTGTCGGCCGCGTTGCTTGAAGGCTTCGCCCACTTCCATCAGCGTCAGGCTACCGCGCGGGGTGTGCAGGCAGTACTGCACGCTGTAGTGGTGGCGGGCGGCCAGCTGCTGCGCAATGTTGTCGTGCAGCTGGTGGCGAACCGCGGGTTCCATCAGGCTGGCGTAGGGCGCATCGAGCAGGGAGCAGAGCTCATGGGCCGGCAAACCGAACTGTTGTTCGCAGCCTGAATCGAGGTACAGCAGGGCCCAGCTGGCTTCATTCAAGCGCTCGAAACGCAGCAGGCCGAGGCGCGAAGGCACTGGCAACTGCGTCACAACCTCGGCCGCTAAACGACTTGCGGCATCGGGATGGCTTTTCATTCGGTGGCTGGCTTCCAGTATGCTGATCGAAGCGGTAATCGACTCACTTCATTTATAGCGTCGGGTAAGGGTGCATCATGCAATTGCGACTGACAAGAAAACTAATATCCGCAGTGCTGCTGAGCAGCTGTATGGTCACCTCGACAGCGTTCGCCGCTGAGCCTGACACGGGTTTGAGCAGTGCCGAACAGGGCAATTATCTGCTCGAATTGAAACGCCTTTATCTGACCCAGAATGACCGCCAAGCGCTGCTGGCGCATTGCAATGATCTGCTTAAAACCTACGCCCTGCGCGCCGCTTATCAGGTCGGCCAGGCGCAGCGTCAGGACCTGTTGTATCAGCTGCGTCAGGGCGAGTCCGGCGAGCTGCTGCTACGTGAAGAAACCCGTGGCCAGCAGGGCACCGATATTGCCGTGCGCAACCAGCGGGTGCCGCTGTTTGGCGTCGACCCTTTCGTGCGTTACGAATGCCCGAGTAGTGGCATCAGCTGCGTGCTGCACAACCCCAACGACGGCAGCCCAATGCTGACCATCGTGCGCGATCACAAGGGCGCTGCCGAACTGGCCAAAGCCCTGAGCTTTCTGATCCGTAATCTGCAGAAAGGCTGATCGCCTCCCATAGTTCCACCGCTGGCTTAAATCTAAAAAAAACCCCGCCTAACAGGGCGGGGTCGAGGGTACGAGCGTGGCTGCTCGAAAGTTGATGCGTTACAGCAGCATGGTGCGGATGTCCGCCAGTACGTCACCCAGGCGCTTGGTGAAGCGCGCCGCAGCGGCGCCGTTGATCACACGGTGGTCGTAGGACAGCGACAGCGGCAGCATCAGCTTGGGCTGGAAGGCTTTGCCATCCCAGACCGGCTGAATGGTGGCCTTGCTCACACCGAGGATCGCCACTTCCGGCGCGTTGACGATCGGCGTGAAGCCGGTGCCGCCAATGTGGCCGAGGCTGGAGATGGTGAAGCAGGCGCCCTGCATATCGTCGGCTGACAGCTTCTTGGTGCGCGCCTTTTCCGCCAGTGCGGCGGCTTCAGCAGCGAGCTGCAGCAGGCTCTTCTGATCGACGTTCTTGATCACCGGTACCAGCAGGCCATCCGGTGTATCGACGGCAAAGCCGATGTGCACGTATTTCTTGCGGATGATGGCTTTGCCGCTCGGCGCCAGTGAGCTGTTGAAGTCCGGCAGTTCCTTGAGCAGGAAGGCGCAGGCCTTGAGCAGCAGTGGCAGCACGGTGAGTTTGACCCCAGCCTTTTCCGCTACGGCTTTCTGCGCGACGCGGAAGGCTTCCAGCTCGGTGATATCGGCCGAATCGAACTGGGTCACGTGCGGCACGTTGAGCCAGCTGCGATGCAGGTTGTTGGCGCCGACCTGCATCAGGCGGGTCATCGCCACTTCTTCGATTTCACCAAACTTGCTGAAGTCCACCACCGGGATCGGCGGGATACCGGCACCACCGGTTGCACCGGCAGCTGGGGCTTCCTTGGCCTTCTGCATCATGGTTTTGACGTAAGCCTGCACGTCCTCTTTGAGCACACGACCTTTCGGCCCGGTACCCGCTACGGCGGACAGCTCGACGCCGAACTCGCGAGCGAGCTGACGCACTGCCGGGCCCGCATGCACCTTGGCGCCGTCACGCTTAGGGGCGGCGGCAACGTTGGCAGCAGCGGCTGCCAGCGAGGCAATTGCACCAACTTCGGCAGCGACCGCCGGATGCGCACCGGCCGGAACTTTGTGCACGTCACTTGCGGGTGCGGCGGCCGGTGCTGGCGCTGCGGCTGCTGGAGCCGCAGCGGCGCCGGCCACTTTCAGCTTGAGGATAAAATCACCGGTGCCAACTTCGTCTTCCAGTTTGACGCTGATGCTTTCCACCACACCGGCAGCCGGCGAGGGGATTTCCATGCTGGCCTTGTCCGACTCCAGGGTGATCAGCGACTGGTCGGCTTCGACCGTATCGCCGACCTTGATCAGAATCTCGATGACTTTGGCTTTGCCGTCCGAGCCGATATCCGGCACATGTACGTCCTGCACGCTGCTGCTGGCCTGCGCGACAGGTGCAGGTGCGGCGGCTGGTGCAGTAGCTGCAGCTGCAGCCGCTTTGGGCGCTTCAGCCGCTACAGCGGCAGGCGCCGCGGGTGCTTCGGCAGCTCCCTCGACTTCCAGCTCAAACAGTTCGTCGCCTTCTTTCAGGCGGTCGCCCAGCTTTACTTTCAGACTTTTCACCACGCCGCCTTTCGGCGCGGGGATTTCCATGCTGGCCTTGTCCGATTCCAGGGTCAGCACGCTCTGATCGGCCTCGATGCGATCACCGACCTTGACCATCAGTTCGATTACTTCACCCTCACCACCACCGATGTCGGGTACGCGAATCAATTCACTCATCGTTTCGCTCCTTAGCAGTCCAGTGGGTTGAGTTTTTCCGGGTTGATGCCGAACTTGACGATGGCCTCGGCCACCACCTTCGGTTCGATATCACCACGGTCGGCGAGTGCTTCCAGGGCAGCGAGGACAACCCAGTTGCGGTCCACTTCAAAGAAGTGGCGCAGCTTCTTGCGGCTGTCGCTGCGGCCGAAGCCGTCGGTGCCCAGCACTTTGAATTCCTTGCTCGGCACCCACTGACGAATCTGTTCGGCGAACAGTTTCATATAGTCGGTGGAGGCAATTACTGGGCCTTTGCGGCCGCTCAGGCACTCTTCCACGTAGGTCTGCTTGGGTTTCTGGCCCGGGTGCAGGCGGTTGCTGCGTTCCACGGCCAGGCCATCACGGCGTAGTTCGTTGAAGCTGGTCACGCTCCATACATCTGCAGCGACGTTGAACTCGTCACGCAGAATCTTCGCTGCCTCGCGCACTTCACGCAGGATGGTGCCGGAGCCGAGGAGCTGCACGTGGTGCGCGGCTTCCTTCTTGTCCTCTTCGAGCAGGTACATGCCCTTGATGATGCCTTCCTCGATACCGGCCGGCATGGCGGGCTGCTGGTAGGATTCGTTCATCACGGTGATGTAGTAGAAGACGTCCTGTTGCTGCTCGGTCATCTTCTTCATGCCGTCCTGGATGATCACCGCCAGCTCGTAGCCGTAGGTCGGATCATAGGTGCGGCAGTTGGGGATGGTCGCTGCCAGCATGTGGCTGTGACCGTCCTCGTGCTGCAGGCCTTCGCCGTTCAGCGTGGTACGGCCGGCGGTGCCGCCGATTAGGAAACCACGGGTGCGGCTGTCGCCAGCGGCCCAGGCCAGGTCACCAATACGCTGGAAACCGAACATCGAATAGAAGATGTAGAACGGCAGCATCGGCTGGTTATGGCTGGAGTACGACGTACCGGCCGCAATAAACGAGCTCATGGCGCCAGCTTCGTTGATGCCTTCCTCGAGGATCTGGCCCTTCTTGTCTTCGCGGTAGAACATCACTTGGTCTTTATCGACCGGCTCATAGAGCTGGCCGACCGAGGAGTAGATACCGAGCTGGCGGAACATGCCTTCCATGCCGAAGGTACGGGCTTCGTCCGGGATGATCGGGACGATGCGCGAGCCGATGTCCTTGTCCTTGACCAACTGCGCGAGGATACGCACGAAAGCCATGGTGGTGGAGATTTCACGGTCGCCCGAGCCATCGAGGATGGCCTTGAGGGTGTCCAGTGGCGGCGTCGGGATGCTGAAACTCTTGGCGCGGCGCTGTGGCACGAAACCACCGAGGGCGGCGCGGCGTTCGCTCAGGTAACGGGCTTCGGCGCTGCCTTCTTCCGGTTTGAGGAACGGCAGGTTTTCCAGCTCGTCGTCTTTAACCGGGATGTCGAAGCGGTCGCGGAACTGCTTGAGGCTGTCGACATCGACCTTCTTGGTGTTGTGCGCGGTGTTCTTGGCTTCACCGGCACCGGTGCCATAACCCTTGACGGTCTTGGCCAGAATTACGGTCGGCTGCTCTTTGTGGTTGACCGCCTGGTGATAGGCCGCATAGACCTTGTACGGGTCGTGGCCGCCACGGTTGAGCTTCCAGATCTCGTCGTCGGACAGATCGGCAACCATCGCCTTGAGTTCCGGCGAGTTGAAGAAGTGCTCACGGACGAACGCGCCGTCCTTGGCCTTGTAGTTCTGGTATTCGCCGTCGATGACTTCGTCCATGCGGCGCTGCAGGATGCCGTCGACGTCCTTGGCCAGCAGTGGGTCCCAGAAACGGCCCCACACGACTTTGTTGACGTTCCAGCCACCGCCACGGAATACGCCTTCGAGTTCCTGGATGATCTTGCCGTTACCGCGTACCGGGCCGTCGAGGCGCTGCAGGTTGCAGTTGATAACGAAGATCAGGTTGTCGAGCTTCTCGCGGCCAGCCAGGGATATCGCGCCGAGGGATTCCGGCTCGTCGCACTCGCCGTCACCCATAAAGCACCAGACCTTCTGCTTGCCTGCAGGGATAAAGCCGCGGGCTTCCAGGTACTTCATAAAGCGTGCCTGGTAAATCGCCTGGATCGGGCCCAGACCCATGGATACGGTCGGGAACTGCCAGAAGTCCGGCATCAGCCAGGGGTGCGGATAGGACGACAGGCCTTGGCCATCGACTTCCTGGCGGAAGTTGTTCATCTGGTCTTCGGTTATGCGGCCTTCCATAAAGGCGCGGGCATAAACGCCAGGCGATGCGTGGCCCTGGAAGAAGATCAGGTCGCCGCCGTGCTCCTCGGTAGGGGCCTGGAAGAAGTAGTTGAAACCGATGTCATACAGGGTCGCCGAGGACGCGAAGCTGGAGATGTGGCCGCCCAGGTCCGAATCTTTCAGGTTGGTGCGCATGACCATGGCCAACGCGTTCCAGCGTACCAGCGAGCGAATGCGGCGTTCCATAAACAGGTCGCCAGGCATGCGTGCTTCGTGGGTCAGCGGGATGGTGTTGCGGTAGGGCGTGGTGATCGCATACGGCAGCTGTGAACCACTGCGGGTGGCCAGCTCGCCCATACGGGTCATCAGGTAATGTGCGCGGTCTTCACCCTCGTTATCGAGGACAGACTCAAGGGCGTCCAGCCATTCCTGGGTTTCGACGGGATCGAGGTCTTGCATGGCTTGCTCCAGGGCGGAAAGGCTTCCAGAATCGGAGGCCAGGTTTCGTGGCCGACTTCGTGAGTGGCCGCGTGAATTCTTGGATTGACCGGGGGTAGGACCGGCTGCGTGTAGTTTTACTACATTCCGGCGCCGATTTCAGCCTTTTGGATACAATCTTTGGTAGTAAAACTACAATTATTTTTCTGCCAGTGATTCGACCCGCTCTAACGTGGGTGGTGCCATCCATGATCGCTGCACTGGCAGACCGCTAAAAAGGATAGACCATGAGCCTGCCCGCGCTGGCCTCTTTGCCTGCTGCCTTGTCCCCTCTCGCACTGCGCGCCGAACAGTCCCTGCAGCACGCATTTGCCGGCCTTTCCAGCGAGGCAGCAGCGGCTTTCGCGGGCTGGCCGAGCGAGCGACTCGAGGCGTTGCAGCGGGTGGGCGCCGCCAGTGATTTCGTGGTGCAGCAGGGCTTGCGCGACCCGCAGATGCTGCTCGATCTGGCTGCCAGTGGTGAGCTGGAGCGCAGCCTGGGTGCGGGGGAGTTGCGCGGCCAATTGGCGCAGGCGCTGGAGGCGTGCGCCGATGATGACGAGCTGGGGCGGCGCTTGCGGCGTTACCGCAATCGTCAGCAGCTGCGCATCATTTGGCGCGATATCAGCCGCCAGGCCGATCTGATCGAAACCTGCCGCGACCTTTCCGACCTGGCCGATGCCTGTATCGATCTGGCTTATCAGTGGCTCTATCCGCGCCACTGCGCGCAGTTCGGCACGCCTATCGGCCGGCGCAGTGGCCAGGCGCAGCATATGGTTGTCCTCGGCATGGGCAAGCTGGGCGCCCATGAGCTGAACCTGTCCTCGGACATCGACCTGATCTTCGGCTACCCCGAAGGCGGCGAAACCGAAGGGGTGAAGCGCCCGCTGGATAACGAGGAGTTCTTTATCCGCCTCGGCCAGAAGTTGATCAAGGCGCTGGACGTGATCACCGTCGACGGTTTTGTGTTCCGCACCGATATGCGCCTGCGGCCTTATGGATCATCCGGCTCGCTGGTGTTCAGCTTTAACGCGCTGGAGCAGTACTACCAGGACCAGGGCCGCGACTGGGAACGCTACGCAATGATCAAGGCGCGGGTGGTCGGTGGCGACCAGGCTGCTGGCGCGCAACTGCTGGAGATGCTGCGGCCCTTCGTTTACCGGCGTTATCTGGATTTCTCGGCGATTGAAGCGCTGCGCGCGATGAAGCAGCTGATCCAGCAGGAAGTGCGGCGCAAGGGCATGGCTGAGAACATCAAGCTGGGTTCTGGCGGCATCCGCGAGGTGGAGTTTATCGCCCAGGCTTTCCAGCTGATTCACGGCGGTCGCGACCTCAGCCTACAGCAGCGCTCGCTGTTTGCCGTACTGAATACCCTGCGCGATCAAGGCTACCTGCCGTCTGCAGTAACCGATGAGTTGCGTGACGGCTATGCCTTCCTGCGTTACGCCGAGCACGCGCTGCAGGCCATCGATGACCGGCAGACACAAATGCTCCCGGACAACGATCAGGACCGCGCGCGGGTGGCCTTTATCATGGGCTTCGACAGTTGGCAGGCGTTCCACGAGCAGCTGATGCACTGGCGCGGCCGGGTTGACTGGCACTTCCGCCAGGTGATCGCCGACCCTGATGAGGAGGAAGGTGGCGAGCCGGTCGAAGAGGCCGTGGGCTGCGAGTGGTTGCCGCTCTGGGAGGATGTGCAGGACGAAGAGGCCGCGTGTCGGCAACTGGCCGAGGCCGGCTTTGCCGAGCCGCAATCGGCCTGGCAGCGTCTGGCGGGGCTGCGCAACGGTAATCAGGTACGCGCCATGCAGCGCCTCGGTCGCGAGCGTCTGGATGCCTTTATCCCGCGCCTGCTGGCGCAAGCGGTGGAGCATGACAATCCGGACCTGGTGCTGGAGCGCGTACTGCCGCTGATTGAAGCCGTGGCGCGGCGTTCGGCTTATCTGGTGCTGCTCACGGAAAACCCCAGCGCGCTGCAGCGCCTGCTGACCCTGTGCGCGGCCAGCCCGTGGATTGCCGAGCAGATCACCCGTTTCCCGTTGCTGCTTGATGAGCTGCTTAATGAAGGGCGTCTATTTAAGCCGCCACTGGCACCGGAACTGGCCGCCGAGCTGCGCGAGCGGCTGATGCGTATTCCCGAAGAGGATCTGGAGCAGCAGATGGAGGCGTTGCGTCACTTTAAGCTGGCGCATCGCCTGCGTGTGGCCGCCTCGGAAATTGCCGGCACTCTGCCATTGATGAAGGTCAGTGACTACCTGACCTGGCTGGCTGAGGCAATTCTTGATCAGGTGCTGGCCCTGGCCTGGCGCCATACGGTGAGCAAATACGGCGCGCCGCGCCGCGCCGACGGCAGCATCTGCGACCCGGATTTCGTCATCGTCGGCTACGGCAAGGTGGGTGGTATCGAACTGGGCCATGGCTCGGATCTCGATCTGGTGTTTATCCACGACGGCGACCCGCACGCGGAAACCGATGGCGAAAAGTCCATCGACGGCGCGCAGTTCTTCAATCGCCTGGGCCAGCGCATCATTCATCTGCTGACCACCCAGACCAACTCCGGCCAGCTCTACGAGGTGGATATGCGCCTGCGGCCTTCCGGCGCGGCGGGTCTGCTGGTCAGCTCATTGGGCGCCTTCGAGCGCTACCAGCAGGGCGAGGCCTGGACCTGGGAGCATCAGGCGCTGGTGCGCGCGCGGGTGCTGGTCGGTTGTGTGCGGGTCGGCAAAGCCTTCGAAGCGGTGCGTGCCGGGGTCTTGGGGCGTGAGCGCGACTTGGCTACGCTGCGCACTGAGGTCAGCGAGATGCGCGCTAAGATGCGCGACAACCTCGGCAGCAAGGCCACGGCGGCCGGCACTGCGGCGAATGCCTTCGAGGCCACGGCGCCGTTCGACCTCAAGCAGGACGCCGGAGGTATCGTCGATATTGAATTTATGGTGCAATACGCGGCCCTGGCCTGGTCGCGCCAGTACCCGGAATTGCTTGAGTTCACTGACAATATTCGCATTCTGGAAGGGCTGGAGCGGGTCGGCTTGCTACCGGGCGAAGATGCCCGCTTGCTGCAGGATATCTACAAGGCCTACCGCTCGGCGGCGCACCGCCAGGCCCTGCAAAAGCAGCCTGGGGTGGTCAGCGGTGATCAGTTTGCCGATGAGCGGCGCACGGTGATGCGCATCTGGCAGGAACTGGGCTTGAGCTGAAGCAGGCTGAGCTGAAGCAGGCTGAGCTGAATTTGAGGATGTCGGGCGCCCAGGGTGGCCGGCCAATGTTGTACCAATCGAGTTTGAGGAGCAGGCAACTATGTCGATGGCCGATCGTGATGGCGTGATCTGGTATGACGGCGAGCTGGTGCCGTGGCGCAACGCGACCACCCACGTGCTGACCCATACCCTGCACTACGGCATGGGCGTGTTTGAAGGCGTGCGCGCCTACAACACCCCGCAAGGCACGGCGATTTTCCGCCTGCAAGCGCACACCGACCGCCTGTTCGACTCGGCCCATATCATGGGCATGAAGATTCCGTTCAGCAAAGACGAGATCAACGAAGCCACCCGCGCCGCCGTGCGTGAGAACAACCTGGAAAGCGCCTATATCCGCCCGATGGTGTTCTACGGATCTGAAGCCATGGGCCTGCGCGCCAGTGGCCTGAAAACCCAGGTGATTGTCGCGGCCTGGAGCTGGGGCGCCTATATGGGCGACGAAGCCCTGCAAGTTGGCATCAAGGTGCGTACCAGCTCCTTTACCCGTCACCACGTGAACATCTCAATGACCCGCGCCAAGGCCAACGGTAACTACATCAACTCAATGCTGGCCCTGCAGGAAGCTATCTCCGGTGGTGCCGACGAAGCCATGCTGCTGGATACCGAGGGCTACGTGGCCGAAGGTTCGGGCGAGAATATCTTCCTGGTGCGCAACGGTGTGATCTACACCCCGGAAGTCACCTCCTGTCTGAATGGCATCACCCGCAACACCATTCTGACTCTGGCCGCCGAACATGGTCTGCAGGTGATCGAGAAGCGCATCACCCGCGATGAGGTGTATATCGCCGACGAAGCGTTCTTTACTGGCACCGCCGCCGAAGTCACGCCGATCCGCGAAGTCGATGGCCGGCAGATCGGCGCCGGCCGCCGTGGGCCGATCACCGAGAAGCTGCAAACTGCTTATTTCGACTTGGTCACCGGTAAAACCGATGCCCACGCAGAATGGCGTACATTGGTTAAATAATCGGCCTGCTTCGTAGGATGGGTTGAGCGCAGCGATACCCATCAAGGTGGCGCTGTTGAGTTAAGCGTTGAGCATGTCCGGGAGGCGAAAGCCTCCTTGGTCGTTTCTGGAATCGGCATGAAAATACTGATCGTAGGCCCCAGCTGGGTGGGCGATATGGTGATGGCGCAGACGCTGTTTCAGTGTCTCAAGCAGCGCCAGCCCAATTGCGAGATCGACGTGCTGGCGCCCGAGTGGAGCCGGCCGATTCTCGAGCGCATGCCCGAAGTGCGTCAGGCCTTGAGCTTTCCGCTGGGCCACGGCGTGCTGGAGCTGGCGACGCGGCGCAAGATCGGCAAGTCCCTGGCCGGCCAGTACGACCAGGCGATTCTGCTGCCCAATTCGCTTAAATCCGCGCTGGTGCCGTTTTTCGCCGGTATCCCCAAACGCACGGGCTGGAAGGGCGAGCTGCGCTACGGCCTGCTCAACGACATCCGCACTCTGGATAAACAACGCTACCCGCTGATGATCGAGCGCTTTATGGCGCTGGCCTTCGAGCCGGGTGCCGCGCTGCCGCAGCCCTATCCACGCCCAGCCTTGCAGATCGATGCACAGAGCCGCGACGCCGCCTTGGCCAAGTTTGGCCTAAGCCTGGATCGCCCAGTATTGGCGTTGTGCCCCGGTGCCGAGTTTGGTGAAGCCAAGCGCTGGCCGAGCGAGCATTACGCCAAGGTCGCCGAGCTGAAGATTCGTGCCGGCTGGCAGGTGTGGATTTTCGGTTCGAAGAGCGATCACCCGGTCGGCGAGGATATTCGCAGCCGGCTGATTCCTGGCCTGCGCGAAGAGGCCACTAACCTGGCCGGCGAAACCAGCCTGGCCGAAGCCATCGACCTGCTGTCTTGCGCGGGCGCCGTGGTGTCCAACGACTCCGGCCTTATGCATGTGGCGGCTGCGCTGAATCGGCCACTGGTGGCGGTCTACGGTTCGACCTCGCCGGGCTTTACCCCGCCGCTGGCCGAGCAGGTGGAAATCGTCCGCCTAGGTATCGAATGCAGCCCGTGCTTTGACCGCACCTGCCGTTTCGGCCACTACAACTGCCTGGTTCAGCTTAAGCCGCGCCCGGTGATCGAGGCGCTGGATCGCCTGGTCAGCGACCCGGTCGAGGTTGAATAGCTTGCGGGTACTGTTGATCAAGACCTCTTCGCTGGGCGATGTGGTGCATACCCTGCCGGCGCTCACCGATGCTGCGCTGGCGATTCCCGGTATCCAGTTCGACTGGGTGGTGGAAGAGGGCTTTGCCGAGATTCCCGCCTGGCACCCGGCTGTGGCGCAGGTGATCCCGGTGGCCATCCGCCGCTGGCGCAAGCACCCCTGGCAGACCTTCAAAAACGGTGAGTGGCAGCGCTTTAAGCAGCGTCTTGGCGAAACTCAGTACGACCTGGTGATTGATGCCCAGGGCCTGCTGAAAAGCGCTTGGCTAACCCGCTATGCGCGGGGGCCAATTGCCGGCCTGGATCGTGATTCGGCCCGCGAACCGCTGGCCAGTCGTTTCTACGACCACCTCTATGCGGTGCCGAAGGAGCAGCACGCCCTTGAGCGTACTCGCCAGTTATTTGCCCAAGCGCTGGGCTATGCGCTGCCAGCCGGAGTCGGTGACTACGGCCTCAATCGTGCGCAGCTGGCGGATCAGTCGCCGCAACCCTATCTGCTGTTTCTGCATGGCACCACCTGGCCAAGCAAACACTGGCCAGAGGCCGACTGGCGGCAACTGGCCGAGTTGATGAGTGCGCAGGGCTGGGCGGTGCGCCTGCCCTGGGGTAATGAGGCGGAAAAGGCCCGCGCCGAACGAATCGCCGCCGGTATTGAAAACGCCGCGGTGCTGCCCAAATTAAATCTGGCGGGTGTGGCCAAGGTCATCGCCGGCGCCAGCGCCTGTGTGGCGGTGGATACCGGGCTGGGCCATCTGGCCGCTGCGCTGGATGTGCCGAGTATTTCCCTGTACGGCCCGACCTTGCCTGGGCGCGTCGGTGCCTATGGCCGTGGTCAGGTACACCTCTGTGCAACCGGGCCGAATGCGGGCTTGGGTGATCGAAACAAAGCCTGTTTCGATGGCCTGGATGCCGAGCGCGTCGCCACACAATTGCAGGCCCTGTTGCTGGCCGAGGACGTTGTCTGATGCAACTCGCTTTTATCCTCTACAAATACTTCCCATTCGGCGGCCTGCAGCGCGACTTTATGCGCATTGCCCTGGAGTGCCAGGCGCGCGGTCATGCCATTCGCGTTTACACGCCGATCTGGGAAGGTGAAGTGCCGGCGGGTTTCGAGGTGGTGGTGGTGCCGGTCAAGGCGCTGTTCAACCATAAGCGCAATGAAAAGCTCACTGCCTGGGTCGAGGCCGATCTAGCCAAGCGTCCGGTGGATCGGCTGATCGGCTTTAACAAGATGCCCGGCCTGGACGTCTACTACGCCGCCGATGGCTGTTATGAGGACAAGGCGCAGACCCTGCGCAATCCGTTGTACAAGCGCTGGGGCCGCTACAAACACTTCGCCGACTACGAGCGGGCGGTGTTTGCCCCCGAGTCGAAGACCGAGATTCTGATGATCTCCGAAGTGCAGCAACCGCTGTTTATCAAGCATTACCACACCCCGCTGCAGCGCTTTCACCTGCTGCCGCCAGGCATCGCCGCAGACCGCCGCGCGCCGGCCAATGCCGCTGAGATCCGCGCCGAGTTTCGCGCCGAGTTCAAGTTGGCGGATAACGACCTGCTGCTGGTGCAGATCGGCTCCGGCTTCAAAACCAAGGGCCTGGATCGCAGCCTCAAGGCCCTGGCCGCCTTGCCGCGCGAATTGAAACAACGCACCCGGCTGATCGCCATCGGCCAGGATGACCCGCGCTCGTTCCAGCTGCAGGCCAAGGCATTGGGCGTGTCCGATCAGGTGCAGATTCTCAAGGGACGCAGCGATATCCCGCGCTTCCTGCTGGGTGCCGATCTGCTGATCCACCCGGCCTACAACGAAAATACCGGCACCGTGCTGCTGGAGGCGCTGGTCTCCGGCCTGCCGGTGCTGGTAACGGACGTGTGCGGCTATGCCCACTACATCGCCGAGGCGGATGCCGGGCGGGTGCTGAGTGGGCCGTTCGAGCAGGAGCGGCTTAATCATCTGCTCGCCGATATGCTTGCCGACGATGCGCGTCGTGCCTTCTGGGGGCGCAACGGTTTGGCTTATGCCGACAGCGCCGATCTGTATTCCATGCCGCAACACGCGGCCGACATCATTCTGGCGAAGCGTCCATGAAACTGGTACTGGCTGAACCCTTTAGAAGCCTGTGGGCCGGCCGCGATGCCTTCGTCGCCGTCGAGGCTTTGCAGGGGCAGGTCTATCGCGAGTTGGAAGGCCGCCGCACGCTGCGCACTGAAGTCGACGGGCGCGGTTACTTCGTCAAGATCCACCGCGGCATCGGTTGGGGCGAGATCGTCAAAAACCTGCTCACTGCAAAACTGCCAGTGCTCGGTGCGCGCCAGGAGTGGCAAGCCATTCAGCGCCTGACCGACGTCGGCGTGGCGACCATGACCGCCGTGGCCTACGGCGAGCGCGGCAGCAACCCGGCGGCGCAGCATTCGTTTATCGTCACCGAAGAACTGGCGCCGACCACCGACCTCGAACAACTCAGCCTGAACTGGGCACAGCAACCGCCCGAGCCACGGCTGAAGTGGGCGTTGATCAAAGAAGTGGCGAACATGGTTGGCAGCATGCACCGCGCCGGGGTCAACCACCGTGACTGCTACATCTGCCATTTTCTGCTGCACACCGATAAGCCGGTAACCGCGGACGATTTCCGCCTGTCAGTGATCGACCTGCACCGCGCCCAAGTCCGCAATCAGCTGCCCTTGCGCTGGCGCAACAAGGACCTGGCCGCGCTGTATTTCTCCGTACTGGATATCGGTCTGACTCAACGCGACAAGCTGCGTTTTCTGCGCGCTTATTTCGCTGCACTGAAGGGGCCGCAGCCGTTGCGACAGATCCTGGGCGAAGAGGCGCGGCTGCTGACCTGGCTGGAAACCAAGGCGCAGCGCCTGCTAGAGCGTTACGTCCGTAAATATGCGCCGGGGGCCGTGCAATGAGTGAGTGGCGGATAACCGAGCATTGTCCCGCTGCGTTGCGCGATGAACTGGCCGATCTGCAGCGGGTGTTTGCCCTTAAGGGGCAGCGGCTGACCCGCGACCCGCTGTCGGAAGTGGTACGTATCGAGCGTGATGGCGTGTGCTATTACGTCAAACGCTACTGGGGCGCGGGCAAGGGGGTGCGCCGTTATATCGGTCGGCCAAGGGTCAAGGCTGAGTGGCAGAACCTCAAGTATTTTGCCAAGTGGGGCATCCCCACTGCATCTATCGTGGCCTATGGTCTGGAACGCAAGGCTGGATCCTTCGTGCGTGGCGCGCTGATCACCCGCGAGTTGCCCCGTACCGAGGATATGGCGCTGTTGGCGCGGCGTAAGGACGAGCGCCTTGCCGACCGGGGATGGGTCGAGCAGGTCAGTGTGCAACTGGCCCGCGCCACTCGCACCCTGCACGATCACCACTTCACCCATAACGATTTGAAATGGCGCAATCTGCTGGTCAACGACCGGGCGGAGCTGTTCTTTATCGATTGCCCGACCGGAGCGTTCTGGTGGGGGCCGTTGCTCCGCTACCGCATGATCAAGGACCTTGCTTGCCTGGATAAAGTGGCCAAACACCACCTGAGCCGTACTCAGCGACTGCGCTTTTATCTGCAGTACCGTGGTCGCGAGCGCCTGAGTGCTGCGGATAAGCGCAAGGTGCGCCGCATCGTCAAATTCTTCGAGGGGCGGGAATGAGTGATTTTATCGCGGCCGAGGATCGTGCCGCTCTCGAACGTGAGGGGCTGGCCAGCTTTGAGGCGCTGTGGGCCTTGCAGCTGGAGGCGGTCGATGAACCCAATACCGAACGCGGCGGCTGGAGCAGTGTGTATCGCCTGGAGCTGGGCGGTGCGGCCTTCTACCTCAAGCGCCAGAGCAACCACCTGACCCGCAGTTTGCTGCATCCTTTTGGCGAGCCGACCTTCGCTCGCGAGTTTCGCAATATCCAGGCGTATCGTCGGCGGGGTATCCCGGCGTTGCAGGCGGCCTTCTTCGCTGAGCGACGTTTCCCCGGCGAGCGGCGCGCCATCCTGCTGACTCGCGCACTGGACGGCTGGCACGATCTCGAACATTGGCTGCAGGGCTGGAGTTCTGCACCTAGCGCTACTCGCCAGACCATCCTGCGCGCCTGCGGCGAACTGGCGCGGCAGCTGCACGGTGCAGGGCAGATGCACGGTTGTTTCTACCCCAAGCATATTTTCCTCAAGGCGGACGGCGCGGGTTTTGCCGCGCAGCTGATCGACCTGGAAAAGACCCGCCCACTGTTGTTCGGTCAGCGTGACCGGATCAAGGATCTGGAGCCGTTGTTGCGTCGTGCCAGCGTCTGGACCGAGGCCGAGGTGCGCGAGTTGCTGCTGTCCTACCTGGGGGCTGCGGGCGACTTGGAGGGCTGGTGGCAGCAGCTGGGCGCGCGCCGGCGGCATAAGGAGGCGCATTGATGGATCTTGCCCAGCTGGCCCAGGCCGGTCGCGCTCCGGCACTGCCGCTGCGTCTCGAACTGGCGGGCGAAGTGCTGGAGCTGCAGCGCTTGTTGCGCGTGCTGCCGGATCAACGCTACGTCGCGCTTGCGCTGTGGCGCGGACGGCCGGTGCTAGCCAAGTTGCTGGTTGGCGGCAAGGCCGAGCGGCATTTTCAGCGCGAGCTTCAGGGTGCACACCTTCTTGCTGGGCAAGGTTTGCAAACCCCCGAGCTGTTGGCTCAGGGCTGGCAGGCAGGTGAAGGCGGTTGGCTGTTGTTCGACTACCTCGATGATGCGCAAAGCCTGTGGGATACCTGGCGAGCTGTGGAGGGCCAGCCGCTGCTGAGTGCGGCGCAGCAGGCTGTGCTCGGCGAGGCCCTGACCGTGATCGCACAGATGCACGCCAGCGGCCTGTGGCAGTCCGATCTGCACTTGGACAACCTGTTGCGTCATGCCGGTAGTGTGTCGATTATCGATGGCGGCGGGGTGTGCGTCGAA
>TARA_R110002072_G_scaffold100030_1_pt1 | contig 38055 bp, 41 predicted proteins | sample TARA_R110002072 | Tara Oceans TARA_R110002072 (sample SAMEA4397118) | marine metagenome | biome: Polar Biome; feature: [SRF] surface water layer (ENVO:00010504); material: water (ENVO:00002006), including particulate matter (ENVO:01000060) such as... | depth 5 m
ACCTGTCGTCAATCAAGCTGGCGAATTGATCGCGATTGCCCAGTCATTCTCGCCTTCGCAAAATTTGGTCAGCTACTGCGTTGATGTTCAGGAGATCAAAGCGTTCGTAAAAAGCCCCTGGAAAGCGGCTCCTTTGGGCACCAAGGTGGTTTTAAAAAATGCGGAAGTCGACTTCGAGCTGCATTCGACCGGTCACTACGAGGTCAAGCAAAAGCTTTCTTCGGGGACGACGCAGTCCGTCTTTGTCGCTAAAGATACCGAGTACTTCCAGCGTGCTGACGTGCGGAAGGTTTGGTCGTTGGTTTCGGTCAGCAGTGACGAGCCCTCGGCCGAGCTGATGATGCGGCTGATGCGTCAAAACTCAGCGACCAAGATCGGTGGCTGGGTCGTGGAAAAGAACGGTGCGGGCGAATTTTTGATCCTGTACGTCGCGAAACTGGATGCGACCGCACCTGATGAAGCCGTCGCCGCATCAATCGACTATGTCGCCCGAATTGCGGGAGCGATGAGCAAGCAACTGAAATCCAAGACGAAGGAAGAGGTCACACCCGAGTCGTCGACCCAGACGCTGGCGTCGTGGTTGGCCAAGTGAATCTCGGGCATTCAAGAAAATCAAAGTTTCTCTGTAACGCATTCAGAAGTCTGCCGCTTGGCAGTTTGTAAGGCGAAGACATCGCCGCGACGCAAATTCAAACTTTCCAAAGACCGGAGACAGAACGATGAAAATTCAAGCTAAAAAATGGATCTTGGCCGCTTCCGTGATCAGCACTGTTGCTGGAACAGCCGTCGAAGCCCAAGCATGTGGCGGAGCTCGTCGCAGCGGAGTTTCGCGAATCGTGTCGCAGATCCACTCGTCTCGCACGACCAATCGCTACCCATCGTCGACACCTCACTACTCGTCGATCCAGCCCACCTATCGTCAGGCTCCGGTTTATCACAACGCTCCGATCAGCGTTCAGCCTTCGCCGGTCGCTTCGCAGTCGTTCGCAGGTCAGCCTGTGTCCCGCCAGCCTGTTTCGGGGCAACAGTTCGCTCCGCAGCAACAGGTCAGCCAACAATCGCTGAGTCAGCAACCTGCCCCGAACAACTTCGCCGGCCAGCAGGTTCAAGGCTCGCAAGCTGCACCAACGCGTCAGGCACCTGTTCAGCAACAGGCAGCAGTGCAGCAACAGGCACCTGTCCAACAACAAGCTCAAACGCAGCCAGCGACCCAGGCTGCTCCCGCGACTCAGCCTGCTGCATCGGCTCTCGCCATGTTGGCCTCGATCAATCAACGTGCTGCCAAGCCAACCCAAGCGACCGCACCGACTCAAACCGCGACACCTGCACCAGCCGCCGCACCAGCAACTCAACCAGCAGCGGCTTCCTCGCAGATCCCAACGTTTGGATCGGCCACGCCAGCTTCCAGTGTCAGCTCGCCTGCCCAACCTCACGTGGGATCGTGGAACGTTTCCTTGCCCGGTGAGCAATCAGTGTCGCTGGAGTTGAATTCCGATGGCTCGTTTGTTTGGGTTGCTTCCAAGTCGGGAAAGACCAGCCAGTTCGCCGGCCAGTATCGTTTGGACGGCGGCAGCCTGACTTTGGTCCGCTCGCAAGATCTTCAAAAGATGGAAGGCACTTGGACGGCCAGCCAGAACGGTGGCTTTGTCTTTCGAGTTGGCGGTGGCACCAACGGTGGACTTAACTTCACGCGTTCGTGAACCTTCGATCGACTATCATGCAGCGGTTCCTATGTCCCGCTGCATGAGGTTTTGAAGTGCACAGAATTGTTGACTCGCGAATCGCACTCGTTGCGATTCTTTTCGTTTGTGTCGGTTCAGTCACCGCACAAGATTCGACCGCGTCCAAACACGCAACTCAAACTTTCAAAGACTTGCCCTATCGGACCGGGGGCGATCTAACGGACTACGAGAAGGAGCGTTGCCGTCTTGATCTGATTCATCCAACCGATGAAAAGGGATTCTCGACCGTGGTTTGGTTCCACGGCGGTGGGCTGACCGGTGGAAACAAATCCTTTCCCGAAGGTTTGCTTGATCAAGGGATTGCCGTGGCGGCAGTGAATTATCGCTTGCATCCCAAGGTCAAATCACCGGCATATGTGGAAGATGCCGCCGCCGCGGTGGCTTGGGTGTTCAAGAACATCGAGCAATACGGTGGCGATCCCAAACGCATCTACGTCAGTGGTCATTCGGCCGGCGGGTACCTGACCAGCATGGTCGGATTGGATCAGCGTTGGCTCGCAGAGCATGACATCGACGCGAATCAGATCGCAGGTTTGATCCCTTATAGCGGTCACACCATCACGCACTTCACGGTTCGCAAGGAGAACGGTGTCGGCGAGCGTCAGCCGATCATTGATGACATGGCGCCGCTGTTCCATGTTCGCAAGGACGCTCCGCCGTTGCTATTGATCACCGGTGATCGTGAGCTGGAAATGCTCGGGCGTTATGAGGAGAACGCTTACCTTTGGCGGATGATGCAAGTCGTCGGTCACCCTCACACCAAGTTGATGGAACTCGACGGATACAACCACGGTCAGATGGCCGATCCTTCCCATCCGTTGCTGCTACGGTTCATTCAGGAACTGGAAAAGGAGTGACCAAGCCGCACACGTTGCCGGGTTCTAAGAACGCCAGGTGAGTGATGCCGTAGGTTCGGATGTCCCAGTCGCCAGGCGGAAGTTGTTCCAGGTCAAACGTGTTGTCGGTCTCGACGACCAGGACGCTGCCGGGAGGAGCGTATTGCTGGACTCGGACGATGATCGACTTCAGCTTCGGGTAGTACTCCGGGTCGGTCCACATGCGATACGGCGGACTGAGGAAGACGATCCAAGCTGTGTCGTCTTCCGGGCTGGATGGCTTCAGCAATTGATCGGCCAGAGCGAAGGCATCGCCCATCACCAAGCGGACTTTGTCTTCGATTCCGAGCCGCTCGGTCGTGTCGCGAATTTGGGCGATCGCCTTTCGCATCGGTTCGACCAGGACAGCGCTGGTGGAACCGCGGCTGATTGATTCCAGGCCCAATACACCGGTGCCAGCGAACAGGTCAAATGCGATTGTGCCGCGACAGGCTCGGCCCAAGATGTTGAAAAGATTTTCGCGAACGCTGTCACGCATCGGGCGAGTGAATTCCTCGCCGTGATAGGTCACGGGGCGGCCACGCATGTCACCGCCGATGATTCTCAGCTTGGTTGGCTTGCCGTCATCGGTCCCGCCCTTGAGGTTTCGTTGCTTGGGCTTGCCGCGTCGATTGTTGGTGCGTTTCGATTTCATCGAGACATCGTAACCTACGATTCGGTCCTGCCACAGGTCGTGCGAGTGCGGAGCGCAGAGAGCGAAGGGCTGGGTCAGATTGCGTGCGTTTTGGCGTGCTTTGACAACGCTTTGACGACTCGAAGATCGGAGATTGATGTTTGGCAGATCCACTGCGTCCCTACCGTCAGCGGTATCGACCTTTGAAAGACTGTCGCGGAGAGCGGGGGTGAGTTCACGGCGTCGGTACGTTGCAATCGCAGCAGCGTCCGGCCGCCGAGGTCGCGGTGTTCCAAGATCGCTACCGGGAATTGCCAATGACCCGTTTCGCTCACGGTGGAAGCTGTCTTCTCGTTGAGATCGGAGTCGACCAGTCGAATCGCTTCCGGACGTAGCACCAAAGCGAGTTCGTCGGTTGATTGCCCCTCCGGCATCTCAAGTGCTTCGCCTATTTGCGGGCACGCCCGAGTCACCTCGCTGAGCGACAGCAAGTTGCACGAGGGCGACCCGAGTGCGAGTGCCACCTCCGACGAGTTGGGTGACCGATAGATTTCTCCCGGAGACCCAACCTGCAGGATTTGTCCCTCCGACATCACGACGATCTTGTCTGCCAAACGCATGGCCTCTTCCCCGTCGTGGGTGACGTGAACAAACGTGGTTGATTCGGCCTGGTTGGAAACGTCCGCCAACCGCTCCATCAATCGCTCCGAAGCCAATCGATCGATCGCGGCCATCGGTTCGTCGAGCAAGCAGACGGAAGGATTCCGAATCAGTGTCTTGGCGAGGGCAACTCGCCGACGTTGTCCGCCACTGAGCGTATCTGGGCGCCGGGGCAGCCACTCCGGGTCCAGGTTCATGGTCCCCGAAATGACTCGGATTTGTTGGTCCAGTTGAGTCGCAGACAGGCTTCGTGTTGGATTGGCTTGAGCCGCGATCTGGAGTGTTTGCTGGACGGTCAGGTGCGGGTACATCGTGTCGTGCTGGAACAGCAAGCCAACGTTTCGCTTGCGAGCCGCCTCATGAGTCACATCGGTGCCGTCAATCGTGATCGATCCGCGTGCAACCGAAATCAGACCCGCGATGCCATGCAACAGCGTGCTTTTTCCGCAGCCACTGGGTCCCAGGACGACGCAGTAGTCTCCGGGAGCGAGCGACAGATCGAAAGAGTCCACCACTCTCTTGGAGCCTCGGTCGAGCGTGAGTCCGGCGATCTCGAGCGAGTGGGTGGGCATTGGCAAAATCATGGCTGGGCGGAGAGAGTATTTGCACGCATTGTAGTGGCCCAAAAACTCATCGAGCCGCACGACTGGCCGTCTTTTCACGCGGTCGTCTCCGCTGCTTGGCATTCCTCAAAAGCCAAGATTTTGGGCAATTCGCCGGCGTCAGAACCTGTGGTGGGGGCGTCGTTCCGGGGATTTGGCGGCCGAAAGAGGTGCCGGCCCATTACAATGGTGGTGTTTCAGCAAGATTTTGGCACCCATTCCGACTCTGGAGACCAAACAATGCATTCTCGTTCATGGCGTTTTGGCTCGCTACACAAACTGGTTCTCGCCCTCATCGGAGCAAGCGGATTGCTGCTCGGGGGATTGGCACTGCAAGCCGACGAATCCGATTCATCGAGCGGATCAACGTCTCCTCTGAAGGTCACTCAGGAAGGCGCGGATGAGTCGGACACGATATCCGAGGAAGAGTACATTCCTGCGACAAAGGCTGAGCTTCGAAGGAAACTGAACCGGATTCAATACGATGTGACTCAGAATGCTGCCACGGAACCAGCGTTTCGGAACGCCTATTGGAACAACAAAAAGAGGGGCGAGTATCACTGCATCGTCTGTGACAAGCCACTGTTCGACAGCAAGACCAAGTTCAAGTCAGGAACCGGTTGGCCTAGTTTCTATTTGCCAATCGCGAAAGACGCCGTTGGCTACCAGACGGACTACAAGATGCTGTATCCGCGGACGGAGGTGCACTGCAAGCGTTGCCAAGCACACCTGGGGCACCTGTTTGACGATGGCCCAGCACCGTCGGGCAAGCGATTTTGCATGAACAGTGCTTCGATGAAATTCATCGAAGAAAAGTCCGAGAGCAAAAAATAGCCCAGCGTCAACAAGCGGCTGGGCTACCAAATCAACTGAGCTACCAAGCGTCGATCAACCGTCGACGATGATGCCCATGCTGCGAGCGGTGCCTTCGATCATGCGGGTGGCTTGATCGATATCGCGAGCGTTGAGGTCTTCCATCTTCTTTTGAGCAATTTCTTCGCACTGAGCACGGGTGACCGTTGCGACTTTGTCCTTGTTGGGGACGCCGCTGCCTTTGGCGATGCCAGCGGATTGCATCAGCATCGACGCGGCTGGTGGGCTCTTGGTGATGAAGTCAAAGCTGCGATCGTTGTAAACGGTCACGATCACAGGAATGGGCGTGCCGTTGTATTCCTTGGTGCGATCGTTGAACTGTTGGACGAATTGTCCCAAGTTCACGCCGTATTTACCCAGCGATGTACCGACAGGAGGTGCAGGAGTGGCTTGACCGCCGGGGACTTGGAACTTGGCTTGGCCGGTGACTTGTTTTGCCATGGGTAAACAGCTTTTAGCTTTTAACGATTAGCGGTTAGCTCTTGAGGTGCAGCGTTCTGCTGAAAGGCCAACGCAATCTGAGGTGTTTGAAGTGGGATGGATGAGGATAATAACGCTTGCCGCTAATGCCTAGCAGCAAGAGGCATTTTACAAAGGCTCGACTTGCCAGTGATCCAGTTCCATCGGGACGCTGCGTCCAAAGATGTTGATGATCACTGTCACGCGGCCGTTGGCTTCGTCGACCACATCGACTTCGCCTTCTTGGTTTTCGAAGTTGCCTTCTTTGACGCGAACGCGGTCGCCGACTTTGAAAGGAATCGCCGTTTTGATCGGTGTTTCGTCTTCGTCGTCGACGGCGGGACGATTGATGAATCGCTCCACGTCTTCGGGTTCCATTGGCTGGGGTTTGCCAGCCGAACCGGTGAAATCGCTGATCCCGCCGACTTCACGGACGAGGAACCAGGTGTCGTCGTTGATCGACATATACACCATGATGTAACCGGGCAGCAATTTTCGTTTGCTAACGCGGCGTTTTCCATCGCGAGTGAATGTTGCGACGTCCTCGGATGGCACCACGATGTCGCCGAAGTACTCACCCATGTCTTCCATGCGAACCTTCTTGCGAAGGGCTTCTGCGATGGAATCTTCGCGGTTGAACGCGACTTTCAGGATGTACCAATCCATCGGGGACTCATCGTCCACTTCTGGTTTGGGCGGCGCGTTGGGATCAACGGGAGCCGGTGGCGGGGGCGCGGGAGCTTCCGAAGCGGCGGGAGAGGCTTCGGTTTCTGGCGAGTCGACGTCTTGCACGTCATCATCACTCACGATGTTACCCCGATGAAGTTAAAGATAAATTGCCAGAGAACATCGAACAGGAACAATGTGATGGCAAGGAAGAAGATAGTGAAAATCACGACCACGGAAGCCCGGATCAGTTCATCCTTGCTGGGCCAGGTCACCTTGTTCATTTCCGCTTCGACAGCGATCAGGAAATCGGCGAATCGAGGCCAGTTGACGACACGGAAACCGAACCATAGGCCAGCAGCCAGCAACACGGCCGGGATGGCACGTGCGGCGAGGGAGGATTCTCCCATGGCCGATGGCAGGAACGAATACAATCGCCAGCAACCCAACGCAACGATCACCCAAACGGCGAGAGCCGTCAGTTGGCGAACGATCCGGCCTTGGTTGGCTTTGTACACACCAGCATGGAACAATTCGCTGCTCAGCGAACTGCCTCCGGCGCCGGCCGTGCCGGATTGGGTTAGATCTTTGGACACCCGTGGACTCCTTCGTGAATTGATTCTGGTGTTGAGCCAAATTGGTCATGGGCCAGTTTGCTCAGACCTCTTCCACGATCACATCCTGTGATCGTGGGGGCAAACCAGAATTCTGGACAGCAGGGGCGGCGAGAGTCGAACTCACAACCGCTGGTTTTGGAAACCAGTGCTCTGCCAATTGAGCTACGCCCCTGAAACAGCGATAAGCCACTAGCTAACAGCTACCAGCTTATCGCTTATAGACAACTTTCTGCAAACGCAGATTACTCGACAATCTTGGTCACAACGCCTGAACCAACGGTACGGCCGCCTTCGCGAATAGCGAAACGAACACCGTCATCCATGGCGATTGGCTTGTGCAATTCAACTTCAACCTTGACGTTATCGCCAGGCATGCACATGTCGGCACCGATCAAGTTGGCCGTTCCGGTGACGTCAGTCGTGCGGAAGTAGAACTGAGGGCGGTAACCGCTGAAGAATGGCGTGTGACGGCCACCTTCGTCTTTGCTCAAGCAGTAAACTTCTGCTTCGAACTTGGTGTGAGGCGTGATGCTGCCTGGCTTTGCCAGAACTTGACCACGTTGGATGTCTTCGCGTTTAACACCACGAAGCAAGCAACCAACGTTGTCGCCCGAACGACCTTCGTTCATTTCCTTGCGGAACATTTCAACGCCGGTGCAGGTGGTCTTGGTCGAGTTTGGACCAAGGCCGATGATTTCGACTTCTTCGCCGACCTTCACAACACCACGCTCGATACGTCCGGTAGCAACCGTACCACGACCTTCGATCGAGAAGACGTCTTCGATCGCCATCAGGAATGGCTTGTCGTCTTCACGGGTAGGCTCAGGAATGTGCGAGTCAAGTGCTTCCATCAACTCAGTGATGCACTTGCTGGCTTCTGGATCGCTTGGATTGTTGTAAGCAGGCAACGAGCTACCACGAACGACAGGAACGTCGTCACCTGGGTAGTCGTACTTGCTGAGCAATTCGCGAACTTCGAGTTCGACGAGTTCGAGCAATTCTTCGTCGTCGACCAAGTCACACTTGTTCAAGTACACAACGATGTAAGGAACGCCAACCTGGCGACCGAGCAACACGTGTTCTTTGGTTTGTGGCATCGGGCCGTCAGCTGCCGACACGACCAGGATCGCACCGTCCATCTGGGCGGCACCGGTGATCATGTTCTTGACAAAGTCAGCGTGGCCGGGGCAATCGATGTGAGCGTAGTGACGATTTTCACTTTCGTACTCAACGTGAGCAACCGCGATGGTCACAGTCTTCGTCGCGTCACGAACAGTACCGCCCTTGGCGATATCAGAGTAACCCTTCGCTTCAGCCAAGCCCTTTGCTGCTTGAACAGCGAGGATCGCACCCGTCGTCGTCGTTTTTCCATGGTCAATGTGACCAATCGTACCTACGTTGACGTGGGGCTTGGTACGTTCAAATTTGTCCTTAGCCATTCTGGTTCACCTGCATTCGCGATCCGCACCACTGTTCTCGGGGAGATACGCTCCTCGAAAACCCTTGCTGCCGTCGACCGCGTTCACACCCACGGTTACTCGCCGGCAATTCGGCCGTGTTGATCGCATTCGATCTACTTGAAAATCGAAACGAAACAAAAACGATGTTGCACTCAAAATCAGTCCCCGATCGGGAACCCAACTTTGAGCGACTTGAAGCTGCTGATGGGATTTGAACCCATGACCTCATCCTTACCAAGGAGGCGCTCTACCCCTGAGCTACAGCAGCGAAGCGGGTGAAGGGAATCGAACCCTCGTATTCAGCTTGGAAGGCTGCTGCTCTACCATTGAGCTACACCCGCATTACCGTCTGCTAGCAATTGGCAGCTCATGGCCGGCTTTCCTGTTGACCCCGTCGGGGGCGGAAAACAAGCAACGATTCGCCGTTTGCTAACAGCTTCTTCCATGGGGGCTACAGGATTCGAACCTGTGTAGGCAGAGCCAGCGGATTTACAGTCCGCCCCCTTTAACCACTCGGGCAAACCCCCAAAATCATGTTCTTCGAATCAAAAGTGTGGCTTGCGATTCGAGTGACTTCTTCTTTTTGGTGCTTTCACACCCAATTCTCGTCTTCTTCTCTGAACTTGCTTGGCAGACTGTCTTTGGTTGTCTGTTGTTCGGTTCAATCGCCATTGGCGTTGAATCGAATTCGCAAGAGCCAACGGAGGGATTCGAACCCACGACCGGCTGATTACAAATCAGCTGCTCTGCCAACTGAGCTACGTTGGCCAGCTCAAGTTCACCCCGCGCGAGAACCGAGATACCGGCCTTGCGATGGGGAAGGCAGAGTGTACCGATCCGCGAACAGGCGACAAGACGGAATAGGGTCAAAATTGGCGTCCCCACAAAATTCTTGGGCGAATTTTGTCGTAAAAAGACCAAAAGGTCTGTCCGTCAAGGGAGTTGGTACACCGCATAGGTTGAATTCCGTTGATTCGCGGCTGGATAAATCTGTACCAGCGGCAATTCGGGACCCACGACGCGGCGGTCCACGATGATCCAGTCGCAACCATATTTGGACCGCATGGTCCGCAAATCGTCGTACCGAATCGTGACCCGCATGGTCGAAAGCCGAGACGGGTAAACCTCCAGGAACCGTTTGGCCCACTCCCGCAACGCCACCGCGTTTTGAGGTGTGTCTTTCCAGTTGACCACTTCGGCCCGATGCGCGTACCACTTGAATGTTTGTTGATGCCTCGGCGTTAGCAGCACCGCGTCCTCGGGAGTGCTGGCTCGAACAAATTGGCAAACTGCGATCCAGTCCTCCATCGTCCGCCTCTGTTCGGCGTAGTCCGCATCCGCATTGAGCCCCAGCAGCCGATTGCTGACTGAAACTGGTACCCCAGTCTGAGTCCTTTCCCAGCAGGCGTCGGCAAAGAAACCAACCACGACGGCCATTCCGGCTCGTCCAATCCAGATCCGGGCCAGATCGGCGTTGATCGCAGTGGTGGCTGGTTTTCGTGAAAGAGTCGATCTTTGCCAGAAGAAATGGACCACCAAGAACGCCAGCGTCAGCGGTGTGACCGCATCGGCCAGTCGGAACCAATAGAATCGCAGCAGCTTGGCGGCCTGATCGGGATACACCGCCGGAAGCAATCCGACCAGCAATCCCACCAGGCTGATCGTCATCGAGCCGATGGCAAACCAGCCCAGGATTCGGAACGCAATCGCTTGGTCCGCCGCGATTGCCCGTGTTTCGGGCGTGAGGCCGTTCTTGGCACCGGATGTTCGCCGCCAAACAGTATTCAGCCCCACCAAGCAAACGAGTGTCAGGATGGCATGCCGGACATACCAATCAGCGTGAAATGCTGCGGGCATCAAGTGGTGCGAGATTCGGAAGTAGGCGTAGATCCGAGCTGCTGAAACTTGCTCGGCCTCGGTTGCTCCCCACGACATCGCGGCGGCGGGAACCAGCCCGACCAGGGACAGGGCTCCCCCAAGGAACAAACCTCGGCTGAAAAAGGCGGGGATCGGTCCGGCATCCTCGCCCGCTGGTTCGCCGGCCAACTCGGAAACCCGCCAACGTTTGGGGCCACGCTCGGTGATCCAAAATGCGAACGCGGCGGCGACCACGGACCAGCCACCAGTCAGCACATGAAATCCGGCCGCGGCACCCAGCCAGACCCAACCCCGCGACCAACGCCGCTGGACAATGTCCGCCATTCCGAAAAGTACCAACCCGTAGGCGGGAACCTTCGCCTCGATTCCGCCGATGACCCACTCACCAGCAAGGTTTCCATGCTGGATGCCGAGGATCCAAATGACCATGACCCATACGCTGCTGATCGGTGGCATTCGCATCGCTTGGGTCAGTCGAAGCAGCCCCGCCGCCAACAATGACCATCCGACAACACGTCCGATCCAAGCGGTTGCATTCATCGAGACAAATTGAGTCGGCCAGCCGAACAGCCAGTAATAGGTCGCGTGGGCTTTGCCAGAGGACGCGAAAAGATCGTTGGCGCACCAATCGGGTTGCCAGAAGTTTTTAGCCTTCACCAAGTAGTGAGCTTCGTTGACTGCCGGAGCGGCGTCGCCGGCGTACAAAAAGCACACGCCCATCAAGGCCAACCAGCTCCATGCCATCGAAGACCGAGTGGGCTGGATTCGCTGTTCCAAGCACGACGCCCGTGTCGTCACGGCACCGCCCACCGAATCGCCGCCAACATGCTATTGATGCTGGCTTTGCCTTGCCAAGCCAGATCCATGGCCGTCCCGTGGTCGACGCTGGTTCGAATGATGGGCAGTCCAAGCGTCACGTTGACCGCGTCGTCAAACGACAACGCTTTCAATGGAATCAATCCTTGGTCGTGATACATGCAAACGTAAATGTCGATTCGTTCTCGCATCGCGGGCGTGAATGCGGTGTCGGGCGACAGTGGTCCTTCGATCGTCCATCCTGATTGCCTGGCAGCCTCAATCGCCGGCAGGATGATTTGTTCTTCTTCTTGGTGGCTGAACAATCCGTTTTCACCCGCATGCGGATTCAGTCCACAAACAGCAATGCGAGGCGGCAGCAAACTGCCGAGATTTTGGTTGCGACGTTGCACCGTTTCGCCGGCCAAGTTGATCGTGCGAACCAGCGATTCGGTCTCGAGCTGCGCGGCGACATCGGCCAGCGGAATGTGGATCGTTTCAAGAACGCAGGCGATCGTGTCGCTGGCCAGCATCATGCGAACGTCTGCTGGTTTGCCGTGCACTGCCCTGCCCGCTCGATCGGCCAACAACTCGGTGTGGCCGGGGAAGTCGATCCCGGCTTGATGCCAGGCTTCCTTTTGGATGGGGCCCGTCACAACTGCATCGACATGGCCCGATACCGCTGCGTCAATGGCGTCCGTGACGGATTGGAAAGAAGCTCGCCCCGTCGCGGCACTGAATTTTCCCGGGGTGAAGCCAACGAGTTCTTCTGCCGTGAGTTTCCCGCAATCGACGATCGCCCCGAGCGGTGCGTCACTCGGTAACGCCTCCTTTGGCATCTCCAGAAACTCGGTCAGTGAGATCGTGCCGGGACAGTCACAACCGAGTTTTTTCGCGGCTCGTTGGTAGATGGCCGCGTCGCCAAACAGCAGCGGGTAACCCAGTGACTGAACCTCCGGTGAGTTCCAGACTCGAAGAGCGATTTCGGGACCGATTCCGGCGGCGTCCCCCATCGTGATGGCCAGCTTGGGACGCGATTGATTCGCGTCCGTCATGGCGACACCGAGGCTCGGCCACGTGGTCCCAGTCGACCGAACATGCGATCGAGTTCATCACGACTGAAGAACAAAGCGGTTGGCCGACCGTGTGGGCAATGGTGCGTTTCTTGGTACAAGTCCTTCTGTTCCAGCAGGCTGGTGATTTCCTCTGGTGTCAGCGGATCGCCCGCTTTCACGGCGGCTTTGCAAGCGACGGTGCTGAGCAAGTGATTCAGCAAATCCTTCGGGTTGGGATCTCGGCCGGCGCCCATCACCGATTCCAAAACGGTTCGCAACATGTCCGCAGGCGGCTTGTTTGGCAGCATCGCTGGGTACGACTGAATCAGAATCGTTTCGCCACCGAAGTCCTCGATTTCCAAACCGATTCGGCTGAGCGTGTCCTTCACCTCGAGAGCCGCAGCTCGCTCGGCCGGAGTCAGCGAAACGGGTTCCGGAACCAGCAACTGTTGGGCTTCCAAAGAAGCGTCTTCATGAAGCACTTTTTGGCAGACACGTTCGTAGAGCACACGTTCGTGCAGCGCGTGTTGATCGATCACAACCATGCCTTTCTCGTCTTGCGTGACGAGATAACGTTGATGCACCTGAAATCCAAGGTGACTCACGCTGGGTGTGGGCACTCCGGCGGCCTGAGCTGCATCGTGCGACGAGCCGGCTGTTCCCGAATCATTCGCGTTGGAGCTACCTGAGTTGTCGCCATCCCACGGCGTCATCGCAATGCCTTCGGCGGCTGTCGATGGGCGAGGCGAATCGACATCGGCGGCGGATCCTGGTGACCAAGTGTTCGGCGAAGCGAGCGGCGCCGATTGACCAGTCATGCCCGTGGCGGATTGCGATCCTTGGCCGATTGAATTGGATTCGCCGAACGGTCGGAAGTCCGGCGTGCCGCTGGCTCCACCCAGCATTTGAGTGTTCGACGTCGCGGATGATCCCGATGGAGGTCCACCGGTTCGGGCCCATTCGATCACCGATTGGCGTTGCTGGTCGACTTCGTTGGGACGCATGCCCATGACCGATTCAGGCACCGTTTGGCGTTGTTCCTCTTCGCTCATCGGTGCGGGGACCGGATTGGATCCCACGCGATGAGTCATGTCGGTCGAAAGGAAACGCTGGCGAAGCGTTTGCAACAACCGGCTGTACACACGTCCGCTGTCGGTGAAGCGAACCTCGAGTTTGGCGGGGTGCACGTTGACATCGATCATGTCCGCGGGCATCCGCATTCGCAGGAAACAAACCGGATGGCGGCCGACCATCAACATGCCGCGGTAGGCTTCCCCTAAAGCATGTTGCAGCGCGCGGTCGCGAATGTGACGGCCGTTGAGAAACAGGTACTGCATTCGGTTGTTGCCGCGACTGACCGACGGGTCGCAAGCGTAACCGGTGATCTGAACGGTTTCGTCTTGGTTTTCGATTGGAATCAACGCTTCGGAAATTTCAGTTCCGAAGAACGATTCAATGCGATCCGCCCAGCGTGTCGTCGGCAAGAGGTCGAACATCTCCTTGTCGCCGTTGCGAAGGACAAAGTGAACCTTCGGGTTGGCAAGGGCCAAACGCGTGAACGCTTCGACGATGTGCCCGCGTTCGGTTTGCGGGGTCTTCAGGAACTTGCGGCGAACCGGGGTGTTGAAAAACAGGTTCCGGACTTCGATCACGGTGCCGACCGGGCAACCGCAAGGTCCCGGCGTCTCGATCACTCCGCCGCGAATGTCGATCTGGCAACCGCCCTCTTCGCCTTCGGCTCGGCTTCGGATGGTCATTTGAGAAACGCTGGCGATTGATGCCAGGGCTTCGCCGCGAAAACCGAGGGTGCCGACGTGGAACAGCGATTCGTCGTCGGGCAGTTTGCTGGTCGCGTGGCTGGTCACGGCCAGCGGCAATTGCTCCGCCGTCATCCCGCAGCCATCGTCGCTGATTCGGATCAGCTCGACGCCGCCACCCTCGAGGCTCAGTTCAATCCTCGTCGAACCCGCATCGATGCTGTTTTCGAGCAGTTCTTTAACCACCGAAGCGGGCCGTTCAATCACCTCGCCAGCGGCGATTTGATTGACCAGATGGGCCGGCAATTGGCGGATGATGCGAGGTGGCTTGGCGGTCGTGGCGGTGGGCGTGTTCATGGCCACAACTTACCGCGCGAGCCCTGCATCGCACCAGGATCATCGCCCAACCAAGCGGCAGATTGACCGGTTCTCGCCATGGAGGAAACGATTCGCCGAAACGGCCGGAAAATCCCTCGCAACCGGCAGCGTTGCCAGAACCGCGGCGTTTTGACTGCCCGTTTGTGGCATGGGATTCCAGTCTGTGGTCGAGGAGCACGATCTGGAAGCCTATTCCACATTGGTGGGCTAGGAGAGCCGTCAGTCTGTCGACGGTTTCCACCCGGGTCTGCCTCGGCGGTTGTTTCTCACCGCTTGTTCCCAGGCCAGGTACTTGCCTCTCAGGCGGTCCAGCTCACCAGGGTTTTGCGGGGCCAAATCATTCTGTTCGCCGATGTCATCGGCCAGATTGAAGAGCCATTCCCGGATCGTTGTTCGGCCGTCGGTGGTGGCTTTTTCTTGACGGATATATTTCAGGTTCCCGTCCCGTATGCCGCCCCAGACTTGAGGGGCGCGAGGTTTCCGCCAGTGCAGCGTGCGGGGTTGAGGCGGTTCACCCGAAGCGGCCAGCGAAAGGACGTCGATCCCTTCCATCGCATCTTCTTGGGTGGGAGGGATCCCAGCGGCGGCCAGCATCGATGCGGTCAGATCGAATGTGATCGTAACTTGATGGTTGACTGTGCTTTCTGGCAAATGGCCGGGCCAGCGAGCGATCAAGGGAACACGGATTCCTCCCTCAAACGTCTGGCCTTTGAATCCTCGCAGTGGTTCGTTGCGACTCGCCGACGTGCCACCATTGTCGCTGGCGAAAATCACCAGCGTTCGATCGGTCTTTCCCGATTCCTCGATCGCGTGCAGCACCTTCCCGATGCCTTCATCCATGTGACGCACCATCGATCGGTAGACACCGGGCGGATCGTCGCTCTGTTTCCAAAGTGGTGAATCAAGCGGCAGCGGATCGACGGGAGACTGCCCCGGCGGTTGATAAGGCGTGTGTGGTGCGGTGTAGGGCAAGTATAGAAAGAAAGGCTGCTCACTGTCGTTCCGGTCGCGAACATATTGCACGGCGTGATCGGTGATCGTGTCCGTGAAGTAGCCTTCGCCGCTGATCGGCCGGCCGTTGCGGAACAGGTTGTACGTGGCGACCGAATCGAGGTAGTGGTAGTAATCCATCGCACCGCCGATGCAGTACAACGCTTCCTTAAATCCATGTTGCATCGGTGAGAATTGGGCTTCGTAACCCAGGTGCCATTTTCCGAACAATGCCGTGTCATAACCGGCTTCGGACAAGCGGTTCGCTAAGGTTGGCCGGTCGGTGGGTAGCCCCAGTTCGTTGACCAAGTGCAGCCGAATCGCATCGTCATAGCGTCCAACATTGCCAACTCCGATCGCACATTCCAAACCGCCCACATGTTGTTGATAGCGACCCGTTAAGAGCGCCGCTCGAGTGGGCGAGCATTCAGGGCCGTTGGCATAGGCCTGCGTCCAGCGAACACCTCGCCTGGCCAGTCGATCCAAGGTCGGCGTTGCTTGCGCGTCGTTGCCATAGCAACCCAGGTCTCCGTAGCCGAGGTCGTCCGCGAGGATCAGCACAATGTTCGGGCGGTCGTTGGAATCGGCTCTCAGCGAAGTGGGAACGCAGGCATGAAAGCATAGAGCAGCCATTGCCCAAACGGTGAGTGGGACGACCCGAGGATTGATATGGATGGGAGACATGTTGGAGCCTTAAGGGAGTCAAACAGGTACACAGGTGTCATCGGGGATCTGAGCCGTTTGGCGTTCGCCACGGTTTCCACGTACAACCGGGGCGAACGCCAAAACGGCCACGAGAGGAAACCCGAATCGTTCGAGATCACGAACCCGGTTGGACGGATTCGCTCGGCAGCATTTCCAATCTTCGAGGCGAAACGTCCGCGGCCTTTCCAATCAGTCGTTGGCCCTGGCCGGGGCGATCTTTGTCACCCAGGTCCTGACGAGCTTGTTCGGCCAACGCAGTCAGTTGAGCAACGATCTCAGGACGCGTCTCGGCAACGTTGTGCTGGCACGCAATGTCATTCACCACGTTGAACAGAAGCGTTGTTGGTTTCTGCGAAGCGTTGAAGTGTGGATGTCCGGGGGACGCGTCGACGGGCAGGAACAGTTTCCAGGGACCGGAGCGGACGGCTTGCAGTTGATCTTGATGGTAGTAGTAGAACGCTTCGTACGGCGTCTTGGCGTCGGGTTCACCAAACAGCAGCGGAGCGATGTCGTGGCCATCGAGTTTGCGATCCGACGGCAGTTCACATCCGGCTAGATTCGCAAACGTAGGCAATAAATCCATCGTGGTCGCCAGTTCGTCACATTGAGTCCCGGCGGGTACTTTGCCGGGTTGCCAGACGATCGTGGGAACACGAAAGGCACCTTCGCTGGTCGTGTACCCGCGACCGTGAAGCGGCAAGTTGGAACCTCGGCTCAAGTCATCTGGATCGCGGTTGATGGGGGCACCGTTGTCGGAGGTCCAGATCACGAAGGTGTTTTCTGCGATGCCCAGTTCGACGAGCTGGTCCAGCATCTGACCGATCGACCAATCCAATTCTTCGACCGCGTCTCCCCAGGCACCGTTCTGGCTTTTGCCGCGAAAAGCGTCGCTGGAAAACGGTGTCTTGGTGCTGCCAGGCATGGCTTGTGGAAAGTACAGGAAGAACGGTTCCTCCTTGTGCTCGGCGATCCACTGCATCGCCCGTTCGGTGTAACGCTTGGTCAATCCGTCTCGGTTGCACGGGGCTTCGATGACGGTCTCGTTTTCCATGAGAGGCAGAGGTGGCCAGTGCGATCCATCTCGCTGCCAAACTCGTTCGGTCATGTCGTCGGAGTAAGGCACTCCGAAGAACCAATCAAACCCCTGGCGGGTCGGCAGGAATTCCGGTTGATCACCCAGATGCCATTTTCCAACCAATGCGGTGGAGTAGTTCTGTTGCTGGAGGATCTCCGCGATTGTGATTTCGTCGGGATGCAAGCCATAGGGAGAGACAGGTCGCAGAACCGCACCATCGCGATCGTTCAAATGCATTCCGACTCGTTGCGCATAGCATCCGGTCATGATGCTGGCACGCGATGGGGTGCAGACGCCGGCCGTGACGCAGAAATGGGTGAACGTTCGCCCTTCCCTTGCCATGCGATTCAAGTTGGGCGTTCGATGCAACGTCGATCCGAAAGGCTCGATGTCGCCGTAACCGAGGTTGTCACAGTAGACGATGATGAAATTCGGTTTGGTCGGCTCGGCTGCCGTTCCGATGCCGAGCAACGGTGACGTTACGAGCATGGAGACAATGAAGAGAGCAAGCCAACGCATCAGTTGTCTTCTATTTGGCTTTGAAACATCTCCAGCAACGCTGCGACGATTTTGGTGGTTGCTTCCTTCTCGACGTAGTTGGTCCCGAGCCATGTTTCGTAGCCGCCCAAACGATGTTGCTGCGGAGTCGGCAGGTACCCAAAGGAGCCGTTGGCGAGCTCGATCGTGAAGGTGTGTTGGAAGGGGCTGCGGTCTTTCAGTTCCAACCCCGTTTCGGTGAACGTTTCAAACGGGATCGCGGCGATTCCCAAATCGCCAATGCGAAGAGCCTGCAGTTGAATCTCCACTTCCTCGGGCCCCGCCAATATTTTCGCGATTCGATCGGCATAGATCTCTTCGCGGCGATGGCCGCTTCTTGGATTGTCGTCGTCGCCACGTTTGATTTGTTCAAAGTGCGCGATCATCTCCGAGGTCGGCTGTCTGGTCGTCAGCGTCAACGTGGTGTGCTCGGCGGAGAGTGGCACCCAATCGTGGAAGTCGATCTGCTGGTGGGCTTCGAAGACGCGGCTGGCAACCTTCTCCGCAACCTCCTGCATCTTCTCGTAGGGATCATACTTTCGGGGCGATTTATCAGCGAAGTTGATGTTGTTCACATCGCCGCTGGTGCCATTGGAAAGGATGCCGACAAACGGTGGCGATTGATTGGTTGCCCCAAGTTTCTCTCCGATGAATTTCGCGAAGTAGCCAAAGTAGTCCGCCGAGACTTCTCCGGATCGAACGCCGCCGACGTAGTGCAGCGAATAATTTGCCAGCAGGGCGATCGGCCGGCCGTCGGGGCTCTGCACTGAGACGAAGCTGATTTCGGGATCGGTCGGACCCGCGGGGCGATCCAGTTTGGAGCTGCCGCGAGGTGGATTCATCCGGACTTGATCGGTGCCGCCGAATGGGTTGCCCAACAAGCTGGCGTCGGTGACGAACCAGCGACGGTTGAAGACTTCGGACGGTTCATCCTCGCTTCCCCAGCCAATCTTGGCCGGTTCCAGATTCGCCATCGCACGACGGATGCCGTCCGAGATTCGATGGGCAACAAAGGTTTGGTAATCCGTCAGTTTGGATTCGTTGGCGGTTTTCAGGTCTCCGCGAGCGGTGGTTGCCGAATGGGTGTGCGTGGATGCCAACAGCATGTTGGAGACTGGCAACCCGGTCGCATCGGACGCTTGCTGTTTGGCGAGATCGAAGACTTCCACGGGGATGCCGACATTGTCGCAAAGGACGATGGCAAGCTTGGTCGCGCCGTCATCCAACACCAGGCAGCGAGCGTGAAGTTCGTCATGCACATTGATGGCTGGGATCGGTTTCCAGCCGCCCACAATCATCTCGCCCAGTGGCGGCGTGATGTTGCTGGTAGCAGCTCCAGCCCGAAAGACCGGACCGGAATCCTCGGCATTGAGAATTAATCCGCCGCTGAAAAGAAGACCGGCGACACATAGTGAGAGAAGGACTCTGTAAAAGGCAGGCCGTGGCATGCTTTGATCCTTTTGGTTCAGGGGATGAATTGGGAGGGAAGGATCGATGAACGGGGCGGCAATCGATGTGGTTATAATCGAGCAGGTTGCAGGATGAAACAAAATGGAGGCGGGGCCAACTTGAGCGACGTGAACTGCTCGATTCAGAGCGACGAGACAAATCCGAAACCCACCAAGCGACAGAAGACGTCGTTCGCTGGGATTCTGAAAGTCTTTTGTATTGGCAGCATCCTGGCCGTTTCTTTGTTGGCGTTTCCGAGTGTGCTCCCGTTCGTTGTCGCAGTCTGGATTGTTTGGCATCTCGTTCTAGTTCGATATGATCGCCCAGCCTATTTGCCGCTTGTCGCTGGACTCGTCATCTTGCTCGTGAAGTTTCTGCCTCGCACCCCGGCATCCATAACACTTAGCGGTCTGATGTTGGCGTTGGTCGTCATTCGGATGCGTATGGGCATGACGTTGCCACGGCGTGCAACTCTCTGCACTTCACTCGCACTGATCGCGACTTGGACTTGGTTTTACGTCGAATGGCAAGTCATTCAAAATTGTGGTCGCGAGTTGACCTTTGACCCGTCTCGCTCGATCGTTTGTCTGGGAGACAGCTTAACGGACGGGATGCTACCGGATCACGGTTTCCCTGATCCGCTAAACAAAATGCTTGAGGTTGAAGTCATCAATCTTGGAACATCCGGAATCGCAACATCCCAAGGACTCGGTCAGATGCAGCGGATCTTTTCTCGCGATCCACAGCTCGTGATCGTTGAGCTGGGCGGTCATGACTTTTTGCAAGGAAAGAGTCGCGATCAGACCAAGGCAAATCTTTTGCAAATCATCGACCAATGCCGCCTGCAAAATGCTGAGGTGGTTTTAATGGAGATCCCTCGCGGGTTTATGTTCGATCCGTTCTGGGGCTTGGAAAGAGAGATCTCCTATGAAACCGATGTTCAATTGGTTTCAGACACATGGCTGCGGAAAATCGTTCTCATGAGCCCCTACGCTCCGCCCGGTCGATGGATGCCAAATTCTCGACTCAGCGATGATGGTATCCATAGTAATGCTCGCGGTAGCGAGATGATTGCACGACACGTCGCAAGATCGATTCGCCAGATGTACGGTGATTCCATTTTTAAACCAGAGCACCGGTAACAAAAAAGATGTCGGACGGGGCTGATCGCACCCCGCACGTGTAGAGTCAAGATTCTACCTGGCTGCCTCTCACGGATACCGCATGATTGGTGCAACGCTCAATCCAAGTCACCCAGCTGTTGACGCAATCGGCGTAAAATTCGGCTGCGGACCTTTCGTACAGTGGCTGCCGTGACTTGAAACTCGACTGCGACTTGCGAAGTTGCGATGCCATCGATCACGGAACGATCAAACATTCTCCAAGTTCGTTCGGCGAACTCATCGCGAATCTGTGCAAGCCCGCGGCTGGCCAGGCGACTGAGATCCAGTTCATCGGTCGGATCTTGGTCGAGGCTTCCCGGGTCGATTGCCATCGGGTCAGCAGCTTGACTGATTCGCTGCATCGCCGTGCTGCCACCGCTGGCTGACATGTGTCGAGCTTCCCGCCGAGCGGAATCGCGAATTTTGTTGATCGTGACGGTCCACAACCAGCCACGAAAGGCCCCGCTCTCTCCGGTCGGATGAAAACGGTCGAGTGATTTGGCGACCGACGAAAAAACATCCTGAACACAATCTTCGGCTTGATGGGAGGAGATCCCACAGCGTTGGCACCAGCCTTGGACGAGAGGGGTATAAAGCTCAACTAAATCGTTCCATGCCTGTGACTCACGTTGTTTTGCCCGACGTAGCAGACTGCCACGTGTCATCGATGAATCGTCCAACACCACTGTCACGCTCGTTTCGTTAAAGGAGGTATCATCATCATCTTACGAGGAACGTTATGGATTTACGAGAACATCTGTCGTCTGTTCAATTGACAGCTTACTTGCAGGGCTGGGTTGATGACTCGACTAGCGATTCAATCGAGCAGCACTTGGCGGAATGCCCCGAGTGCGAAGAAACGTTTGCCTGCCTGGAAAAAGAAGGCGACACCCTGGTGCAACAGTTGCGGCAGGCGAAGGCAGGTTCGGTGCTCTCTGAGCACGAGCACACCGGCTTTGCTGCGGTACCGAGACTGCCACATCGCATGGGTGCTTACGAATTGCAAAAGCTGATCGGACAGGGCGGCATGGGTGCGGTCTACCAAGGCCAGCATATTCAGCTGAAAAAATCATTCGCGATCAAGTTGGTTCACCTTCCAGAAAACGCCAGCTCTACTGGCGTCGAACGATTTGGGCGCGAAGTACGGGCCGCGGGAGGATTGAGCCATCCTGCGATCGTGGCAGCCACCGATGCCGGCCAGCATGGCCAGACGCAATACTTGGTGATGGATCTGGTTGTTGGAAGCGACCTCGGCAAGATCACCCGCTCGACAGGTTCACTGAAGGTCGCGGACGCTTGCGAAATTGCAAGGCTGATCGCAGATGGATTGGCTTATGCTCACACAAAAGGCGTGGTTCATCGCGATATCAAACCGTCCAATTTGATGCTCAGCCACACGGGTGAAGTCAAAATATTGGATTTTGGGTTGGCACAACTTACCCACTGGGACGATGTCGCTGTGGAGTTGACCACGGTCGGGCAGTTGATGGGCACATTGGACTACATGGCACCTGAACAAGCCGAGCGTCCCGAAACGGTCGACTATCGAGTGGACTTGTATTCGTTGGGTGCGACTTTGTTTCGATTTCTGTGCGGGCGACCTCCGTTGTCATCGACGCCGAATTTGTCGCCGCTAGCGAAGTTGCGTCTGTTGGCGAATCACTCTCCGCCTCGCGCCGATACACTGCGTCCCGGTTTGCCGAAAGAATTGGCAGATTTGATCGAAACCTTGTTGGCGAGCGATCCAGTCGATCGTCCCGCCAGTGCATCTCACGTCGCTGAATTGTTGCAGCCGTTTTGTGATGACCACGACTTGGTCGCTCTTTCGCGCGTGCCGATCAGTGAGTTGGCTCGATCTGGTGTCACGCAAGTTGGACCACTCCTCGATCCACAAGAGCCGTCGGTGCCACCGAGGCATCCCTTCCAATGGCGTTGGTTGGCCGCCGCAGCTTTGCCGTTTTTGATCGCAGCGGGGTTCGTAATCAACTTGCAGCTCCAAAAAGGACAGCTGGTCATTGACTCCGAAGCAGCGGTGACAGTGAACCTGATTCAAGGTGGAAAGAACTACGAACAGATTAAGGTGCAACCTGGAACCACCAAGACTCGTTTGTACGCGGGAACGTATGAAATCACCATCGACAACCCCAGTGATTCGTTTTCACTGGACAAAGATTCAATCCGTCTGGAACAGGGTGATGTGGTGGTTGCGAGAATTCGCTCTGAATCTTCCAACGAACCAAACCGGTTGTCGCACACCGCTCTCGCATCCTCTCCAAGGCTTTCGGGGGTAAGTTTGCCTGCATCGGACAGTCCAGTTCAACCCGGTGACAAGCTACACGTCTTTGCGTTGGCTGATGAGGCCCTGAGTGCCAAAGTCACGGTTCTGGCGGATGACACGATCAAATTGCGATTGATTGGCTTTGTCTCGACACGCGGGAAGACGATCGCCGAATTGGAACGGCAGCTAAACGATAAATACAAGCAGTTCTTTTCGGATCCTGGCATCGAGTTGTACCACGACATCTCAGCGGTCCCGCTTCACCAATCCGTTGATCTGCCTCAAGCGAACGAGCCGCTCTACTCTGGTAAGTCATTCTCAGACTGGGTTCAAATACTGGAACACGAAACCTCCAAGGAGGGAGTGGAAGATGCGGCACATGCCGTGGTCCATATGGCGCAACCAGAGGACGCCGAAATGCTCTCGAGGATCATTTTGGAGAAGCTTGATCGAGAAGTTTCGAAGGGTGACCGTGCGGCACTCGGAATCGATCCAGGCTTCCTCTTTGGGGTCTTGTCTCAGGTCAATCCTGGCCAAAGATACGTGGAGCTTCTGTCGCACCGATTGCAGGACGGTGACGAAAAAACTCGCATTCAAACAATCGAGAATGGATTTGAGTCAGTCGGTGTCGCTTTCAAGAACGACGAGCGTGACTGGACGTCGGTTCTTCGATGGTTTGAAAAGAACGTTTTGCAGGGGACCGAGAACGCAAAACTGGTTGATAGAGTCGGCCAACTGCTCGTCGAAAAGTCGGAGTGGACCGACAACGCTCATCTGGAGTTGTTGGTCGCTAGTCCGCGGTTATCGGATGAGTTTTTTGCCCTCACGATCCTTGAAAAACCGTTTCCTTTGCTCGTCACACGTTGCATGGAGCGAATCGAAACAAATTTGACGAACTCACAGGCCAGTGACGATGAAATTGTCTCAGCAATCTCCATCTACTTCGCAATCACAGCAAGTGAACCCATTCCTTTTCCGGAATTCAAAGATCGAAAGGCGATTGTAGAACACCTTGCCGAGCGGATGAAGAAATCCATGGATGGGAGGCGGGTTCGCTACGAAACAGTCCCAACATCGAGCCGATTTCGAACTGGGGCCCCACGAGTCAGGCAGTTTCCTGGTTACAGCGTGCATGACTGGTACGCGGAACGGATTGGTATTGAAGCAGTACCAGGTGACCCGAACACGGCTTGTTTGGTGTTTGACATTTTGGACTTTGTCTCACTGATTGGTGGTGAATCAATGATGGAGCCGGTTTTGAAAGAACTGAAAGCAAAAGCCAAGGTGGGCCACAATAAGGCAATCGAGTTCTTGTCTGAACACCGACTGCTTCACATCACATTGCTGTGGCCCGACATGTCGCTTTTTCAACGCGATCTTCGAAGGAAAGGAATCGTGACCCCGGCTTCTGGCTTTGAACCCAAGAACTGGTTCGATGTGTTCACCTACGAGCGGGTTGTCAGAATGCTGGCTTCGGTTGAGCAGGAGGAATCAAAGTCATAAAAGCTCACGCAGCGGTTGGCTGAGGCGAGTGGCACCGGCTTGGGAAATCACGCTTGCGGCGTTGGTATCCGTTAAACTGGTTTGCATTGGTACCTTTGCTTTGTCCGAGAGAGTCTCAATGAAGTTTTGTTGTTTTGTCCTGGTGGGTTTGACTGTGACTTGGGGCCTGGTTGGTATGGCTGGCCAGGTTACGGCAGGTGAATTCAACACTGTTCTGGACGTTGGCGATCCGGCACCTGAGTGGAGTGATTTGCCGACCACGGAGGGCAAGACATCATCCATGAAAGATCTGTCGAATTCCAAAGTCGTGGTTCTGGCATTCACCTGCAACAGTTGCCCTTACGCGATCGACGCGGAAGAACGCTTGATCTCACTGACCAAGGACTACGCTGGGGAATCCGTCTCGGTGATCGCGGTCAATGTCAACACGATCGAAGAGGACGCGATGCCGGCGATGAAAGAGAAGGCGAAAGAAAAGGGATTCCCATTCGCTTACCTCTACGACGAATCCCAACAGATCGCCCGCGACTATGGTGCGAAGTACACGCCGCAGTTCTTTGTGCTCGATGCCGACCAAAAGATCGCTTACATGGGCGCGATGGACGACAGTCCAGATGGCCGCAATTTCACCAAGCCATACTTGCGGAATGCAATCGATGAAATTCTGGCTGGCAAACCAGTGACCGTTTCAGAGACGGTTCCGGTTGGATGCCGGATCCGGATGGAACGTCAACGCCGTTCTCGACGAGGGCGTTGAGAGCACTATCCGCAATAGGGCGTAACTGTCTCGGTTCGAGCCGATCTCGACGAGGCAGTCGCTCAAGCCTGTGTCGGAGAAGTGAGCGTGAAGTTCAGGCAATCGCAAATGGATGCGTGAACCAGCGACTCCGAATCGGAAGCATCGATGTCTCGAACCAGCCCCTGACACCGATAGTGATCTAGCAACGGTGCGGTGCGATCTTCGTAGATGCGAAAACGCTCTCGAATGAATTCTTCGGCGTCGTCAGCACGCTTCTCGGTCTCGCCCCGTTTGCGGAGACGTTCGATCAGAACATCGGCCGAAACTTGAAGGTGCAACACGTGATCGAGTTTCAATGACGCGGCCACCAGTTGCTTGTCGAATGCACTCGCCTGCACCTGTGTCCGTGGAAATCCGTCGAGCAGATAACCAGTGCGGCTATCCGGTTGAGCAAGTCGTTCCGCAACCATCTGCAGCACGAACTCGTCCGGTGCAAAGTGGCCCCGATCGATTCGAAGATGAATCGCCTCGCCACTATCAGACTCCAAAGCTCTCAACATTCCGCCAGTGCCAATGTGAGGCACCTTGAGAGCTTTGCTTAGCAGTTCACACTGAGTGCCCTTGCCCGCGCCAGGCGGGCCGATAAAGACAATTCGCACAAAACTGCCAGGATCAAACGACGGGTGAAGTGCCGCCGCCGGCACCTTCCAGCAATCCTCGGTAGTTTCGCATGACCAAGTGGCTGTCGATCTTTTGCACCAAGTCGAACGCGACGCTCACGGCGATGAGCAGACCGGTGCCACCGTAAAAACCGGCGATCGAGTAAGGAACACCCAGCGATCCGTAAACGATCGTTGGGACAATCGCGATCAGACCCAAGAAAGCGGCACCAACATAAGTGATTCGGACCATCACCTTTTCGAGGTAGTCCGTTGTACGGCGACCCGGTCGGTAACCCGGAATGAACGTTCCCGAGTCACGGAGGTTGTCGCTCATTTCTTTCGGATTGAACGTGATGGCCGTCCAGAAGTAGCAGAAGAAGAAGATCAAACCGACGTACAGCAGGTTGAAGAAGTACGAAGTCTGATCGCTCATCGTTGAGCCGATCAAGTCAAATCCGCGGAACAACGAACTGTCGGTTGCGAACTGGCCGGCAAGGAAGCCGAACAAGACACCAGGAATCATCAACAGTGAGCTTGCGAAAATGATGGGCATCACGCCGGCTTGGTTGATTCGAAGCGGCAAGTGCTGACGAGTACCACCATAAACACGACGGCCACGGGTGAACTTGGCTGATTGAGTTGGGATCTTGCGTTGCCCCAGTGTGATGAACACCACACCGAAGACGACAACAACAAACAGCACGACGAGGATGATCAGTGTTTCAATCCCGACCTGGCCCTTGGCCAAACCAGTCAACTCGGTCTTCATGCCCAGGACGAGCTCGTATAATGCCTTTGGCATCTGAGCCAGAATGCCGGCCATGATCAGCAAGCTGATCCCGTTGCCGATACCGTACTCATCAATTTGTTCACCCAGCCACATCAGGAACACGGTTCCTGTTGTCATGACCAGAACAGCCACAATCTGCCAGCCGAAGAACAATTGTTCGTTCGCATTCATGAAGTTCGGGTTGATGCTGCTTTGGCCATTGGAGCCAGCCATCAGCATGAACTTCAAATACATGTAGCTCTGCACCAAGCAGATCACCACAGTCAAATAACGTGTGTATTCGTTGAGCTTCTTCCGACCAGCTTCACCTTCCTTCTTCAGCTCTTCCAGCGGTTTGTAAACACTGCCGAGCAATTGGAAGATAATCGACGCCGAAATGTACGGCATAATTCCGAGGCCGAAGATCGTCGCTTGACGAAGATCGCTGGCCGCGAAAACGCTGACCTTTTCGAAGAAGTCGGCTGCTCCGCCGCCGGCACCGCTGTCCAGGTTGGTAGCGATCATCGGCAACGGGATGTGAAACCCGATCCGGTAGATGGCAAGCAGCCCGATCGTCAGCATGACCTTCTTGCGAAGTTCAGGGATCGAGAAAATGATTCGCAGCTTTTCAAACATCGATCCGTCCGTCGTCGATCGTGCAGGGTGAATTCATGTCGTCCCGCCAAGCAAAAATGGCGAGCACGCAAAGGTTGTTCTGGGCTTGGCGAAGGAAATTACCATCGCCAAGGCAATCAAACTAGCAACCAAAGCCAAATCACGGAAGAACGATTGCCGCGAAGCTTTTTCAACTGGTGCCAATTCAAAGAAAACAGGCCCGACGAAATCGCCAAGGCCTGTTGTTTTGTCGGTTAGGTGGATAGTCGCAGCCACAATCGGCTGTGGCCTCTCCGGCTTACTTTTCGCTTTCGAGGGCTTCGACGCGCTCATCGGGAGTACGTTTTGGAGCCAGCTTTTCTGCTGTTCCGCCAACGGCCGAGATCTTTTCTTCGGCTGACTTGCTGAAGCGGTGAGCCTGAATGGTCAGCTTCTTTGTCAACTCACCATCGCCGAGAACCTTCAATTCGTCAAAGTTGCCTTTGGCGAGGTTCTTGGCAGCGAGTGCTTCGAGGGTGACGGTTTCGCCATCGTTGAAAGCATCGTTCAGCTTGCCAACGTTGACAGCGAAGATGGTCAACGCCCAGCGGTTGTTGAAACCACGCTTTGGCACGCGACGGAACATTGGCATCGCACCGCCCTGGAAGTTGGGCTTGCGGCTGTAACCGCTGCGGCTCTTGTGTCCCTTGTGCCCACGACCCGACGTTTTGCCGGTGCCGCTACCAGGACCACGACCGATGCGTTTTCGAGGGCGGTGTTTCGTAATACCGCGATGAACGTCGTTGAGTTGCATAGTAGTGATGGAATGGCTGGGGGCGGGAAACTGATCTCTAACCGTCAGTCATGCTGCCCGAGTGTTTGAATGAGTGTCTTTGCCAAAGGTATCCAAAGTCAGTCGCTTCAAAGCGATGGGATCCAAGCAATGTCTTCTTGGCGGAGGCTTTCCGCCGGCCTTGTTAGGCTTCGATCAAATCGTCTGGGTTCAAACCACGCAACGCAGCGATTTGCTCGCGAGTTCGCAGTTTGCTCATCGCGTCGAGGGTCGCTTTGACCAGCGTGACGGGATTATTGGTTCCGTAGGATTTGGTCAGAATGTCGTGGATCCCGCAGGCTTCGCAAACAGCACGAACGGCTTGTCCAGCGATGATACCCGTACCAGCACCAGCTGGAATCAAGACAACGCGAGCGGCACCGTAGCGGCCCCAAACTTGGTGAGGAATGCTGCCCTCAACCAACGGGACGTGGATCATGCTGCGTGAGGCTTGCTTTTGTGCTTTTTGCACGCTTGGTGGAACTTCGTTGGCTTTGCCATAGCCCCAACCAACCTGCCCGCTGCCGTTTCCGACGACGACCATCGCAGCAAAGCTGAAACGGCGACCGCCCTTAACGACAGCCGCACAACGTTTGATTTTGACGACACGGTCCAGAAGACCGGCTTCCAAACCTTGCTCTTCGTTCTTGTTGTTGCGTTTGTTTCGTGCGTTGCTCATGGCGGACTATGTTGATTCGTTGCGATGAATGTCGCGGGATGGGAAAATTAAAACTGCAAACCAGCTTCGCGAGCGGCGTCTGCGAATGCTTTGACTCGGCCGTGGTACTTGTTGTGACCACGATCAAGCTTGACGGTCTTAACACCCGCCTCAGCAGCCTTTTCTGCGACCAGCTTACCAACCAATGCCGCGGCGTCACAGTTGCCACCAGCCTTCACTTGGTCGCGGACGCTCTTGTCACGCGTACTCGCACTGAAAATGGTCTTGCCAGCTTGGTCATCCACGACCTGGCAAGCGAAGTGCTTCAGCGTACGCTGAATGCACAAACGCGGTTGGTCGGCACTGCCTCGCAACTTGTTGCGAACATGGCGCCGGCGACGCAGGCGTTTGCTTTGGAGTTTTTTGTTCTTGTCCATAGTGACGACCCACGATGATCGTTGTGAACGGATGAAATGAATGGAAACAGCGGAGCGACGCCCCGCCAATTGCGACGGCAAACCTACTTGGTGGCCGACTTACCTGGTTTGATCTTGACCTGTTCGCCTTGGTATCGAATCCCTTTGCCCTTGTAAGGCTCGGGTTTACGAAGCGAGCGAATCTCAGCAGCGAATTGTCCGACGCTTTGCTTGTCGCAGCCCTGGATCACAACGTGAGTCTGGTCGGGGCAAGTGACCGTCAGGTCAGTTGGGATTTTGCGGTGCAGTTCGTTGGCGTAGCCGACGCGAAGTTGCAATGTGTCACCGCTGATCGATGCCAAGTAGCCGACGCCGACGATTTCCAACTTCTTTTCGTAACCGTCTTTCACACCAACAATCATGTTGGCGATGATCGCACGGGTCAGACCATGAAATTCACGCGAGGGACGATCGTCACCATCACGCGAGATGATCACTTGGTTGGTGTCACTGTCAACGGCGACCTTCACTTCAGGACGATGTTTGAACGACAGTTTGCCCTTGGGACCTTCCACATCAATGTTGCGGTCAGCAATGCTGACCTTCACACCGGAGGGGATCGCGACTGGCTTGTTACCAATGCGGCTCATGGCTGATTACAAATGTACGGGGGAATATAAATGGTTTGGCAATTGGGGCGTCAGCGACGGTCGATCACGAAACTTCGCAGAGGACTTCGCCGCCGATTTTGTCACGGCGTGCTTCGCGATCGCTGATCACACCCTTGCTGGTGCTGATGATTCGGATTCCCAAACCGCCCAACACAGGCTTGAGTTCTTTGCTGCGGCTGTACAAACGACGGCCTGGTTTACTGATTCGTCGGATGGACTGAATCACTCGTTCTCCGTTGGGACCGTATTTCAGTTCCAAACGAAGGTAGCCGACTGGTTCTTCTTCCAGCTTCTCTTCTTTCCAGTCCCAGATGAATCCTTCTCGCTTGAGAACATCGGCCAAGCCACGTTTCACGCGGCTGGCGGGGATGTCAACGAACGGACGCTCGACGCGTACGGCGTTGCGGATTCGGGTGAGCATGTCGGCAATGGGGTCGGTCATCATGGCTGTGGTTTCCCTTTAATTATCCAAGCTCACCAGCTGCTCTTACGAACGCCTGGGATCAATCCCGCGTTGGCATTCTCACGGAAGCAAATTCGGCACAAGCCAAACTTGCGATACACCGAACGTGGACGACCGCAAAACTTGCAACGGTTTTCTTTTCGAGTTGAAAATTTAGGCGTGCGAAGCGCCTTGGCGACCTTGGATTTGCTTGCCACGAAAGGACCTGCGGTGTACGGATCGGGGAGCGTCTCAAGCGAGAGACATGTGACGAATTGAAATATAACGATTGGTTGGTTCCGGGAGGGGAACCGAATCAGGCCGCGCCGGCCTGCTCTTTTTCTTTGGGTTGCTTGAACGGCATGCCGAACAACCGCAACATCTCACGAGCTTCGTCGTCGGTTTTGGCCGAGGTGACGAACGTGATGTTCATCCCTTGGGGACGAACGAATTTGTCTGGGTTGAGTTCTGGGAAAACCAGTTGCTCGTTCAAGCCAAGTGTGTAGTTGCCGTTGCCATCGAAGGCTTTTCGGCTGATACCGCGAAAGTCACGGACACGAGGAAGAACGATCGAAACCAAACGGTCAAGGAACTCATACATCCGTTGGCGACGCATGGTGACCATGCAGCCAATTGGCATGCCTTCACGCAAACGGAAGCCTGCGATCGACTTGCGAGCGATGGTTGTAACTGGTTTTTGGCCAGTGATTTGGGTCATCGAATCGATGGCCAAGTCAAGGACCTTCTTGTCGCCAACAGCGGCACCAACACCCATGTTCATGCTGATCTTCAGCAGACGTGGCACTTGGTGCACGTTCTTGTAGCCGTAAGTTTCTGTCAGAGCGGCACGAACGGATTCGTCGTAACGCTGTTGCATTCGTGGAATGTTGCTGGACATGTTAGGCACTGTGCCGCCGAGGAAGTAACGGCCAATAGGGTAAGGTGTGTGTGGTGGTAGTCGTCAATCAGCTAGCTGCTTTGGACGCCTTCGCCGGTGCGATTTGGCCGAGGCTCTCGCCGCTTGCCTTCGCGAATCGTTCTTTGCTTCCATCATCCAGGTAGCGAACGCCGATGCGAGTCGGTTTGCCGGTCGATGGATCGACCAACATCACGTTGCTCGCACTCATGGGCATCTCTTTGTTCAAGCGACCGCCCTGAGGGTTCTTTTGGCTCTGGCGAACGTGCTTCCACACGCGTGCAGCACCTTCGACGACAACCTTGTCTTTGTCGCGATCGACTTTCAAAATTTTGCCACGGTGACCTTTGTCAGCTCCGGCAATCACAATGACTTCATCGTCAACGCGAAATTTCATGGTAGTAACTTTGATCGGTAATTTGTTTGCAAATGGTGGTTAGGCTCGATGTCTCGGCGGGTGTCACCGAGGAACCGAATCAGACCACTTCGTTGGCCAGGCTGACGATTTTCATGAAGTTGTTTTCTCGCAACTCACGAGCGACCGCACCGAAGATGCGAGTGCCGCGTGGGTTACGGTCTTTGTCAACCAACACAACCGCGTTGGAATCGAATCGGATGTAGCTTCCGTCAGGACGACGGGTTGGTTGCTTCACCCGAACGATGACGGCACGCACAACGGCCTTCTTCTTCACTTCGCTGCCAGGAATCACACTCTTGACGCTGCATACGATCACGTCGCCAACGGTGGCGAAACGACGCCGACTGCCGCCGAGCACCTTGATGCACATGACTTCTCGAGCACCGGTGTTGTCGGCGACATCGAGGCGGGATTCTTGTTGGATCATATCTGTTTACTTCAACGACAAAAACGTTGGACGATTGTGTGGAGGAGGTTGCGATTAAGCGTCCGTGGCGGCCGATTCAGTTTCGGGTTCACCAGCGTGAGCTGCGGCCAAGCCTTCAGCCTCGGCATTCTTGCGAGCGGCACGCAAAGCAACAACGTCGACTGCGGTGCTCTTTTCAAGCACGCGGACCAAACGCCAGCGTTTGAGTTTGCTCAATGGTTCCGATTCAATGATCTCGACCTTGTCGCCTACGCCCGATTCATTGTTCTCGTCGTGAACGTGACACACCGTGCGGCGGCGAATGTACTTCTTGTATTTTGGATGCTTGACCAAACGAGCGATCTCGACGCGACGCGTCTTGCTCATTTTGTCGCTGGTCACAATTCCGGCTACGACGCGTTTGGGCATGGTGCTAGTTGGACGTGCAGTGAATGAATGGGTGAGGTTGAGTCGTCAATTAAGCTTGCGGTTGTGCAAGTTGACGTTCTGTTTGGATCGTCTTGACACGAGCGATCGTTTTTCGGTTCTTTTTGATCTCGCTGGGCGTATTCAAACGCTCGGACTGAGATTGGAAACGCAAGCGAAACAGTGTTTCGGCGGCTTCCTTCGCAGTCGCATCGAGCTGTTCGTCGCTCATTTCGCGAAGTTCGGTCAGTTTGGTCATCGAATTAGACAAAGGTCAAAGGGGATGAATCGTACATAGGGTCAGAATGGTTTGGATTGTTTACCAGTCGACTTCTCAACCCCAACGAACGGAACAATCGATGTTTCGATCGTTCCCGTTGATGATGTATGTTGAAGTGTCGCGGGCAATCCTTCTCATCGACCCGCCAATCAGTCGGACCGCTAAGCGATCACGCAGAGCGGCGTTCGACAAATCGGACTTTGACCGGCATCTTGCTGGCCAGACGTGCAAAGCACACCTTGGCTTGTTGTTCGGTCACGCCACTGAGTTCGTATAAAATGGTTCCCGGCTTCACAACCGCGGCCCAAAAGTCAGGCTCCCCTTTACCTTTACCCATCCGTGTTTCCAGCGGTGTGCTAGTCACAGACTTGTCGGGAAAGATTCGGATATAGAGCTTGCCTTGGCCGCGAACGTATTGCTGGGCAGCGATCCGTCCGGCTTCGATCGTCGTAGCTTTGATCCAGCCAGCATCCAGTGATTGGATACCGTAGTCACCAAAGACGACCGTATTGCCGCGAGTCGCGTTACCTTTTATACGACCTCTTTGGCTTTTTCGATGCTTGACCCGTTTGGGCATCAGCGCCATCGTTGTCGTCTCCGTAAGTACCTTGGTTAATCCACACTTGAATCCCGATGTGCCCCTGTGGCGTCATCGCTTCGGTGAATCCGTAATCAATCTTGGCTTGTAGCGTGCTCAATGGAATCGAGCCAGCACTTTGCTTTTCGCGACGGGCCATTTCGGCGCCGCCCAGTCGACCGGCCATTTGGATTTTGATGCCCTTTGCACCAGCGTCCATCGTCTGTTCGAGCATTCGTTTCATTGTGCGGCGGAAGCTGGATCGCTTTGCCAATTGCTGCGAGATGTCCTCAGCAACCAGTTGAGCTTGCAGTTCAGGGCGTCCAACTTCTTCCACTTTCAGGTTGATGCGACGTCCGACCAGGTTCTGCAGTTCGGCTTGCAGGATCTCAATTTCCTGTCCCTTCTTGCCGATAATCAAACCTGGGCGAGCAACGTAAAGCATCACCCGAACTTCATCGCGAGTACGTTCGATCTCGATACGATCGATTCCCGCGCTCTTGTATTGTGACTTCTTGGGGTGCTTGGTGATGAATTCGCGAATCTTGCGATCTTCCACCAGCAGGTCCGCAAAATCCTGCTTCGAGGCATACCAACGACTTCCCCAACCACGGGTGACGCCGGTACGAAACGCAATCGGATTGACTTTTTGACCCATGGGAGAGTGCTGAGTGCTGAAGGCAGGGAGTTAAATAAACGGTGTTGTGTTTGGTGTCGTTTGGATGCTTGAGGATTCCCTCAGGCGATCATCAACTAAACATTTTCGATGTGTGTCAGGCCCACACGAATGTGGCTGGAACGTTTCTTGATCATGAACGCCATGCCACGAGCACGAGGCTGAATGCGTTTGAACATGGGCCCGCCGTCGACGCGAACGTCGGTGATGACCAGTTCTTCGATGCGATGGCTGCGTCCGCTGTTTTGATCGGGGTCCTGCGCGTTTCCGACAGCACTTTTGATCACCTTCTCAAGCATGCGAGCACCACGTTGGGGCTGATACTTCAGGGTGTCCAATGCTTCGTCGGCAAACATGCCACGAACCAAATCGGCAACCAGACGCACCTTTTGGGCGCTGATGCGGGCGTTCTTATGATATGCGTTGAATTGAGACATGTCTGTCGCTAAATCGTTTGACTCGTGAAATTCACCAACCGTATGGTGGGACGCTAGTGATTAGCGTTTGCCCTTGCCGCCGTGACCCTTGAAGGTCCGCGTGGGAGCAAACTCACCGAGTTTGTGACCCACCATGTCTTCGGTCACCAACACTTTGATGTGCTGGCGGCCGTTGTGAACCATGAACGTGACGTTCACGAATTCTGGAACGATCGTGCAAGATCGTGCCCATGTCTTGATCGGTTCTTTCGAGCCTGTTTCGGCTGCCTTCTGAACTTTGAAAAAGACTTTCGGGTCAACAAAGGGACCCTTCTTACTGCTTCGACTCATGATTTTTTACCGGAGTTGCCGCTGAAAGGGTGGCCTACTTGTGGAGTTTCAACTGACCGTAGCGACGACTCTTGCGTCGGCGAACGATCGACGAGTTGCTTGGTTTACGTTTTTGACGTGTACGGCCGCCCTTAGCACTCTTGCCCGATGGGCTGACTGGGTGACGTCCACCTTTGGTTCGGCCTTCACCGCCACCGTGCGGGTGATCGATTGGGTTCATGGCGGTACCACGAACGTGAGGTCGACGACCCAACCAACGTGAACGACCAGCTTTACCGAGCACAACATTCATGTGGTCGCTATTGCCAACTTGACCGATTGTTGCACGGCAAGCACTCGGAACGCGACGGACTTCGCCGGATGGAAGCAGCAACTGAGCCCAGTCAGCTTCGCGAGCTTGAAGGGTCGCTTGTGTTCCGGCCGAGCGGCACATCACTGCTCCGCGGCCAGCACGCATTTCAATGCAGCAAACCGAGGTTCCCAGTGGAATGTTTTTTAGTGGCAAGCAGTTGCCGACCACTGGAGGTGCGTCAGGTCCGTTCTGTAGTTTGTCGCCCGCGGCAACTCCCGAAGGAGCGATCACGTAGTGTTTTTCGCCATCGGGGTACTTCAGCAGTGCGATGCGTGCGGTGCGGTTCGGGTCGTACTGAACCGAATCGACCGTTGCAACGACACCGTCTTTGACACGACGGAAGTCGATGACGCGGTATTTCTGTTTGTGTCCGCCACCACGGTGACGCGAAGTGATTTTGCCCTGGTTGTTCCGTCCGCCGGTTTTGGTCTTTGGACGCAGCAAGGAACGTTCTGGCTTGTAGCCAGGCGTCAGTTCCTTGAAGTCGCTGACCGACGCGTTGCGTCGGCCGGCGCTGGTCGGCTTGTAGATTCGGATGCCCATGAGTATCGCTTTTTCTTGCGAGCTGTTTCTGTGCGGGGAAGTGTTGCGTTGAGATTGGTGTCGGATCTTTGGCGAACCAAGAGATCTTCACAGTGTCCTAGAAGAAGTCGATGCGATGGTCTTCGTGAAGCGAGACGATTGCTTTCTTCCAGTCGCTGGTTCGTCCAATCTTGTATTTGAACCGGCGGGCTTTCCCTTTGCGGGTCTGGGTGCGGACTTTCAGGACTTTGACGTCGAACAAATGTTCAACAGCCTTTTTAACGTCCAGTTTGGTGGCGTCGCGGTGGATTTGGAACGCGTATTGGTTGTTCCGCGTGGCGCGGTGCACACCTTTTTCGGTGACGAGCGGTTTCAGCAAGACCTGGTGGGGTTCCAGTTCAATCTTGCGTTCAACAGGTTTGGGTGGTTGGATCGCAGACATATCAGGCCGCTGCCTCCGCTTCGTTGGTGTTCTGGGTGGAACCGGCGAATGTGCCGTCTTTGACTCGGTCCAGTGCTTCTTGTGTGAAGAGCACTCGTTTAGGAGTCAGCAGGGTCAGTGCGTTCAGTTGGCGAACGGGTTCGACCGTTACGCCACTGATGTTGCGTCCGCTCTTGTAGATGATTTGGTCATCGCCAGCGGTTGCGATCAAAGTCGTGGTGTTCGCCAATCCGAGGTTCTTCAGGATTTGAGCGATTTGGCTGGTCTTAGGGGCGTCCAGCTTCAGTTCGTTGATGACAACGATTTCGCCATCGTCGATTCGCGAGCGGATTGCCATGCGAGTGGCGATCTTGATAGCTTTCTTAGGTAGGCGATAGCTGTAGTCGCGAGGTTTGACGGTTCGTGCAACACCACCACCACGGCGAACGTTGGTTCGCTTGGAGCCGGCACGTGCGTTGCCGGTGCCCTTTTGGCGGTACATCTTCTTGTTTGTGCCGCTGACTTGGCCACGGGTTCTTGTGTTGTGCGAACCTTGGCGTTTGTTGGCTTGGTACATGACCACCACGTCGTGCAGCAGTTGTTTGCTGACTCGGTTGGCGATTTGTTCGGTGTCGATCTCGTACTGGCCGACTTCTTTGCCGGATGCGTCGAGGATAGGTAGGTTTGCCATGATTGTATTCCTCAGCCGACTTTGTTGGTTTGACGAATCGAGACAAAGCCGCCGTTAGGTCCAGGAACCGCACCGCGAATCATCAGCAGGTTATTTTCTGCGTCGACGCGAACGACTTCAAGATTACGGGTGGTGACTTTGGCGTTGCCGTACTGGCCAGCCATTCGCTTGCCTTTGAACGTGCGGCTCGGCGATGCACTCATCCCGGTACCACCGGCGTGACGGTGACACTTCTTGACGCCGTGGGTGGCACGTTGTCCAGCGAAGTTGTGTCGTTTCATGACACCGGCGAAGCCGCGTCCCTTGCTGGTGCCGGTGACATCAACCTTTTTGACATCGTTGAATTGTTCAACGGTGAGGGTGTCGCCGACGTTTGCTTCGGATGGTCCGCGGAATTCGCGAACGAATCGTTGTGGTTCGCAATCTGCCTTGGCGGGGGCTTCGATGCCTGCGGCCGAGCGTTTCTTGGAACGCTTGCTTTCGATGGTTGCAACTTGGCCACGCTCACTGCGTTTTGCCAAGCGGCGTGGTTTGTCTTCGAAACCCATTTGAACGGCTTCATAACCGTCGCGGTCTTTGCTGCGTACTTGGAGTACGTGGCAAGGGCCAGCTTGCACGACCGTGACGGGAACAGCGGTTCCGTCTTCCAGGAAGATCTGAGTCATCCCGATTTTACGGCCAAGGATAGATGGTGACATAACAGTTCCTGCTCGCGGTTAGCGAGCGATGTGCGATTCGTTAGGAGTTCCGAGACCTTCGAAGCGATCTGCTCAAGTGATCGGCGGACGCCGAGCCTGAGTGATTTCGCCGCGACATCCGACCATGCGGAAAACCGTGACCAATTCGTGTGTGTGATGGGGTAACTTGAGTCGGTCCCCGGTTAGGTGGCGTTTTGCCGTGGGGTCCGATCTTGTTCTGACTGGGAGGCCGGTTGAAGACTGATTTTGCTAGCGAAGTGATTCGCCGTCGCTCAATCAGTGAAGGCTCTTTGTCAGTTGAGTGCCGGGGTTGCGAAGTGCGATTGTCGACCGATCAGCGGGCGGACGCCTTGATCTTGATATCGACACCAGCCGGCAGGCTTAGCTTGTTGAGTGCTTCGATCGTCTTGGCGGATGCCTGAACGATGTCCACCAAACGCTTGTGCGTTCGGATTTCATATTGTTGACGAGCCTTCTTGTTGACAAAGGGGCTCGACAGAACCGTGTATCGTTCGATTCGGGTCGGCAAAGGAATTGGGCCATGCACAATGCTGGCGGTTGCTTTGACGGTGTCGACAATGTCGCGGGCACTCTGGTCCAGCACGGCATGGTCGTACGCTTCCATTCGAATGCGGATGACTTCGCTGGGGCCGGTTGACACTGCTTACTTCCAAGTCGGGAACGAGAAAACGAGTCCATTCCTCACAACAACTTTGCTGTGGGGAGGCGAGAATGTACGGTTGACGTCATTGAGCGTCAACGGCTTTTGAACAATTGATGAAAAAAAGCCGTTGATTTTGCCGGGATTGATCTTGGCAGCGACTCGGCGCGACCCAATCCGTGCTAGGAAGCTTGGGATCGCCTCTTTTGCGTACTCTGTCTTTCGTGTTTTCGATTCGCCAAGGCAATGGTCATCGACGCGATTGTTCGATCCCTTGAGTCGGTGTTGGTTGACTTGCTTTGAATAGGCA
>TARA_R110002072_G_scaffold83910_3_pt1 | contig 37775 bp, 33 predicted proteins | sample TARA_R110002072 | Tara Oceans TARA_R110002072 (sample SAMEA4397118) | marine metagenome | biome: Polar Biome; feature: [SRF] surface water layer (ENVO:00010504); material: water (ENVO:00002006), including particulate matter (ENVO:01000060) such as... | depth 5 m
ACAGCTCAGTGGCACAATATCCTATGAACTATTAACGTCTGTAAGTAAGCGTGTGCCAAGAGTCTATGTAGATTAAAAGGCTTGATATTCTAACTTGGGCATATTTAGAGGGGATTGTTAGAGGGAATTGGGCGTGTTATTTAAGCTCTTTCATAATCTTAAATTCGTTATTAAAATTGAAAGACGTCTTTTCATTACTGAAAAAGTAAGTGCTCATTGTCTCATCGATGTTCGTTACTTCTATTGCCCCATAAAGATCGTTAAAAACAACCATTTTATTTGTCCCTTTAACTTCTTGAGGAATCTTTCCAAACTCTTCTCCACGCCTTGGTGTTGCATCGGTATTAAATAGGTAAAGTTTCGGGGAGTCGATTGTATCAGGTGATATTGAACTGGTATCAGAGCTAAGCAGTGAGCTTGTTTCTGTTTGTAGGTTGTTGCGGTAATCAACACTATCTGCTGTCCATAATGTTTCATATAGTATATCTAGTGAATTTGAATAAATATTGTTATAAAAACGTGCGCTCAAAGTATTGTTGCTTAAATCGTTAATGTTTAAAAAAGCATTTAAATTTGAATCTAAGTGATTGATAAAAATATTTATTTCACTTCTTGGAATAATGGTTTGATTCTCTAGGCCGTTTCTTAATAATGAAATAACTGATGTCTCAGTTTTATTATTGGTTGTAAACGTTTTAACAACCATAAAATTTGCACTTAAGTCTAGTGCATCGATTGTTGTTAAGTCATTCTCCTGAAATTCCTTGATGGCGGTTACCAAGCCAGGGTCATCACCTGAAATCTCTATGGTGAGTAGTTTCAAACCTTCAATAATGGTCATATTTTTATTGGCAGGATTGTAGGTGTATCTATTTTTGATATTTGATGATGTATCATAGCTATTAAAGAGAGGGCTAATAAGCCTGCTTTCCCTTGCCTCTGCCTCATCGTCATCGAATAATTCTGCCAAGGTAAAATAGAATAAGTTGTTATTTGCTTCTATTAAAATATTTTGATTAATATAATCAAAATTGGCCGGTCTATTGTATTTTGGCGTGATACGTTCCAGAGTAGATAGCGTTTTTGGGGTGTTCGTTAAGTTTTGAAAGTGATCGCTTTTGAGTTCCCATAGTAATTTTTTATCTAGAGACTCTAAATTTACTGAATAAAATTTATAGGAATTATCTACACTATTGAGGCCCAAATAACCAAAGTTCTGATTATTAATATCTACAATGGGCTTGCCAGAATACATTAATGCTTCATCGATACTATTAATGCTGCTTTTTCTACCGATTAATATTGGATATGTTTCAAAGTTAATCTGTTGATTAACTAAAGATTCATGAACATTATCAACATCTTCTTTTGTTAAATATTCATGGAAATGGTCGGCTGGGTAAATAAAGTCATGCGTGTGGCTATGGCTGTGTTCATGATTATTTGGATCAAATGGTAAGTTGTTGTTATTCGGGTCTTTCTCACCAGCTTTTAAAGTATGTGGATGGTCATGCTCTGCTGCCAGTTCGTAATTAGGGTCATCATGGTCGTGAAAATGGGTGTGTTTATGGGTGTGTTCTAAAAGCATTTTTCTTCTTAGGGTATATGGGTCTTCCTGGCTTTCTAGAATATCTATCTGCCAATAGCTGTAATTTTGGCTTGTTTCAATGCATTCATTGTTTAAGCTTGTTTTTACATAAACCTTAAGTTCATCTTTATAAAGAATTTTTTCTCCTAATCTTGCATTTTCATCCAAGGTAACCACTTTTTGGATGTCGCAGATGTAGCTTTCTGGCGCAGGGAATAGCCCTTGATCTTCCTCAACAAAAATGGAATCGTCTTTGAAAGAGAAAATTAAGTGTTCTCGTCGAGTATAAGGATCATAAATATGAAGCGTTTGTTTATTGGCAAAGACAAAATATTCAGCAGCGATAGTGTTGGAAAATATAATATTGTCATCATCATCGGTTTCTTGATTACTTTCATCGACATCCAGAGCTAAAAATAGGTCCAGCTCTGATTCTACAAGCTTTTCAGACTCTCCGGAAACTGGATCAAATGAGTAAAGAGCACTGTCTTTTATATAAGGGAAATAAACTTTTGAGATTATCTCTGGTAAGGGGGCGGCTTCTTTGGTTGTTTTTGAACAACCAGAAAGAGCGCTAATAAATGCAGGCATAATAGCTATAGCAAAGAAAAAATACTTAGCATTCATTGTCAGTTTTCCCAAAATGATCTCTCTATTGTTACCTAGTGCGCTTCGTTAAAGTACAATTCGTCTAATCAATGTCAGTGATTGTTCGTCAATATCTGGATCTGCAATGACTTGGGAAGGGTTAAAGTAATAGTGCTCTTCAACTGAGCGACCTACACCTGAATCTTCATTGATACCATTAAGTATTATTTTCCCATAAATATCGTTCACAATAATGCTGTCAGTAACGTTTGAAACATCAGTATTTAGTTGCCCGAATGAGAAATCCACTGAGCCATTATTTGAGCTTCTTCCTTTTTTTCGGCCATTATTTTGATTCTTATCATACTTATAAAGAGACGGTTTGATTATGTTGCTATCAGATACTTCATTATCAGAACCAAGTAAGTAAATTGAATTTAGTTCTTCTTGTGAATTTTGTATAAAAAGGAGCCGGCTATTATTGTAGGTCGTCTTCGCAAAACCATTATTAGACTTTCTAAACCAGTGCGCTTGCCACCCTGTACCTGGTTCAAGTTCTAGTGTGTTTACGTAGAACTCATTACCTACAATATAAAATTCTATTTTTTCTGCTGAAAGAATCGTTGCAGATAAACCCGTCACTGGCGCTATGGCGATTAATGTTTGAATATTATTAGCTTCTTGAATTACAAGCGCGGTATTGTCACTTGTTAAATCAAACTTAATTTTTGTAGCGCTTTGTGCTAATGGTGTTTCATTTGTAGGGATTTGCTTGAAGCTTCCAGAGGCATAAAAATAAAGAGCATTGTTCTGCTTAATAACGAAAGTATCAGTGTTTTGAGAATTATTTGACTCGATAGCTACGTCATTTTCTAGCGTTAGGTAGGATGAAGAGAACATGGCATCTATTTGATCTTGAATAGGTGTACTGCTATTTTCAGTATTAATAGTGAAAAGCTTTGGAGTTTTTAATATATAAATTTCTGTTCCTTCTTGAATAAGGACTTGTTTATTAGAAACTTGTTTTATTACTTGTACACCGGCAGACGGAGATAAAACCTTCTCCCATTGGTCGTTTTCGCCATCTATTTTAAAGTTAAATTTTAATGTTTCTACTATTTCTGCATTCGTTTTACTGGTCTTTTTACCTAGGAAACCTGATGAGCCTTTATCGGTTCCTTCATCTACTAAAGTTAAGGAGCTATTATAGGATGCATAGTCAATGATGTGGCCACCTAATACTGTGTCTGATGTGCTGGCAGACTTTACAATATCTCTGGTAGCTTCAGCATTTTCAATTACCGATGTAAAATCTAATCTATCTCGCGGGTTGAATTCTGAACCACAATCTTGATCATCTTCTTTATATTCAATCATTACTATTGGTAAGTCTAAGGTGCTTCTGTTTGACTTGCCATTATCGGCAAAACTTGCTCGGCTGGCGGTTTTGAGAGGGGTAATTCCACAGATTACTCGGCTGGAAGATAGTTCAGCTAATTCAATGGTCCTCGCATTGGATGCTTTGTCATAGTTTAGCAGGTATATCGTGTTTTCGAATATATAAGCAGCGTATTCATAACCCTGTTTGCTTTCATCTGTATTTAACTCAATAAATTGATTTTCACCCAGGTCAAATTCACCTCTTTTTGTGGAAATCCCCGTTTCCTCATTAAAAGAGTAGATGACTTGATCAAATGTATATATGCGAAAGGTATTTATATCGGGTATTTTGGCGCTATTTGAACCACTTGAATTGCAGGCAAGCAAGACAATACTCGTTAGAAAAAGACAAGAAACTTTTAAAAAGTTCAGTGGGGCTATCATTAGCAGGTGCTTCCTAAATTGTAAGTAAACAAATTAACCACTTGTGCGATTAGTATATCTGTCTTGCAAATCGAAAAAAAATTTAACAGAAGTGATTGGGAAGAGGTTCACAGATTTACTTAAGTAGAATAGGAATTTACGCTTAATGTTCACATAAAAATTCATTACTTATTAAAAATACGGCAAAACAGCCTTGAAAGGTGCTTTCTAAATAGAGGCTTTGCTGAGAAAATTTAAACCATCTTGTTTTCCTAACTTGTAAGTTGCTTTAACTGCTTCGGGGTTAGTGTAGTCCCAGCTTTTTACCGGAATTGGTTTGGAGGGAGCCACATATGTCCTTCCGGTTATTGTAGGTAGTTTTTTATAAGGTCTTGAGCATAAGACAAGAGTATTGCCTGCATATTTGGTGATGCCATGAACCGGTATATTATCGATCATGCCGCCATCCAGAACCGGCTTTCCAGCTTGATACATAAGAGGGGTGAAGGGGGGGGTACAAGAAGAACTTAATATTAAATCGCTTAAGGTACTTACCTCTTGGCATTCTTGAACTGTGATAAATTGAGATGTAAAACCTAGTTTCTTACCTAAACGTGGGTGGACTGGGTGAAAAAGCTTTTTTTCTAGCTGATAAGCTGAAATGCCAATAAAGGTCGCACTTTTAGGGCCAAGCCAAAAAGGAATATGAGCTACCAAAATATGATTCTTGGGGCCTTGATGTAAGGCTTTTAAACCCTCAGCATCAATAGATTGATTGATAATATATCGGTATAGCGAGCCATGAGGATGAATAGGCTCGGCTGTGAAAAGATTTTTCCAATACCTGTTTTTCTTGTTATTTGACATAACGTTTAAGGTTGTTTCATAAACGCTATCGAAGCACCCAGAAAATAATGCACACGAAATAGCAGAGCCTGCACTGACAGAAGCAATATTTTTAGGCTGATGTTCTAATTCTTGCTGGATTGCCTGCCAAAAGCCAGCTTGCCAGAAACAGCGGTTACCACCACCAGCAAATACCACATTATTAAAAAACATAGGGATTTATTCCTTTCTCTTTGCTGCAGTACTTGAGTAGGTTTTTGTTAAAAAACTTATATGGCTATATAAGTTTGGTTTGACGGCTATTCTAATCTTGAGCCTTTGTGCCTGCAATCAACTATTCTGGAATAGTTAGTTTTACTCTGCTTATATGGCAGGTAAAAGTTGCGCTAGTTAAATACTTCTTAAAACACATGTAGTGTGTTTACTCTAATTAATAAAAGTAGTGTGTTTTTTTGATCAGGTGGAAGTTTTTCGCTAGTTATTGATCAGAAAATTAAATGTCGAGGTGTGAATGATGAAAGATAAAATAGTAGTCAGCTTAACGTACTATACATCGAACTTAGATAAGTTATTAAAAGGTGTTGTCTCAACTCTGGTAAAGCTTGAAGAGCAATTTTATTCAGGTTTAATACGCATTTCTAAAGACGTAAACGAAATAAGCTCACTGATGATTACACTTGATGAGCTATATATTGATATTAATTTAGACGAGTTCGAAGGTTTGCTCTAATCTTAATTTATATCAAATTAAATGAGTAAATTAAGCATTGGTCAGTTGGGGCTCTTGGATTGTTCTTGTATACTTTCAAAAGAAAGTGAAGCAAATAATCTGCAAAATTTTAAGTGAGTAACATAAATGGAACTGGAATCTTATTTTAAGAAATATTTTATTTATGTGTTTCTTCTTTTCTTAAGTGGTTGTGCCGTCAAGTATCATGCTGCTGAAGATGGCCCTTCAGGGTATCGTGATGCACAGGTGAGTAGCGATGTTTTTTATGTTGAATATACCGAAAGCGCTAATACCGATTGGAATATTATTCATGGCTTCGCCCTTAAACGATGTGCAGAAATAGCGAAGAAAAAAGGTTATGCGTTTTTTGATGTACTTTCTAAAGATGAAAAGACCGTATATCTTGAAAGTGCTGTTGATCAGATCGTCGTGGCGAACATGGGAAATCTAGCAAGTGATCCACCTACCGCTACTGTTTATTCTACTGCCGGAAAGCGAGTTGAAGGTAGAAGAGTTACATACCAAATTAAATTATTGAATGAGTAGCGATGAGTAAAGAGAGACGTCGACTTCCAAGACAAAGCTGGTTAAAGCTAGAGTCACGCGTATTTATTCGTCGTGGTCTCTTAAAAAAAGAATGGATACCCGTTGTTCCGTTTGACTATAGTCGTTATGGAATGGGTATTCAGACTGATGAAGCTTATGATATCGGTGATGAAGTATCTCTTTCTTTAAAGCTTATCAAAGATAATCTTGAGATTGTGGTGCCATTTTTGCAGGGCTATGTGCGTTATAAAGAGAAACACCATAGTCGTTTTAATTATGGTGTTGAATTCTGTTTTTTATCAAAGTCTGAAAAGCTTATTCTAGATGAAGATTTAATGCGTATTGAGCAAATACTTCATCATTTTGAAGCGATGTATTCTCAAAGCTCTAGCTTGGTTAATGGTGCGTAGCGCTATTATAATCTCCCTGCTATTTCTAGTGGCGGGCATACCTTATTTTGTAGACTTCGATGCGCCAGGTGGTGTGGAAAGTGCTGATATAAGGAAAGTTATTCAAAGTGATTGCCATCTTTCTCAAGCCAGTTGCAAGGTGCTTGTCGATGACGACCTTACTTTAACATTCGATCTTAAACCTAAAACTCTGCCTGTTATGGAACCCGTATTTTTAAGTATTGCGGGCCTAAGTGGGTCTTTAAAATTTCATAAAGCATGGTTCGAAGGTCGAGACATGAATATGGGTAAGCATTTTTTACTACCTGTTAATGAAGATAATAGTGATATTCCTGATCTAACTGTATTAAAAGGTTTGATTCCTGTCTGCCACATTGACAGCTCTATGATTTGGCGTTTAGTTGTAGAGTTTCAATATAAAGAAGGCGTTATTCAACTTTATTTTGAGCAAGGCGCATCAGATGTGCAGCTTTCAGGGGGAGAGTGACTTGTACCTTAAAAGATTTTTCTTTACGTTTACTGTCATTATATTATCTCTTCTTGTTTATTTATATGTCGTTATATTTTCTCAGCCGACACTTGAAAAAGATTTACGGTCTCAATATCTGAAAGGCGGTGATTTTCAATTAATGAGTAATGAGAAGCCTTTCTCGCTCAATCAATTGCAGGGTAGGCCTGTTATTCTCTATTTTGGTTACACGTATTGTCCCGATGTTTGTCCAGTGGGTTTGGCTGTCATTAGAAACGTATTGAATAGCGCTCCTGACGAATTTACGAATGTTTCGGTTGTATTTATTACCTTAGATCCAGATAGAGATACGACTGATAAATTAAAAGAATATGTTTCATTTTTTCATCAGAACATTATTCCTTTAAGAGGGCGTGTAGAAGACATACAAAATATCATTAAATCATATGGTGGCTTTTTTAGAAAAGTGACCCCGGCAGATAAAACAAGCAACGAATACGTAGTTGATCATAGTGCCTATTATTATCTAATTGATTCGAAGGGTGAGCTGATGCGCGTGTTTGATCATTCAGTTTCGGTAGGCCAGTTAGCAGAATCTCTGAGAGGTTTGTTGTAAAACTGACATTTAATACTTGAACCAATTTTGAGTAGTTTTTATACTCAGGTAGATTTTAATATTCGGATTTGGATAGACAATAACAATAATTAGGATATGTAGTATGGAATATGCCGACGGTTTGAAAAACGTTTTAATTCAAAAGATAAATAAAACTGAGAAAAGTCTCTATAGTTTAAAATTAGATTATTGTCGCTTCGTCTATGGTATTTCGCACCGTTCGAAGGTTATGTATGATCAAGTTTTATATCAAGTTCGTTCAGTAAACTTGGACTCGATGACGAGAAGCGAAAAGGGTGAGTGGAGCAGACCTGAAGTTTCGGCAATAATAGTATCAGATATAGGCAAAGTTGATCAGTCAGAATTAATAAATTTAGGGCGAAACTGGGAACTTTATTTAGGCTAAATCCAGCTTGTGAAATTGCTGATGTTGAAGGATAACTTATGTATCAACACCAGATTTGCAATCGTTTACCTTGCTCCTGCTACTAATTTCATTTATTGACTAGATAAACGCCCGATTCAATATGGTGGGTATAAGGGAACTGATCAAACAGTGCAAAACGTTCAATCTTGTGGGTTTTGCTTAAGTGCACCAAATTCTGTTCAAGGGTGTCAGGGTTGCATGAGATATAAATGATTCTGGAGTAGTGGCTAATCATCTCACAACTCGCTTCGTCTAAGCCTGCCCGGGGAGGGTCGACTAAGACTGTTTGAAAGTCAGCCTCTTCTAGCTGACAATCTTTTAAGCGTCGACGAGGATGTTCTCCACTCATATGTGCAGTGAACTCTTCGGCACTGACACGTGCAAAATCGACGTTATCGAGTTGATTCATTTCTTTATTATCGAAAGCTGCTTTAACTGATGTTTTGCTAATCTCGGTTGCGAAGACCTTACGAAATTTATCGGCTAATGCAATGGAGAAATTACCATTGCCACAATAAAGTTCGAGGAGGTCACCTTTGCTTCCTTCTGCACATGATCTAGCCCAGCTTAGCATATATTGATTTACGTATGCGTTAGGCTGTGTGAAACCACCTTCTATCTGCTTGTAATGAAACGCTTTGCCATCGATATTCAGTGTTTCGATGACATGATCCTGATCTAGGAGGATACGCATTTTTTTTGCACGGCCAATGACATGAATGCCTAGCTTTTCTTTGAGCGCTTTTGCTTGTGCTATCCATTCATCTCCAATTTTTCTGTGATAAATGAGTGTGACCAACACTTCACCCGATAAGGTGCTTAAATATTCAAGCTGAAAGAGTCGACGTTTGAGTTCGTTATTTTGATTAATTTCTGCCAGTAATATGGGCATGAGTTTTACAATAGCTTCAGACGCGATGGGGAAATCTGTTATCTCAATGGGCGTATTATTTGAACCACGCTCGAACATAGCATGGAAACAACGTTCTTCTGTATGCCATATTTTGAATTCAGCGCGCTGTCTAAAGTGTGCTACAGGGCTAGAGAAAATCTCAAGGTTCGGGGTTTCAAAGCGAGAAAATTGTGTTTCGATACGTTGTTTTTTGTCAGCGAGAAGCGCATCGTATTGATCAATTTGAACTGTTTGCATCGAGAATTACCTGCCACATAAAATGGCAGGCATTATAAAGGAAGTGTTGCATAAAGAAAGCGTAGTGAATTTGAAAAACCTCTAAAAATATACTGATTTTCTTAGTGGTTTATGTTGACTTACTTTCTAATTTAGAAGCTTCGAATAATCATTCGAACGTAATGGTCTGTTAATAAGAATCCAAATAATGCCGTTAAGTAGAATATGGAATAACCAAATGTTTTCATCGCGTGCTCATCACCTTCACAGCGATACAGTTTAAATGCGTGGTAGATAAAGCCTAAACCGAGTGCTACAGCACCCGCTAGGTAAATAAGGCCGGTCATCTGAATAGCAAAAGGAATCAATGTGACTGCAAGCAACATAAAGGTATAAAGTAGCACTTGAACCTTAGTAAAAGGGATGCCATGGGTTACGGGTAACATGGGTACATTGACCTTTGCATAATCATCACGACGGCGAATAGCTAGGGCCCAAAAGTGTGGTGGTGTCCAGATGAAGATAATCAGAAAAAGCAGTAAAGCTTCTGTGTTTACTTCACCTGTTACGGCAGCCCAGCCTAAAAGTGGTGGAGCCGCACCGGCAGCGCCACCCCAAACAATATTTTGTGGTGTCCAACGCTTTAAAAACATCGTATAAATAACGGCATAACCGATAATGCTAATAAAGGTGAGTAAAGCCGTTAGTGGGTTGGTTGTTGCTAACAATATAACCATCGAGAGCACGCAGAGTATCAAGGCAAAAGATATTGCTGATACCGAGCTAATACCGCCCGTTGGTAGGGGGCGATTATGTGTTCTTTCCATCTCGGCATCGATTTTCTGATCAACCCAGTGATTGATGGCTGCGCCAGACGCAGCAGCTAAACCAATGCCTAAGTTTGCAAAGAAAATAAGCTCTAAAGAAATTAGCGTGGGTGACGAAAGTATCATTCCGACCAGTGAGGTAAAAACAATCAACAAGACCACTTTAGGTTTACATAATTCTAAATATTGACGCCAAAGCGACGGTGTCTCTAGTGCGATTGTGGTAATAGCCATAATGTATCTCTTGTTATTTTTAATTAATTCAGGTGTAGCTTTTTGAGGTTCATTTTTTATTGTTTTTATATTGAGCTGCTGTTCTGCTAATTGATAACTATTTTATTTGGCTTTTCTTAGTTATCAGTATGCGGTTAATACAAACCAAAGTGACTAAGAGTAAAGCAGCGACTCCATTATGAGCAACTGCAATCACTAAAGGAAGAACTAAAATAATGTTTAATATGCCTAGTGTGATTTGTGTCGCTAACAAAATAACCAGTATGACTGATAAGCGTTTTAATAAGTCGTTTCTTTCTCGAAATAATAAAAAACCAAGTAAACCAACAATTATTAGGGTAATCACTGCACCTATTCGATGGGTTAAATGAACTGCTGTACCTGCTTCAACGGATAACACACCGCCCTCGTAGTCAATGCCCACTTCTCGCCAGATTTTAAAGCCTTCTTTAAAGTCTGTTGGTGGAAGCCATTCACCTTGGCAGGTGGGTAAGTCGTAACAATGCAGGGCAACATAGTTAGTGCTCGTCCAGCCACCTAAGGTAATTTGAAAACATAAAACTACCAGTGCAAATATTGCCCAGTTATTGCGTAGGGCAACAGTGCTTATTCGTTTATTGTCTGGGTATTTTTGGCTTATTGTGAGCCACGTTAGCAAGGCTAGGGTGAGCATGCCACCTAATAGGTGAAGCGTCACGATCGCGGGTTTTAGCAAAAGGGTGACAGTCCACATACCTAAGGCGCCTTGAAAACAAACAACTACAACTAATACTAAGGGAAGAATGAGTGCTTGATTCGGTGCATGCCTATTTTTGATGGCTAAGAATGCGAGAATAAGAATAATAAAACCTAAAGTCGATGCAAGGTATCGGTGGGCCATTTCTTTCCATGCTTTATGGCTTTCTACAGGGCGATCTGGATAGGCTTGGTTCGCTTGATGTACCTCATGTTCTGCAGTAGGTGCAAGGATTTGGCCATAACACCCTGGCCAATCCGGGCAGCCTAGGCCAGCATCAGACAGCCTGACATAGGCGCCAAGTACGATCACGCAAAGTGCTAAGAGCGTCGCAGCCAGCGATAGGCGATAAAAGAGTGTGTTTGTCATGGTTGTTCTCTAATTAGCGGTGTTTTTCAAGATAGTTGGCTAACGATGAACCGGGTTTACTTTTAATAAGCGTTTCATGTCGTCGAGCAGGCCTAGTTGTTCTGTGTCAGCAGGGTAGGCCATCATAAAGTTTCCGAAAGGATCGACCATAAAAATGCTATTTTCTAATTCTGGAACACTTGAGCTGAAAATATTAAGAAGGCCTGAGTCTTTTGAACTTTGGCTCGTTGCAATATGCAAAGTATTAAAGTCTTTTGCTAGATCAATATCGAGTCCTTTAAGCGCCTGATCATCTTCCAATAAAAGAATGGGCTTAATAACATCCCGGTCTACGGCCATTGCTTTGCGTGCTTGCCGAATAACCAGAAGGGTTCTTTTACAGGCTTCCCCACACTTTTTTGAAACAGTAAATACTGACCAGTTATTTGATAATGATTCTGAGGTGATGAGTTTGCCATCCATTAACTCGAGTGAATAAGCCGGTAAGGCAATCATAGGTGAAATAATTTCACCGCTGTTGCTTGGAGCTTCAAAATCAGTTGGGTTGCCGCCATACAAAAAATACCATGCAAGTGCATAGGGTAAACCAAATACGATGAGCATAATTAATAAAGGGTTTAAGCCTTTCTTTTTTTGATCTTCAGTGGTTTGTTCAGATTCTGATGCTTTATTTGTCATGTTCAATCCTTTTTAATTTTTTTAACACTTAGCCCGGCATAGGCTACTAAGCCAAAGAGCGCGAAAACAAACCATTGAATGGCATAGCCAATATGCATTCCGGATTTAGAGTCGTAGCTGGGCCAGTCTTGAATTAAGGCGGGTTCAGTTTCATCACTTGGGATAGGGCTTGATGTATAAGTGCTTGTTTGGCCTTTCGCATTTAATTTGAGTACCAGCGGTAGAATAGGATAACCATTAATCTGCGAAAAGAAATTTTGATCCATGTAATACCAAAGCGGCGGAGTAGCTGATATTGGGTTACTAATATTACCGAGCAGTACAGGCTTTGACCTTGGGTGATTTAAGTGGCCTTCGATGGTGATAACATCCTTGGGTGTTTTAAATTCAGGCAGGTCTTCACGTGTTTTTCCTTGAGGCAGCCACCCTCGGTTTACCAGGATAACAGCGCGAGAAGCCAAAATTTCAAAGGGCGTAATTAGGTAATACCCCGCTTTACCCTGGTAAACGATGTTGTCGAGCAGGATGGAGTCTTTCGATTTGTATTGGCCTGTTGCTCTGACGATTTGGTAAGGGGCAAATTCTTCAAAAGGCATGTTTAATGAAAGAGGTTCCAAGCTACTTCGTTGATCAATCAGTGTTTGAAGTGATTGTTTTTCATCTGCCCGATTTAACTGCCATGCTCCTAAGCCAATAAGGCCAATGATTAAAATAAGAAAAAAACTACTGACTAATAGAGAGGGTTTGAACTGATACGACATAATAGGTTCTTAGAATTTTTTATTAGTGCTGTTTATGTGAATGAATTTCTCTTAAACTTATTTCATGCATTTTAAAAGCATTTACGTTATTCGTTATAACAATAAATAAACGAGATTCCTATGAGCATCTATAAGATTGTTGTCATTATTAATTTGATTTTGGTTTTAATAAGTCTGGGAGCAGGCGCATTTTTTTTGGGTAAAGATGATAATCAACATACTCGAGTACTCACAGCGCTTACTTTAAGGATTAGTCTTTCTATTTCCTTATTAGTGTTATTGATCGCAGGTTATTACATGGGGTTTATCACGCCAAACCAGTATTAATCTGGAGATGAAAAATGAAGAAAGTGCTAACCAAGCACTTTCTTCATTTGATTTCTTATAACCAATATACAAAGAAATAAAGCCCTAACCATACCACGTCAACAAAGTGCCAGTACCAAGCGACCGCCTCGAATGCAAAGTGATTCTCTTCAGTAAAATGACCCTTTATACATCTTACCAATATGGCAATGAGCATAATTGTGCCAATGGTGACATGAAAGCCATGAAAACCTGTCAGCATATAAAATGTTGAACCATAGATGCCGGAATTAAGTGTTAAATTCATTTCTTGATAGGCGTGGCTATATTCATAAGCTTGAAGTGCAAAGAATAATAAGCCAAGTGAGACCGTCATGGCCAGACCAATGATAAGTTGATTTCTATGGCCTTTTTTTAGGGCATGATGGGCCCATGTTAAGGTCACACCACTGGATAATAAAATAATGGTGTTGTAAAGCGGAAGGCCGCCTGCGCCCATTGCTTCTTTTGTCTGGGTGTATGTGGCTCCGGCATCGGGTGTTGTTAGAAGCGGCCAGCTAGCTTTAAAACCATCCCACAAAAGATTTGAACTCCCTAAATGACCTTCACCCCCTAACCAAGGAAGTGAAATAGCCCGGACATAATACAAGGTACCGAAAAGAACGATAAAGAAGAATACTTCAGAGGTGATAAACCAGATCATACTTTGTCTGAAAGATGTATCTACTTGATGGCTATACTTGCCACTCATGCTTTCATTAATTACATCACTGAACCAACCAAAAAATAAGTAAGCCGTAATGCCAAGGCCGGTAGTAATAAAGTAAGCTCCAATTTCAACATCATTTGCCCAGAAGGCAAGGCCTAAAACGGTTAAGAATATGCCTAGAACGGCGATGATGGGCCACTGGCTACCATGCGGAACATAATAATTTCCTGAACTTGCTGTGGTCATAATACCCTCTTTATTATTAGCTTTTTGATGGTGTGTGATGGGCATGATCTTGTTGGTGATCATGTGTGTTGTTTTCTAAGGATGGTAAACCGTCCTTATTGGTTTTCAACGCTTCTGTTCTATCTGTATTCATAATTGTATAAGATAGTGTGACCGTTTTGATATCTTCAGGTAAGTTAGGGTCGACTACAAATAGTAGCCCCATATCTTGTGTTTCACCTGCCAGAACGGTTTGATTTTCAAAACAAAAGCATTCGATTTTTTTTAAGTACTCTGTTGCCTGCCAAGGTGTCACGCCAGGAATAGACTGAGTGATGACATCTTCATCGCTATTATTCTTAACGAAATAACTGGTTGTCATTTTTTTACCAACTGGCACTTCCATCTGAGTCACGCTTGGTTTGAACTCCCAATTAAGATTACCATTAATGGTGGCATCAAATTGTACGAGTACCATTCGGGTATTCTCATCAGGGGGCGAAGCGTTTTCAAATTCTGAAGAAAGCGCTCTTCCACTATTGGTAGAAATACTGTTCCAGCCTGTAACATCACAAACCAGTCTGTAAAGTGGCACCATCGCAAATGCAAAGCCAAACATTAAAACGGTAATAATCGATAAAGTTAATACCGTTTTTTTGTTTTTATTTTCTGGCTTATCATTATTGGTATGATTTTCCATTTAGGCCCCGTTATCCATCTAATTTTGATTAAGTGCCCAAGGCCATCATTCTTGAGACCGCCAATCCGGCCATGACCAAGCTAGCTATGGCGACACAGCCAAGAATAATTGCCATGCGCAAGTTAGCTTTTTTAAGTTCCGGGTTTTGTATGTCATTATTCATAGCCGCTCCTTGTTTCACTATTTCACGGTAGGTGGTGTTTCAAAGCTATGGTATGGAGGCGGAGACGATACTGTCCACTCAAGGCCTGGTGTACCAATTTGAGCGCCTTCCCAAGGCATTGCGCTGGCTTTTTCACCACCTCGAACCGTTTGGATAATGATATATACAAACAGGATGTGAGACAGGCCGAATATGAATGCACCAATACTGGAAATTTGGTTGAACTCGACAAACTGAACGCTGTAATCAACGATTCGTCTCGGCATACCGGCAAGTCCAGAAAAGTGCTGAGGGAAGAAGGTTAAGTTGAAGCCAATGGTTGTCCACCAGAAAAATATCTTGCCTAACTTTTCGTTATACATATGGCCTGTCCACTTTGGCAGCCAGTAGAAAACACCGGCATAGAGTCCGAATAGCGCGCCGGGTATCAAAGCATAATGAAAGTGAGCAACAACAAAATAAGTGTCGTGATATTGCAGGTCAGCTGGAACCACGGCAAGCATGACACCTGTTGTGCCAGCAAAAGAGAACATCACAATAATTGAAATGGCAAATAGCATCGGTGTTTCGAAGGTCATCGCACCGCGCCACATAGTGCAAATAAAGCTAAACAGCATAAAGCCGACAGGAATAGAGATCAGGATGGTACCAATCATAAAGTAGTTAGTTGCGGCAACTGACATACCAATGGTGTATTGATGATGTGCCCAAACAACCATACCCAATACCAACAAAACACCCATACCCCAAACTAACGGTTTATATGCAAATAAAGGCTTTCGAGCAAAGGTTGGTACGATAATGCCTAGAACGCCAATAGATGGTAGCAATAAAACATATACTTCAGGGTGTCCGAAGAACCAGAATAAATGCTGGAAAAGCACAGGATCACCACCACCGGCAGCATCAAAGAAGCTTGTGCCAAAGTGACGATCAAACAACAGCATCGTCACACCACCTGCAAGAGCAGGCATAATCATAATTAATAATATGCCCGTAAAGAGCCATGCCCAAACGAACAGTGGTAGCTTCATCATCGTTAAACCCGGTGCGCGCATATTCAAGATGGTGGTCACGATGTTAATCGCTGCCAGAATCGATGAAATGCCCAAAACATGAAGGGTGAAAATCAGAAAGTCCATCCCCATTCCAGCTTGGATTGAGAGTGGCGGATAGAGTGTCCAGCCTGTATTTACCGGAGCACCACCGCCAAAAAATGGCACAATAATCGATATGATTAACAAGGTCGCACCGGCAGGAAGCAGCCAGAAACTAAGATTGTTCAAGCGAGGTAGAGCCATATCAGGCGCACCAATTTGAAGGGGGATCATCCAGTTCGCCATGCCAGCTGCGGCTGGCATTACCACGCCAAATACCATGATTAGAGCGTGTGTGGTTACCATGTTATTGTATAGATCTGGCTCCAAAAACTGCAAGCCAGGTAGATATAATTCTGCACGAATCAGCATCGCCATGCCGCCACCTAAAAATAGCATGACGAGGGAGAAAATTAAGTACATGGTTCCAATGTCTTTGTGATTCGTACTGAATAACCATCGACCAATGCCTTTTGGCGGGCCATGGTGATCCGCTTCATGGTGGTCTGTATCTTGGTCCAGGTGAGTATCGTTTGTTGTTGTGTAGCTCATTCTTTTTTACCTCTCCTAATTAGCGTGCCGCATTAATGTCAGCGGGTTGAACTAATTCACCTGTATTGTTATCCCAAGCATTTCGTTCGTAAGTGATAATGGCTGCAATCTCTAGGTCATTAAGTTGGCTTCCCCAAGCCGCCATAGATGTTCCAGAAACACCATTGAGGACGATATCAATATGTTTGGCCATGTTATGCGTCGCTATTTCGCTGCCTTTAAGTGCAGGGAAGGCACCGGGTATTCCCATGCCATTTTCTTGGTGGCAAGCTACACAATTTTTATTGTAAAGTGTTTCACCTCTAACCATTAGTTCTTCCATCGGCCATACCGTATCAGGTGAGGCTTCCCTATCTTTTGCAAGTTTGATTTCTTTTTGTTCCGTCATCCAGGCATTAAATTCGTTCTCCGTCACGGCATTAACCTGAATGGGCATGAATGCATGGCCTGTTCCGCAGTTTTCCGCGCACTGTCCCTGGTATATGCCTTCTTCTTCAATGATGGTCCATGTCTCATTGATATAACCGGGAATAGAGTCTTTTTTGATGGCTATGGCTGGTACCCACCAAGCATGGAGTACGTCAGTCGCTGTATGTAAGAAACGAATACGCTTATGAGTAGGCAGGATTAAAGGATTGTCGACCATTCTAAGGTAACCCTCACCAGCCTCTTCTTCAGGGAGTAGGGAGCTGACAATGTTGATATCGTCTTCCATGTATTGATAAGTCCACTTCCACTGAGAGCCTATGACTTTTACGGTTAAATCAGCGGGTGTCTTATCTTCGATAAGATCAAAGGTTGAGCTGGCACTGCTGGCGATACTTAAATCGATAGCAAGTACTAGTGCGGGTACTAAAATCCATGACCAAGTACCGAACCAGCCATTATGGAATTCTTGGTCCGCTTGATAGTCTTTAGACTTTCTGAATTTGAAAACAGCGTAGAAAATGACCACTGTCACAATCACCATGATAATAAGCGCGATTGCAGACGTAAGCATGTGAAGATCGAATACTTCCCTGGTAACAGGTGAAACCGGGGCAGGAAGGTTGAGTTTATATTCCGCAAAAGCTGCTGTTGATAAAAGCAGCAAGCTAGGCCCCAATGCTAGACTGGAAAGTCTTAAGCTAGTGGCTTTTTGCCCGCTTGGTTTGCGTACACAATTTGGCATCCGTTGATCCTCATCAAGGTAGACCAAATTCTGAATTGCGCATACGAATAACTATTCCATCTTTTATGGAATGCTAGCTAAATGATAAGCGCATTGTTTTAACCGTGTGGTTAGTTAACATGAGGCTAAAAATATTTAGTTTTTATTATTATACTAACAACATACTGTGGTGTGCGTAGCTGTTGGCTGCATAATGGCCGCTCTACTATGAGCGCTTGCTAAATACCTGAAGCTACTGAACTGTTATACCTAGGCAAACTATCAGAACTTGGTTTAGTCAGTTGTTATGAAGAAGCTAAATTTGCATACTTAGCTTCAACCCCTTTTTTATTATAAATTTTTAGTCTAAATGTAGTGTTGTTTTACAAAACCATGCGTACGCTAAGTTGGATGAACGTTTAAGTCCTTTATGCTTAGCTTACTCACTACGAAGTACATTATTTACTTATCCAATTATATTATGCAAGTCTAAAATGGTTTTGGTTAGCATTTTGCACTTAATATCATGAAATAGTTTTTTTCTGTTATCAAAAAAGTGTTTAATGCTGTTTATAAACTGATTTATCTATGTAATGACACAATAAAAATAACACGAGGCGACTTTGATTTTTCATAATACCTGTTCTCAAGAAGACCTTGAGATGAACACTATTTTTTCGTTATCACTTCATACTGAACAACAAATAAATATTGTACGCAAGTGGCTAGGTTTAGCTGTTGCCTCTTTGTTGGCTGCGGGTATTTTTTCATTATTGTTGGTGTTGTCTAGAACACCGGGCGTTCAGTCAATTATCCCATGGATTGATTTTTTCCATGTTGCGCTTGTGGTTCACGTTGACCTGTCTGTCTTAATTTGGTTTCTATCAATGGCAGCCTGCTTTTGGTGTTTGAGTCATCCAGGCAGTGGTGGAAAGCTTGATCAGTTTGCTTGGACGATATCGGTATTGGGAACCTTGATTTTAGTGGTTTGTCCGTTCTTTGGTGTGGGTAAGCCGCTTCTTAATAATTATGTGCCTGTTTTACAGCATCCTGCATTTTACATAGCGCTAGGCGTGTTTTGTTCTGGTATTTTTTTACAGGCTATGTCCCGGGTCTTTAAAGGTGTTACTTTTCCTTTCAGAGCAAAAGATGTATTACCTTTTGTTATTTATCTATCCATTTTCCCGACGCTTTTAGCATTTGTTGCTGTTTTTATAAGTTATATCGCCATTCCCGATCTATACCAAGGGGAATACTACTTTGAGCTATTATTCTGGGGTGGCGGACATACGCTTCAGTTTACACATACTTTATTACTCTTGGTTGCCTGGTTCTGTTTGGCGCATGCATGTGGCGCGAAAAATAACATTAGCCCTCGATACTTTTCTTTATTGGCTATTTTGGTTGTTTTACCTGTTGTGTGGGTGCCGGCACTTTATTTTATTGATGAAATTGATTCAGCAGGCTATCGACTCGGTTTCACAGCATTAATGACTTATGGTGGTTTGGCTTGTTTGCCGCTAGGGCTTTTAGCGGCACTGAATTTATTTGCTCTTCAGCCAGCAAGGCCAGAAACTAAGCCCTTAAAAGCCGCATTTATTTCGTCTATTATTTTGTTTACGGCAGGTGGTGTGATTGGGTTTTTAATTGAAGGTGTGAATGTGGTTATCCCGGCGCACTATCATGGATCTATTGTCGGTGTGACTTTATCTTTTATGGGGCTTGCTTACTTGCTGCTCCCTAAACTTGGCTTAGGTGTGGTAAATTCGAAAATGGCAGTCATTCAGCCCTATGTATATGGGGGTGGACAGTTAATGCATATACTTGGGTTGGCCTGGTCAGGTGGTTATGGTGTGCAACGAAAAACGGCAGGCGCTGCCCAAGCCCTTGATCGGCTGCCTGAAATTTTAGGGATGGGGCTGATGGGCCTAGGCGGTTTAATATCGACTATTGGTGGCTTGTTGTTTTTGATTGTCGTTGTTAAAGCATGGCGTGCACGTAAGCTTAACTAGCTTGTATCATCACGGGGTTATCTTCTCGATCAAAAATGACATATTGAGATAAGTCTTGTCCAGCGGTGAGATTACTCACCATTTGATTTAAAAAAGGCTCGGCATCATCACTGGAGGGTGCTTGACCATTTTGGCCTGATAAACCCACTGCAAGCATAAAGTCCCAGTCTGGTGAAATGCCATCTGCTTCATCTTTAAATGTAGCGAATGAGCTTAACTCTTCGGGTAACTTATCGACACACATTAGTGGTGAGAGTGTACCACGTTGTTGATTTGTTTCTTTCTGGTCTTCACTTTCCGCTTTTGCGAACAAGAATAGTAGACGTTGAGGTTGTGTTTGCTGCTTTGCTGCATCAATCAGGCTTTGGAAGTTTGAAACCATTGTTCTATCCATTTATTTTAGTAAAGTCGCAAGAATATAGGCTTTGTTGATGAATTAAAATGATGAGAGTCAATTTCCTCTGACCAATGTCTTTTTAAAATATGATGTTCATGTATACAAAATGTTTTTCTAGGTGCTCTTATTGATTTATATCATGATAGTTTTTGGCCAGTCTTGTTAAGGTTATGCTTTAAATATCGCCACTCATATCATTTGAAAATGAACTGTGAGTGTCTCTTCAAGATTAAAATGATAGGTAATTTGAATTGGAGTCCTTATGGAATCGTTTTTAGAAGCAATGCGTTGTGTAGAGAAAACAATTGAAGTCGTTGGAAAGAATATCGTATTAGGTTTACCTCTAGGCTTAGGGAAGCCTAATCAGTTGGTCAATGCTTTTTTCGAAAAAGCTAAACAAGACCCAAGTATCCAGCTCAGAATTATTACAGCCTTATCGCTTGAAAAACCTCGCCCTAAAAGTGATATGGAAGCCAAGTTTATGGTGCCCTTCGTGGAACGTATTTTTGGGGATTATGAAGAGCTTGCTTATACGAATGCGATACGTACTGGCACCATGCCTGAAAATATTCAAGTCTCAGAGTTCTATTTCAAAGCGGGTGCCATGAAAAATGTGAGTAGTGCTCAACAGAACTATATATCGAGCAACTATACCTTTGTCTCGCGTGATCTGATTATTAATGGCGTCAATGTGCTAGCGCAAATGGTGTCCAAAAAGACGATCGATGGTGAAACCAAATATAGTCTAAGTTGTAATGCCGACGTTACCCTGGATGTTATGCCTCTAATTGAAGAGCAAAAAGCGGCAGGTAAAAAAATAATCACCATTGCGCAAGTGCATGACGAACTACCATTTATGTACAATCGAGCGATGGTCGATTCGAATTTCTTTGACTTTACAGTTGAAAATCCTGCCTATCATACAGAATTGTTTGCGCCACCAAATATGTCTGTTCCGAACCCTGATTATGTTGCCGGCATGTATGCTAGTACACTGATAAAAGATGGTGGGACACTTCAGATCGGTATTGGCTCCTTAGGTGACGCGATTGTTTATGCATGCAAACTTCGCCATGAGCAGCCGGATTGTTATCAAGCCATGACCGATAAGCTTGGTTTAGATGCAGACTTAACTGAGACGTATGGTGGTCTAAACCCTTTTGAACAGGGTTTATATGGTTCAAGTGAGATGTTCGTCAATGGATTTATGCATCTTATTAAAAGTGGCATTGTTAAGCGTAAAGTCTATGACGACCTAGATCTCCAGCGACTATTAAACGATGATAAAATTTCAGAGAAAGTATCAAGTGATACGCTTGAATGTCTACTTAATGAGTCTATTGTCAGCCATCAGTTGACGCATTCGGATTTTCTTTACTTGCAGCATTGGGGGGTGTTTTCTGAGCGGGTTGAATGGCTTAATGATGAATTGCGAGTAGATCAGGAATTACTATCGACTAATTTAGGTTCTGTCGAAAATTTTTCTCGGATATGTGAATTATGCTTAGGCGATAAACTTAAGCATGGTATCTATATGCATGGTGGGTTTTATCTAGGCCCGAAAGATTTTTATCAGGCATTACGGGACCTGTCGCATGAAGAAAATGAAAGTATTTGTATGTCCAGTGTCGGGCATATTAATCAGCTGGATTACAATTTCCCACTGTTATCAGCCCAGAGAAGACATGCTCGCTTTATTAATACGGGTATGATGGTTACATTGAGTGGTGCTGTTGTCTCTGATGGTTTAGAAGATGGTACTGTTGTTAGTGGTGTAGGGGGGCAATATAACTTCGTATCGATGGCGCATTCATTGCCCGATGCTCGTTCAATTTTATGTGTAAGAAGTACTCGAGGCTGCGGCAAAGAACTTAAGTCTAATATTATGCCGCATTATGGGCACATCACTATCCCTCGTCATTTACGCGATATCATTGTCACTGAGTATGGCATTGCAGACCTTAGAGGCAAAACTGATGAGCAAATTGGTATTGCCTTAATAAAAGTAGCCGATTCACGCTTCCAAAATGAGTTAATGGAGACGCTTAAAAAAGCAGGGAAATTGCGTGAAAATTACGAATTACCAGAAGCATACCGTGCTAATTATCCAGAGAAACTTGTGTCACTTTTGGGTGAATGGCGTAAAAAAGGTTTGTTCCCTGCATTTCCATTAGGTTCTGACTTTACCTCAGAAGAAATTGCCTTGGGTAAAAGCTTGAAAGATATTAAAGCCTTGATGTCGAATCCTCGTTCGATGGTCAAAGCGGTGATTCGCTCATTTGTCCATAAAGTGGATGCAGAAGAAGCAAAGCCCTTTTTAGAGCGCCTAAGTCTGTCTCATCCAGATTCAACAAAAGATAAAATTCTTCAGCATTTATTGCTGATTGAATTAGAAGAAAATGGCTACTTGAAACCGATGTAAACGGTTTTCTATTCTTTGCTCTTGACAGGGGGCGGAATTTATAAGTAACTAATCGCCTCATTTTCTATTAAGGTTGAGTTGCCGGTGAATGACTATAATAAGCCCTCTTTTTATCGTATTTTTTTAAGTATTCCTTTGTTATTGATCGCTACCTCTGTTGATGCTGAATGGTTCGAGGAAAAGAAGGCGCAGTCTGTGCAGGAGGCATTTGAAGAAGGTGCAGCGCATGTGGATTTCCGCTTACGTTATGAAGATATAAAACAAGGGGAGCAGGGTGCTCAGGCTTTAACTTTGCGGTCACGCTTGGGGTTTAAAACACTGCCTTTTGAATTGTTTCATGCCTTTGTTGAGTTTGATGATGTTCGTGCGATCCCAAATGACAATAATTATAACTCGGGTGCTAATGGTCAGCTGGATGATGTTTTTCTAGAAGACCCCGAAGGTACTGAGCTGAATCAGGCATGGATAGCCTATGATGTCGCGAACACGCTCATTAAGCTTGGTCGACAGACGATGAGCCTTAATAATGAGCGTATGTTAGGGGGGGATGGTTGGCGTCAAAACGAACAAACATTTTCTGCTCTAAGCATTCGTAATGAAACGCTTAATTACACTCGAATCGAATTTGCACAGTTAAACCAAGTTCAGACAAATCAGGATGAAAGGCTTGGCTCTGCTCATCAGGATATCAATGCAAAGCTATTTAATTTGAATTATCGCGGTTTTTGGTTAAGTGATTTATCTTTGTATGCGCTTTGGATTAGTGATCACCCAGAACAAAAACAATGGGAAACATCGACCTATGGTATTCGCTTTTCTGGTGATTTGGGTGGTGACTTTTCGGTTGCTTATCAGTTAGAGCTGGCACAACAAGAAGACGCAGGTGCCAATCCAATATCTTATTCAACCACTTATGCTTTAATTGATTTAGTCTTTGGTTATCAGGGTGTCGAAGTGAATGTCGGTTATGAGCGTTTGGGGGCTTCTGATGGCGGCTACTTTGTGACGCCTTTAGGGAGTTTGCGTGACTTTCAAGGGGCGAGCGATCAGTTCAGTAATAATGGTTTAGGCAATATTCAGGGTGGTATACAAGATAGCTATTTAGGTTTGGGGTATGCGGCAATTATTGTATTCGCGCAGCAATCTTTACCTGCTTCTATCTCTGTTAACTATCACGACTTCCAGGCAGATTCAGTGGTTGATAATATCGACCACCTAGGCGAGGAGTGGAATATTGACGCCGCTATAGAGCTGGATCACTATCAGGTTCTGCTGCAATATGCCGATTATCATGCTGACCAGTATGGAAAAAGTGATCAGCATGTTTGGCTTGCGTTGAGTATGTCTTTTTAAGGTTATATGGGTTTGCAGATGAGTATATCAAAGTTCTGTTTGCCTTCTTTTATCTCGGATATTGGCCATATGGCATTGGCATAGAGTGAATACGCTTCGTTTTGTGCCAAAATCTGTAGTTCATTTGCGATAGCTTCTGGTCGCCTGTCAATGAAAAGTGTTGATGTCTTCACTTCTGCTGTGAAAGCTTTAAGTTGTTCACAGTCATCACCTTGTTTTGCAAAAATAATATGTTCAGCGCCCGGTTTTAGTTCAACAAAAGAGCAGGCTGTGATGGCTATGCAAGCATAGGCTATAGATGATTTTCTTAAAAAATTGCGGGTATTTCGGGTTTTAGTTTGAGTTTCAATGTGCATGAGGGATAATGCTTCTTTTTATAATTGACGGTAGACAGATAAACCATGAGTTTACAGTATAAAATTATACCGGTAACGGCTTTTGAGCAAAATTGTTCATTGATTTGGTGTGATCAAACAATGGAAGCGGCAGTGGTTGATCCGGGTGGTGATCTTCCTAAAATACAAAGTGTGGTAAAAGAGTTAGGGCTTAGGCTCAAGAAAATCATCTTAACCCATGCGCATATAGATCATGCCGGTGGTACTGCAGACTTGGCGGAAGCCTTAAATATACCCATAGAAGGTCCGCATGAAGGTGATCAATTCTGGATTACCGCCTTGCCTCAACAAAGCCAAATGTTTGGTTTCCCAAGTGTAAAATCTTTTACTCCAGACCGATGGTTGTCGCAAGATGATGTGCTCGAGATTGGGAAAGAAACCTTAAAGGTATTTCATTGTCCGGGTCATACGCCTGGTCATGTTGTTTTTTATCATCAAGCGAGTAAGTTACTCGTTGTCGGGGATGTGCTATTTAACGGCTCAATCGGCCGTACTGATTTCCCAAAAGGGGATTACGATACGCTATTGAATTCCATTCGGACGCATTTGTGGTCTTTGCCTGAAGATGTTCGTTTTATTCCGGGTCATGGCCCTATGTCCACTATTGGTCATGAAAAGGCGACGAACCCATTCGTTGGCGGTTACGGTTAAGTCGATTTGTCAGCTTTATTGCTTTCCCATTTTTAAGTTTTTATTTTTAAGGTAGATCAATGTCTCAAATAGTTAGAACACGTATTGCCCCTTCACCAACAGGTGATCCTCATGTTGGTACTGCTTACATTGCATTGTTTAATATGTGTTTTGCCCGCCAGCATCAGGGTAAATTTATTTTGAGAATTGAAGATACTGACCAAGCACGAAGTACCCCTGAATCAGAACAAGATATTTTGAATTCGTTGAGGTGGTTAGGCTTAGACTGGGATGAAGGGCCCGATGTCGGTGGTGATTATGGTCCTTATCGTCAAAGTGAGCGCAAAGATGACTATCGTGCTTATGCCGAGCAGTTAATTGACAAAGGTCACGCCTTCTACTGCTTTCGAACAACCGAAGAGTTAGATGAAATAAGAGCGCAACGCAAAGCAGCGGGTTTGAATCCTGGCATTAATGGAAATCTTGAGTTACCTGAAGATGATGTAAAAGAACGCCTAGCTAGAGGTGATTCTTATGTTATTCGTATGAAAGTTCCGACTGAAGGAGTCTGTGTGATCGAAGATCTTCTTCGTGGCACTATTGAAATAGACTGGTCACAAGTCGATTGCCAAATTCTTTTAAAGTCTGATGGTATGCCAACCTATCATTTAGCCAATGTGGTTGATGACCATTTAATGGCGATTACCCACGTCATTAGGGGTGAGGAGTGGATCAATTCTGCCCCTAAGCATCAATTATTGTATCAATACTTTTCTTGGGATATGCCTGTACTATGCCATATGCCGCTGCTAAGAAATCCAGATAAAAGTAAACTAAGTAAGCGTAAGAACCCAACCAGTATTAACTATTATGAGCGTGCGGGTTATCTTCCTGAAACTGTAGTGAACTATCTTGGCAGAATGGGGTGGTCTATGCCTGATGAGCGTGAAAAGTTTTCTTTAGAGGAGATGATTGAACACTTCAATATCAATAGGGTTTCTTTGGGTGGTCCGATTTTTGACGTTGAAAAACTAAGATGGCTCAATGGCTTATGGATCAGAGAGTCTTTAAGTGATGAGGGTTTTATGGAACACGCCAAAAATTGGGCGTTTAATCAGGCGCACATTGCGCCCATGGTTGAGCACATAAAAGGGCGTGTCGAAACGTTCGCAGACATCGCGCCACTGGCAGGTTTTATGTTTTCTGGGCTGTTAAATTTAACGGCAGAGAGCTTTGAACATAAAAAGCTAGAAGAATCTGAAGTAAAAAGAGTACTGCAATTTACATTATGGACACTTGAAGCGCAGCGACATTGGAATAAAGATAATATATTTTCTGATATTAAAATGCTTTCTAAAGCGATGACGATAAAGATGGGGGATTTTATGCAGCCTATTTTTGTTGCCATTGCTGGTACGCCGAACTCTTGGTCGGTAGTCGACTCTATGGCTTTATTGGGGCCCGATATGAGTCGTGCAAGATTACGTGATGCGCTTGATAAACTGGGTGGTTTTTCTAAGAAAGAAACCAAGAAAGTAGAAAAAGAATTTCAACAAATTCAAGTCCTTATTCGGTCATTAGCTGCTGAGCAGGATTAATTTGAAAAATCTTTAAAATAGTCTTGACTCATTAGGGGGACTTCAATAATATACGGCCCCGTTGAACGATGCAGTGTTGCTAAAGTCTGCGAGTTAACTCAGGTTTCCTCTCAGAATTATTATTACAAAACATGTAATATAGCATCCTAATGGGGCCATAGCTCAGCTGGGAGAGCGCAACGCTGGCAGCGTTGAGGTCGACGGTTCGATCCCGTCTGGCTCCACCAAATTGTTCAGGACAGTTTACTGTCCCCTTCGTCTAGAGGCCTAGGACACCGCCCTTTCACGGCGGTAACAGGGGTTCGACTCCCCTAGGGGACGCCAATTAAAAAACCACTAATGTTTATTAGTGGTTTTTTTTTGCTTAAAACTAATTACTGCGTGCGCGAGAGAAAAACGCACCCTGAGCCTCTAGGATTCGCTCCCTGAGCCCCGCCGAAGGGTCTTGAAGGTAAGCTCAGCGCTACAAATCGGGCACATTTCGACGGAGCTCAATGAGCGAATTGAATTCCCCGTCATATTTTTGGCTAGTCATGACTTTTCTAAGCCAAACTCACTTTGCTTATGCAAAGCTTAAAATAATTCACATCGCAAGTTATTGTATCTAAAGAAGTAAATTTTAGTTTTTTTAAGTTGGCATGAAATCCGCTTAGAGTTAAGTATTATATTAATGTTCTATAAATACGTAAGCGAGATGAAACATGACAATAGATACTTTCACTACAGGCTCTAAATCAAAGAAAGAAAATAAGGCGTCTTCAAATGTTGTTAATATTCGTTCAGCAAAGAAAGCTCAAGCGGCAGCGCAGCAAGAGTTAATGGACTATATGATGTGGACAATGAAGTATGATATGGATCCGCATCGTGTTTATGATGATCCTATTGAAATTTTCAGGAAAGAAATGAAAGCAGCTTTAAGTGTTGCGTAGCAAGAAAACTATTCCTCCCCAGTGAAGGGGAGATCCAAGGTAGGGTTATGATTTTGAGCTGCTGGCAACAGCGCCTTTACCAATACCCTCATAGGCTCTAACGAGATAATGATTGATGGGTTGTTTTTCCACGCACTGCTGAAGAATGTGCTCAGCAATCAGCTCCACAGTCGAGTCTGTTTCAATTAAATAGACTCTTTTCTTTGGGAGTGTGACGCTGAAGTCACCTTGTTGAGCGGAATATGAGAACGTAATGTATGGCTTTCCTTCTGAATCAAACTCTTTTGAAATATCTTCTTTCGTACCAATATAAACATTCCTGAAACAGGCTGACCAGTAGTCTTCAAGCTTGGTATTCCTTTGATGGTTTTCAAATATCTCTATTTTTGAACGATGACCATGAACAATTCGCTGGCAATTCCCGTCATGCTTCTTTAAGCCGTGGCTGTAATGGTAGTAGGCGCCATCGATTAGTTCTTCGGAGAGTTGTATTTCAATTGATTCAACATTCTTCGGCAACTTAGGTAGAATGATGTCTTCGAGATATTTCCCCACAGATGATTTGTTAATCGTTTTTACATCGAGCAGAAGGACTGATGAGTGCGGGGAAATATGTTGATAATTACCCGTTATGTGCTTCCAGTTTAACTCGGTTCGTTGTTTGTTTTTGATAAGCTCAAGATTTTTGGTTTGGCTCGAAATAACAAAGCAGTGATCGACTTGCTCATCAATGATTTTTTTGATGGTTTTCTTTACATGGCCAAAATCAAAGATCATGCCTTGCTCATCTAACTGCCCAGACAACACAATATCGACTACCCAGCTTTCCCCAAGTATGCCTCTTCTGTTATCAAAATATGAAAAGTCGATGACACTGAGATTTTTTACAAAAAGTTGAGTCATTGTAAACCTTGGTGGTTGAAAAAAACCTAGTTTAACAAATACTCACAGAGATGCTTTAGTACTATTTTAATCATTACACTTTAATTCACATTTTTTTCTCGGAAATGCTTCTTGTGCTTGTTAAATTGTGGTTTTAGATTAGCCTTATTAATATCCCTGTGTTTTTATTGAAGCGCGGGTTTTAGTTATAATATCACCACAAAATATAAATATTATTGGGGGTTAATCACCTGATTGAAAGTATTCAGTTAATGTCACTCAACGCGATCTCCGATGCTATCTCTCAGAGTACGCGTTCAACAGCTGTAGACTTATACAAATCGCTAGAGCAGACCAGTGATTGGCTGCGTGCTGACTATTCGGTTGCGATAAATTTGTTAGAGGCAAATGACGAGTGGTTTGCTGCCAGAATTTCGAGTGCAGTCAACGATGCTTTCCATTCTTCTGTTTCTGAACATTTTGATAAGACAGGTGACGATGACGGGCAACAAAAAAAACCTGATAGTGACAGTTTAAAAAAGGCCAGTCTATCGAGTTTGAGCCTTGTCTCTAAAGATGAATTTGAAGATTGGTTAACTGCGAATGTTGCTGTTAAATATTTAGAAGCCGAGCTGGGTTATGAGCTTAACGAAGTAAGGCTCATATTAAGTTTTTTGCATCATAAAGCTTACGACCTTAAAGATTGCCCCGTGAGCCCGAATACAATATTCAGAAGTCTTAAACAGTCAATAGAAACCCTCGAAATTCCAACATCACCTCAAGCCTTGGTATATAAACTTTATTCTCGTCATCTGGTCCAGCCGCTAAGAGATATGTACAAATCCTTAATGTTGATGGCTAAAAAAGAAGAATTGAATTACAAACCTTTGATTGCACCCGTTAAAAATGAAATGCTAAATACACCATCTTCATCACCAAACTCACAGTCTGGTCATGCCGGTAAGGCAGCATCATCTTTTAATCAGCATAATAAGGTCCCCGAAGCCGATGATAACGAGCAACATTTCTATGAATACGATGATGACTTAGGTCTAAGTGGTGCAAGTTTAAATGATGAAGGTTCCCGTGACGGTCATATTGCAGTGGGCTCTTCTATCAATATGCTTGGTCAAGAGGTGCAGGGTTCTTCTGCATCCCAATCTACAGGCCGTTCAACAACATCAATTCATACCCTGGATACCCTTTCTAAGTTAAATGCCACGGTTGCGGGAGGTGGGGCGCTTAAACAGCCTTCTGATACGTCATCAGCGGATGATTCAAGTTATCTCGTATCAGCGATCAGTCAACTTCAGCAAGCGCATATTCAGGTAGATAACTTAGGTAAACGAAAGTTAAGATCTTGGTTGGAGTATGGGCTAAATGACTCTCCTGATGTGCACTGTACGATAGCAAGTAACGAATTAGAATTAATTGACGTCACTGACCGTTTTTTTGAAGTTATTATCGATAAGGTTGGCGTTAGTGGCTTGCTTAAAAAATGGTTAGAAAAACTAAAAGTTACTATCCTCAAAGTTGTTCTTAGAGATAAAACCTTTTTCTCGGATGTCACACATCCAGCAAGACAAATGCTTAATAAATTAGCAAAGCTTGCATCCAGTGACCGAGAAGATCATAAGCGTTTAGAGAAAGTTCTAGATCGTTTTATCGATCGAGTGATTGTCGAATATGATGATGACGAGCATGCAGTTGAAAAGATATTACGCGAATTAGATCAACTTCTTGAACGCCAGGCACTTGCGCATAAACGAAATGCAGAGCGTATAGCGAGAGCTTACGAGGGCAAGCAAAAAGTTGCAGATGCACGTTTAAGGGTTGTTGAAGACATCTCATCTTTACTGTCAGGAAATTCTGTACCAGTGGTACTTCTTGAGTTGCTGGATAAGGCTGGTTGGAGAGAATATCTCGCGTTGGTATTAGTGCGGGATGGTCATGATTCCGAGCAGTATGATGAAGTGTTTAAAGTGATTGATTTGCTCTTAAGTTGGTTGGGTGATGATACAGATCAGTCTGATAAGTGGGCGATAGAGCTAGAAATGGAGCTTGAAGCGCCTTCCTTACTTGAGTTGATCAAAAAAGAATTAAGTATCTCTGGTTTAATTGGATATGAATCAATATTGAAACATTTGGAAGAATGTTTATTTGATGAGACACCGCCTTTAATGGTCAGGGTTGACCATTACGAATGGCCGTTTGATAAAACTGAAAAAGAAATTGAAGAGCTAAGTTTAGGACAGAAGCAAGATTCGCTTTCAAGTTATTGGCATAAACGTATTTTGGCGATGAAAGTGGGGGAATGGATAGAAATAAAAGATGACCAAGGGAAACCAAGGTGTATGCGTTTAGCATGGTCTGGCAGGATATCTTTCCGTTTTGTTTTTGTCGATAGTCAGGGTATGAAAGACGAAGATATATCGTTAGATGATCTAGTTGAATTATTCAAAGATAATCGTGCCAGTTTCGTGGAAAATGACGATGTGCCTTTGGTGGATCAAGGCTTGCATCAAATGGTTCAATCCGTTTATGAAGAGCTGGCTTCGCAATCAAGTTGTGATGTATTGACTGGCTTACTCAACAGGCAGGCCTTTGAAAGAGCTCTTGAACAGTCGATTTCTGGTGTTATATCCAATCATACGAAAGCAGCACTTTTATATATTGATTTGGATAAATTCAGCTTAACCAACGCCTCTTATGGGCATCATGCCGGTGATGCGTTGCTTAAACATATTGCTCAATTAATTAAGTCTGAAGCCGTGGAAGATGCGTTTTGTGGTCGTCTGGGTGGCAATGAATTCGGTATTATTTTGAATAAATGCTCTCTTGAAACATCCAGAGATATTGCAAAACAAGTATGTGAGTCTATTGCAAATGACAGCTACTCGTGGGAAGACCATAAAATTACCAGTACAGTGAGTATTGGTCTGGCAGGGTTTGATATTGAAGCTGATTCAAGCGATACCTTAATGCGCAAAGCGGGTTTAGCCTGTGAATCTGCAAAAAGCCAAGGTCGTAACCGCGTTGTTGAATACCAAGAAAAAGATGATGACCAGATAAAGCGCCAGGACATGCTCAAGTGGGTCAATTATCTCGATGGAGATATGGATGAACTGCTAACTTTACGCTGCCAGGAAATTCGACCAATAGATATTGATGGTGTTGAAAAACCTCATTATGAAATACTTTTAGGGGTTAAACAAAATGGCCAGGTTCTGCCGCCTGGTTTATTGATTGAGGCTGCAGAGCATTTTAATCGAATGGCTAAAGTCGATCGCTGGGTGATTCATAATGTTTTATTGTGGATAGAAGCAAACCAAAAACTTGCTGCCAAATCGAGTGGATTTTCGATAAACCTTTCAGGTAACTCTTTAAACGATGACCACTTTTTGGAATTTTTACTAGGGCAATTTGCTGTTAGTTCGGTTCCGCCTGAAATGATTTGTTTTGAAATTACAGAAACGGCAGCAATTACTAACCTTTCCGATGCCACTGAATTCATTCGAGTCTTGAAAAGAGCAGGTTGTAAATTCGCCTTGGATGATTTTGGTTCAGGCTTATCTTCCTACGCTTATATTCAAAAGCTCCCTGTAGACTATATCAAGATAGATGGTATTTTTATCAGGAATATTGCAAATAGCCCTCAAGACCAGGCTTTGGTGAAATCTATCAATGAACTTGCGCACTTTATGGGCATGAAGACTGTCGCTGAATTTGTTGAAAGTCATGATATTCTGGCGGTACTTCGAGAAATCGGTGTTGATCACTCTCAGGGTTTTGGTATTAAAAAACCTACCTTGTTAGAAGAGTTAGGTTCGTATATTCGATAATCATTATCTGTTTAAGGTGGTTTCAGCTTAATACTTGGGCATAGGCGGCATAAACTCTTCGAGCAATCTCTGCGGAGTAGGGCGCCAGTCGTTTTTCTAGGCGAATCTGTGCCTTATCCACATCTTGTTTATCAAAGGGACAGCTTTCGTGCGTTGCCCCGTTTACTTTTTTATAAGCCGCATAGTTAACCGGGTAAATTCGGTAATTGTTATGAATGCTTCGATCAATTTCTTCAGCAACCACTTTATGGTCTAGCGAGGGGAGTCTTTCATTTTTATTTATGGCCTTACCAAAGTGAAGGTGTATATGTCCTTTATACCCCTTTAAACCTTTTTGAGTCGCAATCAAATCATCCAACGCATCTTTTTGATAAGCATGATCACTTTGTTGATTGTTTAACTGTTGTGCTTTATCAATATCACACGGATCCCACTCATACGAAAAACACACAGGCACTATATTTAATTGTTCTAAATAGTCATCTAAAGCTAACGCTTTTGGCCTGCAAAGTCCGAGCATTTTAATGAGAGCGGGGTTGGTTTTATCGATATTATCTTTTGCCCGGCCTTCTTTTTGAGCGACCCAAATATGCTCATTTTTATTGAAATGTAAATATTGAATGTAAGCGCATTGGTTCTTCATGGCGTTAAGCATGGCTCTGGGGGATTTTAATGAGCGAAAGACTTTAAAGCAGCGGTTAAGTAAAGCTAAATCATTGGCAAAGGGGTGTGTCAGAAGGTTGTCCCCGATAGCGCAATGCGCAGTAGAAAAACCTGCTGACCTGAGTGCCCGGTTAAGAAGTAAAGGGTCCATCACAATATCACGATGATTCGAAATGAAAATATAACTCCGACCTTTGTCTAGCTTATCGAGACCTGAAATTGAAAGCTGTTCATAACTTAATTCTACAAGCGGAAAAATATGCGCTTCTATCCAGTTTTGCAGAGCATCGATGCTATCGATCGTTTTTAAATGCACCAGGGTGCTTTTAAGTACGTTTGATGCACTAAAAAGCTTGAAAAGATTTGGCGTAAAGTGAGGGTCTTCGATCAAACGAATAAGTGCGCCATTAACATGATGATCTTCATAGCACTGAATATCACTAAAGCTTTCCTGCCAAGGGGTATCTGAGCTTGAAAGAATATGGTTTTTACTGAGAGTCATGGTCATCCTGAATTATATTAACTACCTCATAGTATAAGGTAGTTAGATAAAGAATGAATATACATGATTTGATATGCAAATAAAAAATCACCGAGAGACTAAGAAAGGAAGTATCTCGGCAAAATAATTATTGTTTAACAAAATAAAGTGAATAATCGCTATGCGTTGAATTTTCTTTGGCAATCTTTTGTAAGTTTTTCTCAGCCAAGGTGATAGAGATTGTTTTACCGTAATGGTTTAGAACTTTAGACAGTGACCAGCTGGGCTTTTTTATCAAGCCTGTAATCTCAGAGAGGAATTCTCTGTCATTATCCTGATTAAACCAAGTTTCACGACAGCCATCGATAGAATAGAAGTATTCTTCATGGATGAGGTTCGACCAATATGCGCTGTCTTTATCTGACAATATGGTTGATCGCAGTGCTTTAATATTCGCCGTTGTATTTTTGAGGTCTTGCTTGGAGACAAGTTGACGAATATCTGCGCTGGCCGTATCCACCGATTCAGATAGTTTAATGTTCAAGACACCTTCTTGGCATAGGTTTGTTTCTACTAGTCTTAAGAACTTAGGTGTTGTCAGCACCGGGTCATGCGAAATGGAAGCAAAGTGGATGGTATTGCCATCGCTTAGAAAACGTTCTGCTAAAGAATTAGGCCAGAAAACCACATTACTTAATTGCACTTCTGCTGCGCGCAAGTGACATTCAGCTAAATTTTCTAAATTACTTTCAACCGCTAGAATATCGACATCATTAAAATGATGAGCATATTCAAATGCTCTTTGCGCTGCATTTTTACCGGCGACTAGCAGCAATAATCGTTCAGGCATAGCGTCTTCGTTTAGCTGAAAATTACTGACCAGCTCTTGCTTAAGCGACTGCTGATTAAAAAAATCAAGATTGTGCCAGCGAGGAAAGGGGGCGGGTAAGTCTTCTTTTGCTAATAATAAGCTTTCTTTCTTCTCAGGGAATTGTTGTTTATATGCTTCTCTGTTCGCTCGTCGATATAAAGCAGACTGCATTAAAGGCTGAAGTGCACAAGGCCATTGCGATAGATCAATGGCGGTTAATCTCACCGCGTAATTTTGTGAGAAAAATGCCTGGTACATGCCGATAACCATTAATGCACCCACAATATCTTCAAGCTGCCATTCGTGATGAAGGGTATGTATTAATAGTTGGTCGAGGTAGCTAACTTTTTCCTCTTCGAGTGTATCTGTTATCAGAGAATAATTGTTTCGCTCGTTATAAACGCCAATTGCAATGGCTAAGGCTTGCAGTTCATCTCGAAGGCTTCCTGATTCAAGTGTTTCCAATAGAATCGTTTGTCTTAAAAGCGTAATGAATTCTTCAACATAAGGGTCTGGAAGCGGGCATTTCAGTAAGGAATAATATACTAAAGGGTCTTGAGCAACCGCCACTAAATCAATCGTGGTGTCAGGGTTCTCAAGATCATATTTTTTAGAGATCAATGATGCAGCGAAGTGACCGAGGCGCTCATGCGGAAGGTCTGCTTCAGCAAAGAGCGTAAATAAATCTAATTCCAAGGCCTTCTGATACTGATCAATTTTAATTTGAGAACAGCAGCTGAGCATACCATGAAGAATCGGTGCGCTATCAAAACCATGCTTAATTAAAGAGCGGTAGTGTAAATAAGCAATATCGAAGTTTTGCATGGCATGTTGTGCACGTGCTATGCCTAAAAATGCATTTTGATAGCGGGTATCAATGGCTAGCGCTTTATTGAAATACTCAATTGCAAGTTCTGGCTCTTGGGCAATAATATGCAGATAGCCCTTGTTGCAAAGATACTGAGTATTGTCGGGTGAATGATTAAGGCATTTATCAAATAGCGCAGAAGCGGTAGAGATATTCCCTCTATCTAGCTCAATGCGACCTAACAGATTCAGTGCAGGCGCATTATTTGGTGCCACATTCATGACTTCAGTAATGAGCTTAAAGGCATTATCTAAAGATATTTTACGTTGCTCGGAAGATGTGTCGGCGCTGTTATACATCTGATATAGGTCATTGGCATGTATCAGAAGGCGAGCAATATCAGATCGTTCGGTTTCAGAAAACTCGTTCACAACTGGTTGAAGCTTAGGTGTCAGGGTGCTCATTATAGGAAAACCTCTTCCGCTTTTTTATGATTTTGGTTGTTGTTATCAGGTGTAGCGAAAGGTGTGCCAAAAAAGTAAATGTGCTTGATTTTTTAATTTATTCAATAAATTTGCTTAAGCAATCTAAGCTTGTATAAGCTGTATTTAATTCAATACCGAGAAGGTCGTTTATGAATATTATTGTGACAGGGGGAGCAGGTTTTATAGGCTCTGCTTTAGTTAGGTTCTTGATTGCACATACTCAGCACACGGTTATGAATGTTGATAAACTGACTTATGCATCGAACCTGAACTCTCTCGCAAGCGTAGAAAATAATGATCGATATTCATTTGTTCAGGGCGATATCTGTGACAAAGCATTATTAGGCAATATGTTTGATGCCTTTAAACCTGACTTAATCATGCACTTGGCAGCAGAGACTCATGTTGATAACTCGATCAATGCTTCCTCAGACTTCATTCAAACGAATATTATAGGTACGTATCAGCTACTCGAAGTGTCTCGTATTTATTGGTTGGGCTTGAGCGATGATAAGAAACATAGCTTTCGTTTTCATCATATTTCAACAGATGAGGTCTATGGTGAATTAGGTGAGATGGGGCAATTTTCAGAGACAAGCCGTTACCAGCCTAGCTCGCCTTATTCAGCCTCCAAAGCCAGTTCTGATCATCTTGTGAATGCTTGGTATAGAACCTATGGTTTACCGACAATTATCACCAATTGCTCAAATAATTATGGACCGTTTCAATTTCCTGAAAAGCTAATTCCTTTAACCATATTAAATGCGCTTAATGGCAAAAGTTTGCCAGTTTATGGTAAGGGTGAACAAATTAGAGACTGGTTATACGTTGATGATCATGTAAAAGCGCTTTATTTGGTTGCGACAAATGGTTTGTTAGGGGAAACGTATAACATCGGTGGCAATCAAGAAAAAAGAAATATTGATGTCGTGCAAATGATCTGTTCAATATTGGAAGACTTAGCGCCATTAAAACCCGAAGGCGTCAAGAACTACAGTGATCTTATTGACTATGTAGAAGACCGCCCAGGTCACGATTTTCGTTATGCCATTGATGCTGAAAAAATTTCTCAGTCATTGGGCTGGCAGCCCGAAGAAAGTTTTGAAAGTGGCCTGAAGAAAACAGTAACATGGTTTATCAATAATCAGGGCGATATAAAATGAAAATAATTGAACCTTTTTCAACTAAGGTTTTTTGCCAGAAGGAGCCACTGACGTGAAAGGTATTATATTGGCGGGCGGTGTGGGTTCCAGGCTTTACCCTATTACAAAGGGGGTCTCAAAACAGCTTTTACCTATTTACGATAAGCCGATGATTTACTATCCCATATCGGTATTAATGTTGGCTGGTATTAGAGATATTTTAGTGATTTCATCACCTGAAGATTTGCCTAACTATAAAAATCTTTTGGGCACAGGTGACAGTTTTGGCTTAAACCTAAACTATGCAGAGCAAGAGAATCCTGACGGTTTAGCGCAGGCCTTTTTAGTGGGTAAGGAGTTTATTGGTGAAGATAGTGTTTGCCTGATTCTAGGTGACAACGTTTTTTTCGGACAAGATTTTTCAAGCAAGCTTCAAGACGCAGCAAAGATGCAGTCTGGAGCCACTATCTTTGGGTATAGAGTGAAAGACCCAGAGCGCTTTGGCGTGATTGAATATGATTCCAGCGGTCAGGTTCTATCCATTGAAGAAAAGCCTGCAAAGCCTAAATCAAATTTTGCTGTGACCGGATTATACTTCTTTGATAACCGGGTTATTGACGTCGCTTCGAAAATTAAGCCTTCACCGCGTGGTGAATTAGAAATTACCGATGTCATTAATGACTACTTAGCTAAAGGTCAGTTACAGCTTCAGATATTAGGGCGGGGTTTTGCGTGGCTCGATACCGGAACACACGATAGCTTGATTGATGCTGGGCAATTCGTCAAAACAGTAGAAGAGCGACAAGGCTACAAAATAGCGTGTCTAGAAGAAATTGCATTTAAGCGAGGTTGGTTGAGTAAAGACCAGATATTGGCCCAAGCGAAGGAAATTTCAGAAACCAAATACGGAAAGTATTTGCTGGGCATGATAAATGATGTCGATAATTAGTGATGGTATTTTATTCGTTAGTTTTTATTTTTAAGAGACCTTTGCACGACAGAAGTTCAAGTTTATAGTCATATCATTCCCGTAGCCTCCTCGTCATTCCCGTAGCCTCCTCGTCATTCCCGCGTAGTCGGGAACCCATTGTTTTACTATCTCAATAGATATAAAGGTGCTGGATTTCGGCACAAAAGACTACCGGAATGACAACGAGAAGACGAAGGGCTGAGCCGCGTAAAGGTCTCTTTAAGTTGTTTTTTATG
>TARA_R110002072_G_scaffold65908_1_pt1 | contig 37733 bp, 36 predicted proteins | sample TARA_R110002072 | Tara Oceans TARA_R110002072 (sample SAMEA4397118) | marine metagenome | biome: Polar Biome; feature: [SRF] surface water layer (ENVO:00010504); material: water (ENVO:00002006), including particulate matter (ENVO:01000060) such as... | depth 5 m
AAGGACGACCCATGCCACAGGCAACCGCCCAAAGAAACGAGCACTCGCCCATGACCACCGCCCCCACCACCCAAACCAAAACCGATCCAAACTCACCGGGCGTCATGATCAGCGAATCCACCACCCCCGCACCCACCGCCAAGACCGCCGCCGAGCTCCCCAAAGAGACCCTCCTCAAGTGGCTCTACGACATGCAGCTCATCCGTGAGTTCGAGAACCGAACCATGCAGGCCTACCAGCAAGCCAAGATCGGCGGGTTCTGCCACATCTACACCGGGCAAGAGGCCGTCGCCGTCGGCACCATCGGCTGCACCAACTCAGACGACCCCGTCATCACCGCCTACCGCGACCACGGGCACGCCCTCGCTCGCGGCATGACCCCCAACGCATGCATGGCCGAGATGTTCGGCAAGACCACCGGGTGCGCCAAGGGCAAGGGCGGGTCCATGCACATGTTCGATCGACCCAACTGGCTCTTCGGCGGCCACGGCATCGTCTCCGCACAAACCCCCATGGGCGCCGGCTTCGCCTTCTCCGAGAAATACCAGCTCGAGGTCATGGGCATCGGCAAGAAGAAAGTCACCCTCTGCTACATGGGCGACGGCGCACTCGACCAGGGCTGCTTCCACGAGGCACAGAACCTCGCCTCCCTCTGGGACCTGCCCGTCATCTACATCCTCGAAAACAACGGCTACTCCATGGGCACCGCCATCAACCGCCACACCGCCAACCACGAGAACCTCATCGACCGCGCCAAGGGCTACGGCATCAAAGCCGCCAAGATCGACGGACTCGACATCATGAACATCTACAACGAGTTCAAGCCCATCGTCGACGAATGCCGCGAGACCTCCCGCCCCGCCTTCATCGACCTCAAGACCTACCGCTACCAAGGGCACTCGATGTCCGACCCCCAGAAGTACCGCACCAAGGACGAGGTCGACCAATACAAAGACCGCGACTCGATCGCCAAGCTCTGCTCCGACCTGATGAACATGGGCCACATCGACGAGGACGGCTGGAAAGCCATGCGCAAAGACATCAGCACGACCGTCCGCGCCGCCGTGGATCACGCCGAGACCGCCCCCATCCCCGAAGCCCACGAGCTCTACGCCGATGTCTACGCCAACCCCGAAAAGAACCTGTCCCCCACCGCCACCTACATCCACGCCGCCAAGAACCCGTTGATGTAAAGGAGCCGGAATCATGAACTACTTCGGAGCGTACTGCATCTGGTTCATCGCAGCGTTGATTGGGTTTGCCTACCTCATCGCACTCGGAGCCGCGATCATCGAGGGAGCCCGTCGATTGCTCATACAACATGAAAACAACCGCTGCCGCCTCTGCAACTGCCTGCGATGGTAAACAGCCAAACAAACCCTGATAGAAAGCTGCACCCATGAACGGCGGCTACGACCTCCCCAACTTCGTCCTCATCTTCGCAGGTGCCATCTGCCTCGGAGCACTACCCGTCGTCCTCATCGCCAAGTACATGCTCACCAAAAAAGTACAACGACCAGATTGGAAAGACCGTAACACCCAAGACGACCCATGAACAACTCCATCGGCCCCGTCATCCTCCTCGCCGTCGCCTTCGCCTTCACCCTCGCCGTCCGCGTCGCCATCCTGATCCTCCTGCGATCAGGCGAAACAACCAGAACACCCCACACCAAAGGCCCCAAGCCCACGGTGATCCCAAGCAAGCTCTTTGAGACCCCAACCGAACCCCACAACCACACCGAATAATGCTCAATGTCAGACAAACCATCCATCTGGAAAGTAAACGATTGGGAAGCCCTCGCCCAGTGGGCCCGGTCGCGGTGGATCGCCATCGTTGTGTGGTTCGTCTCGCTGCTGCTCATCCAGATTCCCGCCCAACTCACCATACCCAAGACAGACATGCCCGATGAGTCCGTACCGCTCCCGTTTCTTTTCGCCATGCTTTTCTTCGCCGTTGGATTCTTCGTGCTCCTCGGATTCGGACTCCCAGTCATGCAAGCACTGATACGCTGTACCGGGCTTCGTAAACAATAAAGACAAAGCCATCCGCCATATTGGCCGCCATATTGGAACATCACCCATGACCACCATGCCCACCTCAGACCAAATCGACAACATGATCGAAACCGACATCCACCCCGCCGTGGATAACCCCCAGCTCCCCGTCTTCCTCCCCGAAGACCAGCTCCCATCCCGCGAGGGCACCCGCATCATCCAGTTCCGCGAGGCCCTCCGCGAAGCGATGAGCGAAGAGATGCGCAAGGACCAACGCGTCTTCCTGCTCGGCGAAGAGGTCGCCGAATACAACGGCGCGTACAAAATCTCACAGGGCATGCTCGACGAGTTCGGGCCCAAGCGCATCATCGACACCCCCATCTCCGAGAACGGCTTCGCCGGCATGGCCATCGCCGCCGCCATGACGGGCTTGCGTCCGATCGTCGAGTTCATGAGCTGGTCGTTCTCCTTCGTCGCCGCCGACCCCATCCTCAACAACGCCCCCAAGATGCTCTACATGTCGGGCGGCCAGTTCGGCTGCCCCATCGTCTTCCGAGGCAACGACGGCGCGGGCGGGCAGCTCGCCTCCACCCACTCCTGGTGCGTCGAAGCCCTCTACGCCAATGTCCCCGGGCTCAAGATGGCCATCCCCTCGAACCCCTACGACGCCAAAGGGCTCCTCAAAACCGCCATCAACGATCCCGACCCGGTCTTCTTCATGGAGTCCGAACGCATGCTCGGCGACAAAGCCCATGTCCCCGATCCAGAAACCGAAGCCGAGCTCTACATCCCCTTCGGGCGTGCCCGCGTCGCCCGCGAAGGCGACGCCATCACCCTGGTGAGCTTCGGTCGCCCCGTCAACTTCTGCCTCGACGCTGCGAAAGTGCTGGCCGAAGAAGGCATCGAAGTCGAGATCCTCGACATGCGCACCATCCGCCCCCTCGACATCGAATCGATTATCGAAAGCGTCCAGAAGACCAACAAGGTCCTCGTGGTCGACCAATCCTGGCCCTTCGCGTCGATTGCATCGGAGGTCGTCACCCAGATCTGCGAACGCTGCTTCGACTGGCTCGACATGGCCCCCGCCCGCCTCAACACCGCCGATGTCCCGACCCCCTACGCCAAGGGCCTCGAATACGATTACCTCCCCAACCCCGAACGCATCGCAGATGCCGTCCGAGGCATGCTCGGATGAAGTTCAAGAGCTGGTTCCAACCCGTCGAGCCCGACCCAAGACCACCACGAATCGTGCTGGCCGAGGCCGTGCGCCAGTTCGCTTCGGGCACCATCTCCAACGATGACCTCGAGAACCGAACCACAACGCTCAGCGCCTCCGATAGTGCCATCGATGCGATAGACGACCTCACCTGGTTCTACTACGACGATTTTTACGAGCACAAACTCCGTGGGCGTCATCGCCTGAGCAAAGTACAGCGACAGATGTTCGCCCGGTGCGTGCTGTTCCTTCGTTCTGACCTGGAGTACGAGTACCCCCGCAACGCGAGATCATGCTGGGTGAATCCTCGCTCAGAGTGTTCTTGGATACGATCACTATTCAGATCCTTGTTCCGCCTCACCCTGGATGCCGCGACCCCAAGCGAGCGACCCGAACTTATCGACGACCGCATCTGGCCATTCAAAAGCCGAAGCGATTATAATGAAGCCCTCAGGCACCCGGTGTACCTCACCGGCGCTGCATAAGCCCTGTTCGGATCATCAACGCTGTCACCGCGAAACTGTTTTAGGATAATCCATGTCATACGATCTCGTCATCTTGGAGCCAGTGCCGAACATGACAGTCGGCTACATCGAAGATGGCTATGAACGGATGGTGGATCGAGGACAGGCTTACCCATTCGGAAAACCAACACAAGCTTTACGAAACTGTGCCGAAGAAATATGGAAGCATTTCCCCCCATTTTCAGAACTCAATGAAGCCGAAATAGAGGATTCAGTATGGGCCGGCGACATTTCACCTGAGGATGGCCATCTAGAAGTGACACTTCGGCTAAGCGTGGAGCAACCGGTCATCGATAAAATCGTTTCAATCGCCCACGACAATGGGCTCGCAGTCTTTGATCTCCCGCTCAATGATTTTCACCCTATGAAATCGAATGGATAAAACTGTTACACATTTAGATCCGTTATTATGGACTGCTAGACTTGATCTTCACAAAGGATAACTGACCATGGCCATCAACATCACCATGCCCCGCCTGTCTGACACCATGGAACAAGGCACCGTCGTCAAATGGCATGTCAACGCCGGCGACACCGTCGCCGCGGGCGATGTCATCGCCGACATCGAGACCGACAAAGCCACCATGGAGCTCGAATCCTTCGACGACGGCACCGTCGCCTCCATCGCCATCCAAGAAGGCCAACCCATCAATGTCGGCGAGACCATCGTCGTCCTCGCCGAGGAAGGCGAGAGCACCGAAGACGCCATCGCGTCAGCCGGCGCTTCGTCCGGTGCTTCTGGATCAGCAACCGCCCAAGACGGCGGGTCAGACTCAGCAGCTGCTTCGTCGAGCAACACCGCCGTTGCCGAACCACCCGCGACCGACAGCACCAACAACACAGACACCAACGCCGCCGGCGAGCGCATCTTCGTCTCCCCCCTCGCCCGCAAAATCGCCGACGAGAACAACATCAACCTCGCCACCATCACCGGCACAGGCCCCTCAGGACGCATCACCAAGAAGGATGTCGAGGGTGCCATGAACAACCAGAACACTGGCGGTGCGACCGCAGCACCCGCCGCCCAACCAGCGGCCCAGGCCCAGACATCCGCACCGACACCATCCCCCATGCCCATGCCCGCAGTCGGCGCGACGCTCGAATCCAAGACCGTCCCCCTCAACACCATGCGCACCGTCATCGCCAAGCGCCTCGTCGAATCAAAGACCACCATCCCCCACTACCAGGTCACCGTCAGCGCCCGCATGGACGCGCTCAACGCCCTGCGAGCAGAACTCAACGAGCAGCTCGCCCCCCAAGGCGTCAAGCTCTCCGTCAACGACTTCCTCGTCAGGGCCTGCGCCATCGCGATGCACCAGCACCCGTTTGTGAACTCCTCTTGGGTAGACCAAGGCCCCAGCATCCAGCTCCACGCCCATGTCAACATCGGGGTCGCCGTCTCCCTCCCCGAAGAATCCGGAGGCGGGCTCGTCGTCGCATCGATCAACAACGCCGACCAAACCGGGCTCCGCCAGATCTCCGCAGAGACCAAACGCCTCGCCCGCAAGGCCCGCGACAAGGGGCTCGCCCCCGCCGAACTCAGCGGCTCAACCTTCACCATCTCCAACCTGGGCATGTTCGGGGTCGACCACTTCACCGCCATCGTCAACCCACCCAACGCCGCGATCCTCGCCGTGGGCCGCGCCATCGACAAGCCGTTCATCGAAGAAAACGAAGCCGGCGAGCCCGAGCTCGTCATCGGCTCCGAGATGTCCATGACCATGTCCTCGGACCACCGCATCATCGACGGCGCCATGGCCGCGGCGTATCTGAACACCGTCAAAGACCTGCTCGAATCCCCCGCCTCCCTGCTCGTCTAAGCCCCATAACGACGGCGTACCCCCCAACCCGAATAAACTTTCCATGGGACTGGTTCTGCCAGTCCCATGTTTGCATCCATACCATCTGATATGTCCAATCCCCCCGGCCATCACGAATCTGACAACCAGCCGCAGTTCTTGATCGGTCCCCATCTGTCCAACCCAGAACCATCGGACCCCTCCACACTCCTCGACGAGGCCCGCGACCGCGTCCACTCCGAGGACGCCCAGAACAAAGAGTCCGTCAAGCTCGCCCGCCGACTCTTCATCGCGATGATCCTGATCACCGTCCTCGGCGTCGTCTTCTACATCGTCCTCCCAACCTTCGGCGTCAAGTTCTCCCCCGTCATCCCCATCCTCAGCTTCGTCGCCATCTTCGCCGGAGCGGTCCTCACCGCCCTCGAAGAACAACGCGAACTCAACGCCAAAGCCGACCGCTACAACGACAGCGAGAGCGACGACCAATCCTGCCAATCCGACGGCTGCCCCACCGGCATGTGCGCCGGCCCCCGCCCCCTCCAGATGTTCCGAGACCCACCCCGCAAGCGCAACCACCCGCCCAAAGACTAAGCGTCGGCTCCTGCTATCAAATGCAGTTCACGCCCAACCAGTGCTTCACCACACATCCGGCTCCTTGAGCCCGGTATTGGTCAGCAGACGCACCAGATTCACAATCAGCATCAGCCCAAAGAGCACACTCAAAAACGCACAGATCCCCGCCCCGCCATAGAAGAACAGCGCCGAGCTGGCCATGTTCGATCCACCGCGGACGCCCACATCAGACCCATGGTCCTTGACCGCCTCGTACATCCCCCCGCCGATCATCAGCATCCACCGCCCCAGCCCCACCAGCGCGACAATAAACAACCCCAGCCCGATCACCAGCGTGAGCTGCTGCGAGCGCGTCTCGCACTTCATCAAAATCGCATCTTTGAGCAACGCCGCTTCCATATCAACCCTCCCCTATATCACACAAACGAGTACACACAAACTACAACACACCCACCAGTATCCGGATGATCCAGATCACCACCACCAGAAAAACAACCACCGCCAGCGCCGCCAGCGTCCGGTCCGTCCGAGCCGCCCGCTTGACCCGCACCCGCTCCTCGTGCGACTTGGGGTCCCGGTACGCCACCATCTCCACCCGCACCCGGAACTGCGTCACAAAACCGCACTCCGGGCAGGTCACCGCCCGATGATCCGACATCGGCACCCCATCGAGCGGATACTTGCACACCACGCACACGCCCGGCTTCGCCGCCCGATACGCCGCAACAATCTCATCCTCCGGCGTGCGCTCCATCGTGTCTCCCCCGCAAACAGGCAGACGCCTTACCCCCGCTCGGCCCGCTTGCGCTTGAGCTCCGCGTCGATAAACGCATCGAGCTCCCCGCGATCGAGCACATTGGTCGGGTTGGCTTCCACATTCGTCCGGTGATCCTTCACGCGGTTGTCATAGAGCACATAGCTGCGGATCTGCGCGCCCCACCCGCGATGCTCGATCTTCCCGCCCGCCGCTTCCGTAATATCCGCCGCCCGCTGATCTTCAGCAATCTGCTCGAGCTTGGCCGTCAGGATCTCCATCGCTTGCCTGCGGTTCTGCTGCTGCTCGCGGTGCGTTGAAGCAAGGATCATGATCCCCGTCGGCTTATGGATCAGCCGGACCGCCGACGCGACCTTGTTCACATTCTGACCGCCCGGGCCCGAAGACCGTGCAAAGCAGCTGATCTCCAGATCGCCGTCCGGGATATCCAGCTCGGTCTCTTCGAGCTCGGGGATCACATCCACCGTCGCAAAGCTCGTCTGGCGCTTGCCCTGCGCATTGAACGGCGACACCCGCGCCAAGCGATGCGTCCCACGCTCGCACCCCAGATACCCAAACGCGTACGCGCCCTTGACATGCAGCGTCACCGAATCGAGCCCGACCTCCGACCCAAACGACTTCTCGACCTCCTCGACCTTCCAGCCCTGGTTCTCGAAGTAGTACAGGTACATCCGGAAGAGCATCTCGCACCAATCGTTGGCCTCCGTCCCGCCGTCGCCGGCCGAGATCGTGAAGAAGCAATCCTTGGTATCGTGCTTGCCCGAGAGCAACGACTGCGTCTCGATCTTGCCCATCCGGTTCGACAGATTGAACAACTGCCCGTCGGCCTCGACCAACAGCTCGTTGTCGTCCTCCTCGCGGCTCATCTCATAGGCAAGCTTGGCGTCCTCGAACTCCTCATAGACCGCCTTGATCGGGTCGGTCTGCGCCTTGATCAGCTTGAGCTCCGCGATGACCGTGTTGGCCTGCTCCTGGTCATTCCAGAAGTCGCCCTCGCCCATCATCCCCTCGAGTTCACCGAGTCGGCTTCGTTTGTTTTCATAGTCAAAGAGACTCACGGATGGTTAAAATCCGCGCCTCTAACTCGCTGATCACATTGTGATGCGCTTCAAAGTTCATGTCTGGTCCTCGCTCAACGCCCCTGGCGCTCGCCGCCGGGCTGATATTGGTCGGTACTCTAGCATCCGATCGCCCGCTTGGCCCGTACAATACACCAATGTTGAGCCCCGAAACCTCCGCCACCCTGCCGACCAACAGCCCCCTCACACCCGAGGCCTACCGCGAGATCTCCTCACTCGCCCTCTTCGTCGCCATCATCGGCCTCCTCGCCGTGATCATGCTCGCGCTCGTCATCACGACCAAACGCGCCCAGCGCCGAAAAGCCAACGCCCCCAAGCCCGGCCCCACCACCCACACCGACGCATGGACCGAATCCGGCAAACGCTTCGACCCCTCGATCACCGAGATCGATCCCAGCGACGACGAATAAGCACACATACAAAAATCAGCGAAACCCTTACGGCAGCGACTCCACCCAGTCCTTGGCCCGCGCGTGCCCGAGTTGCTGCGCTTTATTCGCCCACTCGATCGCCTGCTCGCGCTCGCCCGCACGCTCAAGCCACAACGCGACATCAAACGCCAGCTGCCCGTCCTGCGGATGCAGCGACGCCACATCCATCATGCGGCTGGCCGCATCCCCGGGTCGACCCACCAGCCCATAACACTCCGCCAGCAGCCGTGCTGTGTCCGGCTCACCCAGCTGCTCCTCGGGCAGCGACGCGAGCAGGTTGAGCGCCTCCTCCCCCTTGCCCATCCGCTTGAGCACCTTGGCCTGCTGCAAGATCAAGCCCGCCTCACGCGGGCTCAGGTCGATCGCCTTCTGGATCTGCTCGAGCGCGATATGCAGCTTGTTCTCCCGCAGCGCAATGTCCGAACGCATCGCATAGATCGTCGAGCGATCCGGAGCAAGCTTGCCCGCGATCGCCAGGTTCATCTTCGCATCGACCAACCGATTCGCCTTCATCTGCACGGCCGCCAGATAGATCGGCATGTCCGGGTTCTTCGGGTCGAGCCTCATCGCCGACATGTAGTGCATCTCCGCCAGCTCCGTCCGCCCGAGCATCTGCGCCAGTGTACCGGCCGTGAACTCCATCATGCTGCTGCTTGGCCCGATCTCGATCCCGCTGACATACTGGGCGTACGCCGGCTCGTTTTTCTTCTGAACCATGTACAGATCACCGAGCGCCAGATGGATCTCCTGATCCCCCGGGAACTGTCGAGCCGCATGCTCAAGCACGGTCGTCGCCTGCTCGTACTCCTGATTCCGCACATACACCTGCACCGCCCCCAAGATCTCCTCGATCGACTCCGTCGGCGCGATCCCATCGAGCCCACCCGTACCAAGCCCACCAGATCCCTGCTCAACCGGAACCTCCTGCCCATCGCCCGGCACAACTGACCCGGTACTCAGCGTCCACACCGCATACCCCGCCACACCCGCCGCCAGCAGCGCACCGATGCCTAGCAGCACCCCCCCCGCCTTGCCGCTACCCGCCCGTACTGTGTAATGCCGACTGAGATTCTTCGTGTTTGCCATCTTTGATTCTTCTCCCATACACACACGATATCGTCCACGCGTACACTTATTGCTCAACGAAACACACGATATATGCCCGCCAGCCGACCCCCCGTTGATCGCAGGCCGCACCAAGGACGCCCCATGCCCACCAACGCCCCCCAAGAACCCATGAGCAAGTCCTACACCCCCAGCGACCACGAAGCCCGCATCTGGCAGAAATGGATGGACTCGGGCGCTTTCCACGCCGATCCCGCCCGCGTCCTCGCCGGCCACGCCCAGCCCTACACCATCCTGATCCCCCCACCGAATGTCACCGCCGCCCTGCACCTCGGGCACGCGCTCAACAACTCCATCCAGGACATCCTCATCCGCGCCCACCGCATGAAGGGCTTTGAGACCCTCTGGATGCCCGGCACCGACCACGCCGGCATCGCCACCCAGACCATGGTCGACCGCAAGCTCAAAGAAGCCGGCGAGCCCGGAATCGCCGACTACAAAAAGATGGAACTCAACGGCGAGCCGGGCCGGGAACAGTTCCTCAAGCTCGTCCACGAGTTCAAAGACGAGTACGAAACCCGCATCACCGACCAGCTCATGAAGATGGGCTGCTCGTGCGACTGGGACCGCCAGCGTTTCACCATGGACGACATCTGCGCCCGGGCCGTCCGCGAAGCCTTCTTCCAACTCTTCAAAGACGGGCTCATCTATCGCGGCAAGCGCCTGGTCAACTGGGACCCCGTCACCCAAACAGCACTCGCCGACGACGAAGTCGAGATGGAAGACATCGAGGGCTTCTTCTGGTACATGAAGTACCCGATCGTCGACGACAACGACGAACCCACCGGCGAGTTCGTCACCGTCGCCACCACACGCCCCGAGACCTTCCTGGGCGACACGGGCGTGGCCGTCAACCCCAAAGACCCAAACCACGCCCAGCACATCGGCAAGCGCGTCAAGCTCCCCTTCGTCGGGCGCATCATCCCGATCATCGGCGATGACTATGTCGTTATGGCCGACCCCAACAGCTCCGACACCAAAGCCCAGTTCGCCTCGGGCTACCTCAAGGTCACGCCCGCCCACGATCCCAACGACTGGATGATCGGGCAGCGCCACGATCTGGAAGTCATCAACATCATGGCCCCCGATGCGTCCATCTCCGACGCCCACGGCTGGGAAGACATCGGCGACGCGACCCAGTTCGTCGGGCTCTCCCGCGAGGACGCCCGCATCGCCATCGAGAACGCCTTCCGCGACGCGAACCTGCTCGAAGCCAAGAAGCCCTACAACCACAGCGTCGGGCACTCCTACCGCTCACACGCCGCGATCGAGCCGTACTTGAGCGACCAGTGGTACTGCAAAGTCTCCGACGACAAACTCCGAGGCAACGCCCAACGCGCCCTCACCCCCGAGCAGCGCACCGAGGGCTCGATCAAGGACTGGCCCGAATCACGCCCCAAGATGGTCGCCGAAGATTCAACCGACGGCTCCATGTCCTTCTTCCCCGCCCGCTACGCCAAAACCTACGAAACCTGGCACGACAACCTCCGCGACTGGTGCATCAGCCGCCAGCTCTGGTGGGGGCATCGGATCCCAGTGTGGTCACGATCAGGAGTTGCCTCATTTGGAGAAGAAGATGCCTTCGCAAACTGGCTCACCGATCGGACAATCGACGGAACGGTCGATGTGTATCGCCGTGAGGATCATGAGGTAGATATCGAACTACGCAGAACTGGCCAAAATTTAGATGATCTCTTTATTTGCTTACGGCATGAACCAAGCAAACGAGAACTGAAAATTCTGAGCGATGCCGGCTTCACCCAAGACCCCGATGTCCTCGACACCTGGTTCTCCTCCGCCCTCTGGCCGCTCTCGACGATGGGCTGGCCCGATGCCAACGCCGCCAAGGACGCCTCGGGCATCGAAGACTTCGAGTCCATGCTCTCCGCCTTCAACCCGACGGCCGTCCTCACCACCGCACGCGAGATCATCACGCTGTGGGTCTCGCGGATGACCATGTTCAACCGCTACTTCCTCGGCGAAAACGAACAACCCGGCAAAGCCCCCTTCAAAGAAGTCTTCATCCACGCGATGATCCAAGACGGCGAAGGCCGAAAGATGTCCAAGTCCCTTGGCAACGGCGTCGACCCGCTCGACATCATCGACTCCCACGGCGCCGACGCCATGCGCTTCACGCTCTGCCAGATGACCACGCAGACCCAAGATGTCCGCATGCCCGTCGAGCTCGACCAAGCCACCGGCAAGAACACCTCGCCCAAGTTCGACCTCGGCCGCAACCTGTGCAACAAGCTCTGGAACGCCGCCAAGTTCGCGATGATGATGCTCGAGAAAACACCAATCGAGCCGGGGCTCCCCATCGACCCCCAAGAGCTCACCCTCATCGATCGCTGGATGCTCTCGCGCGTGGTCGACGCGACCAACAAGATCAACACCGCCCAGCGCAGCTACCTGTTCAAGGACTACGCCGACGCGATTTATGACCTGTTCTGGCGCGACTTCTGCGACTGGTATCTGGAGTCCATCAAGCCCACGATCGAAGGCAACGCCAGCCAAGCCGCCGTGCTGCGTCTGGTGTTCGAGAGCATCCTCCGCCTGATGCACCCGGTGATGCCCTTCATCACCGAGACCCTCAGCGAGCGCTTCGCCGACATCCCGATGCGCGAGATCGCCGGCTTCAACTTCACGCCCACCAAGTCCAGCGACACCCTCTGCCAGTCCGGCTGGCCCGAGCCCGACGACGAGCTGCGTGACGAGGTGGCCGAGGATGCCTACGAGCGGGTGCGTTCGCTCGTCTCGACCATCCGCGAGATCCGCGCCCAGTCGAGCGTCGCCCCCAAGCGCAAGATCGTGCTTCACGCGACGGGCACCCTGGCCGACGATGTCGCCCGCTGGTCGCCGCTCATCGAGACCCTCGCCGGCGTCGAATCCGTCTCGGGCGAATCACCGGACGGACAAGCCGCATCGTTCACATTCGAGGGTTCGGAGTACCAGCTCTCGAACCTCGCCGACGCCCTCGACGAAGGCGCGGAGCGCGAACGGCTCGAAAAAGAACTGGCCGCGATCAACAAATCCATCGGAGGCATCAACGGGCGACTCTCCAACCCCGGCTACACCGACAAGGCCCCGGCTCATCTGGTCCAGCAGACCCGCGACCAACTCGCCGGGCTCGAAAAGGACCGCGACGCGACCAAGTCCGCGCTGGACAAGCTCGGATGAGGCGCCCACTGCGAACGAAGCTGTGCATCTCTACAGGCGCGATCGTTGTGCTTGCGCTCTCGGCTTGTCGCTCGACACCGACGATCGAGCCCCGGCTTGATCACACGCCCAGCGATGGGCAAGCCGTGAGTCTGCAACGCTTCGTCGCCGACCAACAGCCCTGGACCTACCGCGGCGATCGCGGGCGCGCCTACTACACGCCCAACTCGATCATCCGCACCACCTCGACCGATCACAAGATCCTCGATCGCCTGCCGCCCTTCGTCGAGCTCTCGATCCTGCACTATCAGAGCGACCTGGTCCGCCTGCCAAGACCCGCCGAGCCCATCGAGACCTACTTCTTCCAGACGCGCCACCAATGGGAGACGCTCACCCGCTCGCTGATGGGCGAGCGGGCCGATGTCTACCTCTCGATCGAACGCGGCGGCTACTCCGCCAAACACATCGGCGTCTTCTACGACATCGGGCCCAAGGACTCCTTCGTCATCTGCGCCCACGAGGGCTGGCACCAGTACAGCCACTCGACCTTCAAGGACCCGATGCCGGTGTGGCTCGACGAGGGCGTCGCGTGCATGATGGAGGGCTTCCGCTGGGACGAGCAGTTCCCCGATCACCCACGGTTCCTGCCTTGGGCCAACATGGAACGCTTTGATCAACTCCGCAAAGCCTACAACGCGGGTACGCTCATGCCGATCCATTCGCTGCTGTCCCTGCGCCCACAAGACCTGATGGGCGACAACCCCGGTCGCTCGACCACCCGCCCCACCGCGCTCAACTACTACGCGCAGGCCTGGGCGCTGATCCACTTCCTCAACGAATCCGGAGGCGGCCAATACCGCTCCGCCCTCGAAGCGATGCTCCAAGACGCCGCCCATGGCGAGCTGCGTTCCAAGCTCACCGGGGCCGACCTCAAGCAGTTCAATACCCGGCGCACCGGGCCCGCGACCTTGCTCAACTACCTCCCCGAGGGCACCACACTCCGTCAGCTCGACGACGAGTACCAGCGGTTCATCGCCCGGATTGTGCGGGTTGGTGCGCGCAACAAAATCCTGCTCGGGCAATCGCCGATCGCACGCGACTGAATTTGAGTTGCTTTTAGTGCCCTTGCGCGATCGGTTCAGATTCCAGATCCGCCGGCACCCCAAGGTACGGCAGCGTCCGCTCGACAATCCTTCGCACCACCGGCCCCGCGACCCACGAACCATAATGATGGCGCTTGGCGACCCGCTCGGGCCCGATGTCATCGAGCACCACCAGCACCACGATCTCCGGGTTCTGAGCCGGAGCCGCGACGATGAAGCTCGAATGGTGCTGCTTCTCGTAGTAGCCCTTGGTGCCCTTGGGGCGCTTGAGCCCGGGCGGCGGGACCATCGCGATTTGCGAGGTGCCGGATTTGCCGAACATCGAATACTTGGGCTTGGGCATGTCGGGATACTGACGAGCCGCGTTCTTATCCATGCGGCTGGCCACCTCGCTCATCGGCGCGATCGTCCGGTGGGCCGCCTCCGAAGAGAACACCCGCTCGACGAAGATGTCATCGCCCGTCATCCCCGGCTTGTTCTGTTCGCCCGCCGCCGTGAGCCGGACCTGAGGCAGCGTCCCCGCACGCTCGCCCTTTCGAGCAAACACCGAGAACGCCCGCACCATCTGGATCGGTGTGACGGCCACCTCATAGCCCATGCCCACCGAGGTCTGCGTGTACTTGGTCCACCCCTGCTCCGAGGTCACGATCCCGGTCGACTCGCCCCCGAGCCCGATGCCCGTCTGCTCGCCAAAGCCCAGCCCCTTGACCATCGCGCGGAGTTGCTGATGCGTCAGGCGCTCGGTCGCCATGTACATCCCGATGTTCGACGAGTACTTGATCACCGCGTCCCAGTGGTCGAGATCGTCGTAGGTGTACACATCCGTGATGAGCCGCCCATAGTGCGTCCGGATCGATTTCTTCTTGATGTCGAGCACTTCGTCGTCGGGCAAGAGCCCCTTGGTCTTGGCGAGCGTCCACGCAAAAGGCTTGAAGGTCGAGCCCGGCTCGTACACATCCTGCAGGCACCGGTTGTACGCCAACGCCGGCTCGATCGCCCGGTTGGGATCATCGCGCAGCACCTTGTAGCGTGGCTGATCGCCCACCTCGGGCATCGTCGGGCGCACCAGCCCGGACTCGGGGTCCCACCATTCGACGGCTTGTAGATCCGGGACCTCACGCAGCACATCGCACATCGCCAAGATCTCGCCCGTATGCGGGTTGATGACGATCGCCCGCCCGCCCGACGCGTCCGCCTGCTCGACGCCCCACACCAGCTGGTCGTAGACCATCCGTTGGATTTCAAGATCAACACTCAGGCGGACATCCTGCCCCTTGCGGCTCTCGGTCCACGCCCCGCGCTGGACCCAGAGCGCTTGGCCCTTGGCATCACGGACATAGGTCTTCGAGCCGTCCTCGCCGATGAGGCGCTCGTTGAAGAGCTTCTCCGCACCGAGCACACCCGTCCGCCCCGAGCCATCACTCGAGAACCCGAACTTGCCCACGATCGGCCCGACGAGTTCCTCGCCCGTCTGCACCCGCATCGGCGTGTGCTCAAGCGACACGCTCGGCAGCTTGCCCGCCTTCTTGAGCTCACGGATCCGCTGCGTCTGCGCCTGATCAAGCACCGAGCCCATCGGAAGATACCGAGAGAGCATCAGCGTGGGCGTGCTCGATCCCGCGTCGCCCTGCATCATCGCGATGCCCGTGTTGGCTTTGGTAGCAGCCGACGAACCGGAATCGTTCTTGCTCGCGGTGCGGATCTCTTCGTTGCGGACCATCTTGCCGATGAGCCTGGCCGCGATCTGATCCGTCGGCAGGTCGATGATGCCGCTGAGGTTCACGATCACCTTGTCGATGGCCGACGGATCACGCTCCATCGCGGTGTGGAGCCCGACCGGGTCAACAATCACGCGATAGCCCACCCGCGTCGTCGCCAGCACCCGCCCGCGCCGATCCAGCAGATCGCCCCGCACCGATTCGAGCGTCTGCGAGGTCTGGCGCGCCGCGATAAACCCTTGCAGCTCATCGCTGGGCGCGAGCTGCAGCTGCACCACACGCCCCACCACGATCGCCAGCCCGATCAGCGTGCCGATCCGCAGCATCTTGGCGATCAGCGTGCTCCGCCGGTCGCTGGCCGACCGTGTTTCCACGGCTTGCATCAGCGCATCGCGTTCGTTTCGTTCATCGAGCATCGTCGTGGTCGTCCTCTCGCTGCTTGATCGTCCGTGCAGCCAATCCATCAATCCGTATCAGTCCCCGATGAGGATGACCCGCGTGCCGTCATCGAGCACCCACGGCTCTTCGGCCGATTCCTCGACCGGTTCCTCGGGCTGCTCTGGCGCAGGCACCGCGACCGGACGCGTACCAATCGTCACGACCGTCTCGCTTTGAATCTCGGCTGGTGTATCGCCAGCGATCAACTCCGGCTCACTGCTCGATCGGGTCCTGTACTCGAACTGCGCCGGGTGATGGATCGCCGGGTCGTACCCCGGTTGGTCTGCCAGCATCTGTTCACGCTGTGCCAAAAGCATCGCATTGACATGATCGGGCGTGCACGCTTGGGCGATCTGCGCGCGGATCTCGCTGATCTGTTCGCTCAATCGCTGGGTGCGATGGCGAGCCTCGGCCATCTCGTGAGCCGCCTGCAAGCGCGATTGACGCACCGAGAGCAAGCCCACGCCGCTGCTCCCACAGACCAGAATCAGAACCACCAGCTTGATAAACACACTTCACTCCACACGCTAAGGCTTGGCCTAGAACAGTCGTTTGCTTCTTCCTTGCCGTACTTACTTCGTCGGGATCTTGAGCTTCATACCGATCCGAATATCGTTCGCACTCTCAAGCCCATTGAGCTCGGCGATCTCGTCGGCTCTCCGCGAGGTGCCCAGCAATCGCATCGAGATCTCCCCGAGCGTATCACCCGAAGCCACGGTATAGGTCGTGGTCGAGGCGCTGTTTGAGTTCGAGCGGTTTGATCGGTCTGATCGGGTGGTCGTTCGGTTGGCTACGCGAGCGTCCGCCGGGACCTTGAGCTCCATCCCGATCTTGAGGATCGCGTCGGGCCCGAGCACATCGGCATTGAGCGTGTGGATCTCTTTCCACCGCTCGCCGTCGTTGAGCAGGCGGCGGGCGATCTTGATGAGCGAATCGCCCGAGACCACTTTGTACACGCTGTACTTGGGTGTCGGCAGCGGGCGGATGGGCTCGTCGATCTTTGGTTGCGTCTTGTCTTTGTCCTCAGCCGCGGCTTTGGGCAGCTCGACATTCCGCGCGGCGTCGAGCGCCTGCTCGATCAGCGATCGCCCGCCCGTGCCGTCGCTGGGGATCTCGACAGGCCGATGCGCGATCTGCTCGTTGCCCTCGGGCGTGTTGCCGATGGCTGAGTTGATCCCCTGCTTCTCGCGTGAGCCCAGCTGCGTGATCGGCGCGTTGGTCGTCGTCGCTTCGGGCTGCTGCACATCCAGGATCATGTTGTTGGCTTGTGAGAAATGATCGCTCACGAGCACGCCGACGACGAGCACGAGAACGAATCCGATAATGAGCGCGAGCTTGCTTTCTCTGGTCACGATCGCTTCCTTGCGTCAAGAGTCAATGGGCCAACAGATCAATCCCCGGCAATAGGAATCAACGCTCAGGAGTCAGTCCTTGACCCGTCGCGCCCCCAAGTGTCTGAATCTATCCGCCCGCGTCTCCACGGATCGAACGGCATACCCGCAGCTTGGCCGACCGGGCCCGCGGGTTGGACCTGATCTCGGCATCGCTGCCCGTGACCACGCCCTTGGTGATTGTGCGGATCATCCCGCTTTTCGTCCACTCCCCGAACGCCCGCTTCACCGGGCGGTCTTCGAGCGAATGAAACGCGATGATCCCGACCCTCGCGTCCGACCCGATCCAGCTTGCTTCGCCCTTGCGCTGTTTGCGGAGCGCGATGCCCATGACGCGGAGCAAAGCCTCAAGGCTGCCCAACTCGTCATTGACCGCGATCCGCAACGCCTGGAAGGTCTTGGTTGCGGGATTGATCGAACCGCGTGGTCCGCGGCTCGCTGAACGCACAATCTCAGCGAGCCGATCAGTAGTCATGATCGGTTCAACCGCCCGAGCCTCAACAAGTTTTGAAGCGATCCGGCGGGCCGATTTTTCTTCACCGTATCGCCAGATGATGTCGGCTAACTCCCGCTCAGGGAGCGTATTGACCAGTTCGCCGGCCGTGATCGGGGTCGACTGGTCCAAACGCATATCGAGCGGCCCAGAAAATCGAAAACTTAATCCACGCTCCGGGTCGTCCACCTGCGTGCTGGCAAACCCCAGATCCGCCAACACCATGTCCGCACGCAGCCCGAGTTCTTTGAGTTTGGTGGGCAGATCCGCGAAGTTCCCCCGGATCGCGTGCACCTTGGCAGAATCCGGATCATCGGAGCATAAAGCCTTGGCCACATTGACCTTGGCCCGATCGAGGTTCCCCTGATCGAGATCGTTGAGCACCACGGTGCCCGTCGGGCCCAGACGCTGGGCGATCATCGCCGCGTGCCCACCCAAACCGGCGGTGCAATCCACCAGAATCTCGCCGACCTGCGGGTCGAGCAGCTCGACGACCTCGCTGGGGAGCACCGGGATGTGGTTCAGATCGTGGGTCATGGACAGAGGATAGACCGCCACGATCTCCCTATCCTCACCCGTGCCCGATCCAGCCCACAACCAATCCCCTCACCAGCCAGACCGACAGCCGGGCCAACTGCCAGACAGCCCGGAGACTGCTGCCCAAGGCCCGACGAGCACCGTCATCACCAGCGCCAACACGGCGTCCGATGTCCCCCAGATCATCTACGGGCTCTCGATCCGAGGCGTGCGGGCCCATGTGCTCGAATCTGCCGATCGCCATACCGATCGTTACCTGATCGTCCTCGACGACCCCACCCCCATCCGGCTCAAGATCGCCCAAGACTCGCTGGCCAGCATCTGGGACGCGATCTTGGACGAGTACCCCCGAGCCGTGACACTCAACGGGCACTGCTACTTCTGCCAGTACGATGTCACCACCCTCGCCCGCCCCACCACCTGCCCCGAGTGCGGGAACAACCTCGACAGCCACCAAGCCCGCCGAGCCATGCGCGACGGCAAGGGGCGAATCGGGCGCGGACTGGGTCAAAAACCCTTGTGAGATCGAACGCCATTAAGTTGATTCAGGGCAATCAAGCACCCACGGAGCAATGACCATCAAATCAACCTTGAGTATGGGGTGGAATTCCAAGCCAGCACCTGGAGGCGGCCCCGACTTGTTCGTAATCGTGATGGAATCATCATTGATCTGATAGGTGACTGTAAAGAACCCATAAAGATCAAGAGCAACTGAATCTTCATCAAATCTTCCACGCATGTGGTAGATCATCCAATACAAATGCCCGCCCTGCTCTGGCCCAAGATGAACCACTTCGCTGGGCCGCGACGGATTGATGCCTAGCAGCCGAAACCACCGGCGAACATCACTCGATGGAAACACCTCTTGCTGAGCCCCGAGGTTCTCACAGTTCTCGCAGCTGCAGCCGGCGTATGGGTGAGGAAAAGGCTTGTCATGAGCCAGCTTTGTCGAATCAACATCAACGCGGATGATCGCGTCATCCACCTTTAAAGCTAACCACGGGTCACCGACCATCCATGACGCGGGAAACGGCGGCTCTTGAAGCTCACCCCATGTCGGATGAACCCCCATCCGTTGTCCGGTCTTCGTGATTTCAATCAGCGCATCGTCGCACGCGGAGCAGGTCGCCAATACGGTAAACGGGACACCATCAAGCGGATGCCCATCGCCGATCTCTTTGCCCAGTTGAGACTCGATCGAGTACGCCGTGAGCATGTCAGCAGAAACCCAAGTTGGATCGGTCTCGCACATACTGCCCTTCCCTCTCACCCGAATCGGTCGGTTGCCACTGCTTGACCCTCTTCGACGGGTGCCCTGCTTCTGACCCGACCAACGGGAGGGCAAAGCAGGTCTTCGCCATGCACAAAATGCCCGTTCCTGCTTCACCCTGCCGGGCCCAAGCAGGGCACCGAGAGTATACCGGAGCTTCGACTGCAATCTCGTGTTTCGCGGGCGCTCTTTGCTTGACTGATCTTGTTTTGTTAGGTATACATACGGTATGCCGACCGTCTTTCTTGATCTCAACTCCTTCTTCGCCTCCGTCGAGCAGCAGCTCGTGCCCGAACTGCGTGGGCACCCAATCGGGATTATCCCAAACGACTGTGATTCAACATGTTGCATCGCCGCCAGCTATGAAGCTAAGCACTTCGGGGTCAAAACCGGGTGCGGCGTGCGCGAGGCCCACGAGAAGTGCCCCGGGATCATCCTCGTCGCGTCGCGCCCCGACGAGTACATCAAGATGCACCACAAGATCCTCGAAGCCGTGGACACGATTTATCCTGTGGAGGGGGTGTACTCGATCGACGAGATGTCGTTCCGGCTCACCGGGCCTGACCGGGACATTGACCACGCCCGCGAGCTGGCGATGCAGATGAAAAGTGCCATCCGCGAGATCGCCGGGCAGTACCTGCGCTGCTCGATCGGGATCGCGCCCAACCGGGTGCTGGCCAAGACCGCGTCGAACATGATGAAGCCCGACGGGCTGGTGGTCATTGAGCAGTGCGAGCTGCCCCTGCGTCTGCACGGACTCGAACTGACCGACTTCCCGGGAATCGCCGACGGGATCGAGGCGCGCCTGCATCGCTATGGCATCCGCACCGTCGCCCAGCTGTGCCGGGCGTCGCGCCCGACCCTGCGCAAAGCCTGGGGCAGCGTGCTCGGCGAGACCTGGTGGCACTGGCTCCGCGGCGACGAGACCCCCATCCCCAAGACCCGACGACAAAGCTGCGGGCACCAGCACATCCTGCCGCCCGATCTGCGCCACAAGGAGCAAGCCCGGGCTGTGGCGATCCGATTGCTGCACAAAGCCGCGGCCCGGATGCGATGGGAGAAATATTGGTGCACCAAGCTCACCCTCGATCTCAAGCCGCCCGAACGCCCTTCGGTGCACTTGGATGTCAAGCTCGAGCCCTGCCAAGACACCGTGCGCCTGCTCTGGCACCTCGCCCAGCTCTGGGATCGCCAGCCCTTCGAGTTCATCTTCTGCGTGGGCGTGACGCTCGGGGGGTTGGTCAAGGACGGCACCATCGAAGAGCCGCTCTTCGAGCTCGATCGAAAGCGCACGCGCCTGGCGCACACCATGGACACGATCAACCGCAAGCAGGGCCACGCCTCGATCTACTACGGCTCCATGCACGGCGTCACGGACTCGGCCCCACGGCGCATCCCCTTCGCCAATGTGCCGGATCTGGATTTGCCGGACATTGCGTAGGCGTGTACTGCCGATTCAATCAGTCGTTCCCAGGCCAGGCATCGTTGAGGAAGTGGCCGTCCTTGTGGAAGACCTCGCCGTCGGCGGCGATCGAGCCGCCCGGTCCGTCCTTGGTCGGGCGCAGGTCGCAGACCATGTCCCAGTGCAGGGCCGATTCGTTGAACGAGCCCGACTCCGGGTAGCCCATGCCGCAGGCGGCGTGGAAGGTGCCGCCGATCTTTTCGTCGAAGAGTGTGTTCTTGGAGAACTCCTTGATGGAATAGTTCGTCCCGATCGCGATCTCGCCCATGGTGCGTGCGCCCGCGTCCTGATCGAGCATCGCGAAGAGGAACTCTTCGTTCTTGGTCGCGCTGGCGTTGACGACCTTGTTGTCCTTGAACTCCAGGCGCACGCCCTCGACCTCGCGCCCGTTGTACACCGCGGGGAAGGTGTAGTTCACATGCCCGTCGGCGCCCTGGGGGCCGCAGAAGACCTCGCCATCGGGGAAGTTCTCGCCGCCCGAGCAGTTGACCCAGATGGACTTCTGCTGATCGATGTTCACGCGCAGATCGGTGCCGTCGTGCCCGTTGCGCCCCTCTCTAGGCGGCGCTTTGAAGTGCAGCTCGTCCTTGGTCTGCAGGAAATCACACACGAGCTGCTGGCGGGCGTGGATCTGCTCCCAGGCCGCGACCGGGTCGGGCAGGTGCAAGAGCCCGGCTTCGAACACGAACTTTTCATATTGAGCCAGCGACATCTCCGCGTCCTGAGCCGATGAGATCGTCGGGTACATGGTCCCGCACCAGCGCATCTCGCCCTTGGCGGCCCGGTTGAGCGTGCGGTTCATCCGCGGGGCGTGGGCCAATCGCTGGCGGGCGACCTTCTTGGGATCGACGCGCGAGAGCGACTTGGTGTTCACATCCGCCCAGAGCCCGATGCTCACATCGATGGTATCGACGGCGAACATCTCGATGGGGCTGAGATAATCGAGCTGCTCATCGCTGGCGTGCTCGAGGAATGTATCGTTGAGGGTGCTGCTGCGCATCGACCAGAAGGGGTGCCCGCCGGCCTTGAGGACCGCCTCGAAGACCGCTTCGATCATGGGCATGGCCACGGGGTCGGCACCGATAGAGACCAGATCCCCCTTCTTGACCTTGGTCGAGTATCTCACAAGCACATCGGCGAGTTTATCAAGGCGTTGATCACGCATCATCGGCTCCAATCGGGCATCATCATTTGGAAGTCGGCTTTTCTTCGGTCGCTGCGCATACAAATGCAAACACCGAGCGATCACAGCCGTACAGTTGGGACCAGACTATACCCCCCCGGGGCAAAATCACCCAGTTTTTGAATCTCAACGGAGCCCATATCCATGAAACGCACGACCCAGATCCTCACCACGACCACGCTGGTCCTCGTCGCGATCATTGTCACCATGATCGCCTCGCCCGCCGGCGCCTACAAGGCCCCCAAGATCGCCTCCGATGACATCGGGTTCGTGGATGTGTTCAACCTGATCGACAAGGCCCTGCTCACCGAAGAAACCACCGCCGCCCGCGATACCTTTGATGTAGAGACCAACGCCCGGATGGCCTCGCTGGAAGGGCAGCTGGCCGAAATCACTTCCCAGCTCCAGTCCATGCAGCAGACCGACCCCAACGCACAGGCCGTCTTCCAGCAGTACCAAGGGATCCAGGAGCAGCTCAACACCATGGCCCGCCAGGCAAGCGACCAGTATCAGGTCCTGATCGCCCGCCAGATCGCCGAGGCCTACACCGCGATCTACGCCGCGGCCAACGAGATCGCGGCCCAGGAAGGGCTCACCTTCGTCTTCGCCACCCGCGCCGATGGCGAGCTCATCCAGACCGACAACATCACCGGGATCACCCAAGAAATCCTCGCCCGCCCGCTCGTCACCCCACCAGCAAGCGTGGACATCACCGAACTCGTCCGGATCAAGCTCGGCTACCCCGAGAAGGCACCCGAACCGGTCGTTGAGCCAGCACCCGAGACCGGAGCCGAGGCTGCCCCAGCACCAGAAGCCGTGCCAACGACCGAGCCCGTGACCGAGTTCACCGAAGAGCCCGCCAAGCAGAGCGACTAATCGGCTCATTGCCCGACTCATCGGATAAGTTCAGATAGAAAAAACGCCTCGGATCAGCCCGAGGCGTTTTTATGCGCATTGATTCCGATCAGATCAGTAAATCAGCCTTCCATCACCGGCTGCAAAATCTCAATCATCGGCCCAATATGCTTCTCGTAGTTTCTCCAGCGTTCCTTCGAGCTGGTATAGATCGGCTGGCGGATCTGCGTCGCACTCGCGGTGTGCACCGTCTTCTTGCTCTTGTGGAAGTCCATCGACGCCTGATTGAATGGCAGCCCCACATGATCGAGCATCGCGCGGATCGATTCTTCGGGGTTCGCCGTGGTCTGCTCGTACACCGCGTCGTGCATGACGACCCCGAGCTTGTCGGTGACATGCTCGATCACCTTGGTGTACGCGAGGAACTGCTTGGCGGTGTGCTCCATGCTCGGCGCGTACTGCATGTTGGGCCCGAAGCGCTGGAAGAAGATCGACAGGCAAGTATCGATCGGGTTGCGCTTGCAGTGGATGATCTTGGCTCCGGGCAGGATCTTGTTGATCAGCCCCGCGTAGTAGAAGTTCTCGGGCATCTTGTCGCACACACGGATCGTTGAGCGATCCGGGAACTTGGAGCTGAGCATATCGAGATACGCCTGCCCCGCCTTGTTCACATACGCCTCGTTGAATGATTCGAGCGGTCGCTGGCGGGCCATCAGCCCCATCTGCTGGCTCTCGCCCACGCCGTTGGCACTCGGGTGCGAGGCAATAATCTGCTCGGTCAGCGTCGTGCCCGAGCGGGGCATCCCGACGATGAACACCGCGCGCGATCCATCGATCTCCGATTCGGGGATCTGCGCGAACTTCTCGGGGTCCCAGAGCTCGGTGTACTTCTCGACCTCGAGGTGCGAGGCCTCCTTGTCCATCGCGTTGCCCTTCTTGAAGCAATCGAAGGCCTCGTCGTACTCCTTGAGTGAATCGAGCAGGTGCCCGAGCACAAAGAGCAGGTCCTGGCGGGCAATCCGGGGGAGCCCCTGGGTCTCGAGCCCCTTGCGCATCGCATCGACGCCCTCGCTGTGTTTTTTGAGCTCTCGGCACAGGTTGCCGTAGATCGCCAGCAGCGACGCGTCGGGCACCACCTTGAGGGCCGCGAGCACGATCTCGTAGGCTCGCTCGGACTGCCCGTGCGACTGCAGGAGCCGAGCCTTGCACATCACCGCCCGCGGATGGTGCGGCGAGAGCTTCATCGCCTTATCCGCCAGCTCGTGAGACTTGCGGATCTCGTCCATACGACGCATGGCCGACGAATAATCACAGAGCAGCTCGACATTCGTCGGGTCGAGCTTGTTGGCGAAAGAAAAGTGGCGGATCGCCTCTTCCCGGAAATCGACCATCATCAGCGCGTGAGCGATCATCCGCAGCACGATCACATCCTTGGGCGATTCCTTGAGCAGCTTCTTGAGCATGTTCACCGCGGGGATGAACTCGCCGGCGTCGATCAGGTTCTTGGAGTTCTGCACCGCCTTGTCGTACGCGGTGACGATGCCACCGCCCATGCCGCCGCCCATGCCCATCCCCCCGCCGTAGTTGGGTCCGGGGGTTGCTCCTGCTCGATTCACCTTGGCCATGCCTGCTCGCTCCGTGCTCGTGTGATCGTCCATCGCTGATCGCGATGGTATGGTGTCTGTAGACGCTCTGCCCCATCATCGGCTCAGCCCCCCTCACGCTCGAAAGCGGTTGAAAACTAGCCGATCCTGCGGCATTCTGGACTATCCTAGACGGTTTGAGCCGCAAAGAGCACACTCCGCCCCCGACACATACCCACTACACATTCCAAGCGTAGAATACAGATACCCAAATAGATACCCAGATCCGCGTCCGAGAACACCCCGGAGCCCCGCTTGAACACCATCTTCGACACAAGACGCTACCTGATCCCGTTCAGGACCGGGCTGCTCCCCCAGATCTTCTGCGACAGCCTGATCATCGGCTCAGGCGTCGCCGGGCTCCGCTCGGCCATCGGGGCGGCCAGCGCTGGGCAAGTCATCGTATGCGCCAAGGAATCGCTCGATCTGACCAACACCGCGTGGGCCCAGGGCGGGATCGCGGCCGTGCTCGAAGCCAACGACTCCGTCGATTCCCATATCCAAGACACCATCACCGCCGGCGCGGGGCTCTGCGACCTGCCAGCCGTCGAGCTGATCTGCCAGCAAGGGCCCGGGCGTATCCGTGAGATCATCGATTGGGGCATGGACTTCGATCGCAACGCCCAAGGCCAGCTCGAAGTCGGACGCGAGGGCGGGCACAGCGCCTCGCGCATCTACCACTCCGGGGGCGACACCACCGGGATCGAGCTCCAACGCACGCTCATCGATAAAGCCGCCACCCACGACAACATCCGCATGTTCGACCACTGCTTTGTGATTGACCTGCTCACCCCGTCCAACGAACCCGGGGCGCCGGTGCTCGGGGCGATCACCTGGCACCCCAAGTACGGCTTGCAAGTGATCTGGTCGCGCACGACGATCCTCGCCATGGGCGGCACGGGGCAGGTCTTCCGCGAGACGAGCAACCCGCGCGTCGCGACCGCCGACGGCGTGGCGATGGCGTACCGCGCCGGGGCCCAGCTGGCGGACATGGAGTTCGTCCAGTTCCACCCGACGGCCCTCTATCTCCCGGGCGCGGCCCGCGCACTGATCTCCGAAGCCGTCCGCGGCGAGGGCGCCCACCTACTCGATCACTCGGGCGACCGGTTCATGCCCGCGATTCACGAGCTCGCCGAGCTGGCCCCGCGCGATGTCGTCGCCCGCGCGATCGTCCGCCAGCTCGCCCTCCAGGGCGGCAAGCATGTCTGGCTCGACTGCCGACACATCGAGCACTTCCCCCAGCGGTTCCCGGGAATCCATCGCACGCTCAGCTCCTTCGGGCTCGATCCCGCCAAGGACCTGATCCCCGTGCACCCCGCGGCTCACTACGCCATCGGGGGCGTGCGGACCGATCTGCACGGGCGCACCAGCGTGCCCAACCTGCTGGCGGTGGGCGAGGTCTCGTGCACCGGGCTCCACGGGGCCAATCGGCTCGCGTCCAACTCGCTGCTTGAGGGCTTGGTCATGGGCGCGATCGCGGGCGAAGAAGCCGCCAAGCGGGCGGATACTTCGCCGGTCACCCCCAGCTCGATCGTCTCGCACATCGAGCACTCGAACCACGCCGAGCTGGACCTCGACGATGTGCGTTCGTCGCTGCGATCGACCATGTGGTTCAACGCGGGGGTCGAGCGGACGCTCACCAAGCTCGACGACGCGTGCGACATGTTCGATTTCTGGGGTCGCTACACGCTCGACAAAATCTTCGAGCTCCCCGAGGGCTGGGAGGTGCAGAACATGCTCACCACCGGCGCGGTGATCGCCCGGGCGGCCCTTGATCGGACACACTCGATCGGCGCCCACACGCTGATCGACTCGCCCGCCGACGAGCTGACCGAAAAACGGGCACAACCCACCCACAGCGTTTGGTCGCGTGGATCGAGCGAGCCGACGCATGTCGGGCAGCTGGCCGACTGGGGTTCGACAATCTCGCAGCCAGTGCCCAAGATCATCGAACCGAACCCGCCCCAAGGCGTATCGAACAACGAATGAGCCTTCGCCGACTCCCTCTATCCCAGCCGATCGCGTCCATCGTCAAGCGAGCGCCCGCGTTGACGCTGTGGTTGTGCGCTTCGATTGGGCTCCTCGGCGGGTGCACCTACGAGCGGGAGATCTCACGCTCCGGCATGCTGATTGGTGTCGAAGGGGCGCAGTTCGCGGGCAAGGCCAAGCATGACACGCGGAATGTACCTGATTTCCTCCGCACCCCCGACGAGGGCATCCGCGTCGAGCACGACGACGGCTCGATCACCCTCTACACCAAGTCCATGCGCCAGCTGATGACCCAGATCACCATCGCGATCCAGAACGGCGAGCGCGAGCTCTTCGTCGATCAGATCCTCTCGACCAAAACCAAGGAAGAGTTCATCGAGCGCGGGCTCGACCCGGGGATGGCCTTCGACGAGCTCGTCACCCGCCAGCGCGATATCTTCCGCCTGTTCTACTTCATGCCCATGGGCGAGTACACCCCCGGCGTGTTCCTCAAGGGCATCGGACGCAACGAGTTTCGGCTCAAAATCTCGCGAGCCAACAACCAGTCGCTCCGCTGGACCGGGATCGACGCGTCCTTCGAGAAGACCAACTACCGCCTGCTCTGGTTCGTCCGTTGAACGGTTGTCCCCGTTCGAACACGGATAAAAGCCAATGCTCACCCTACCATTGGGCATGAGCACCACCACCCCAAGCCAGACAAGCCAGACGCCGCCGACCCAACCCATCCTCTGTCCCAAGCCCTCGCTGCGTGAGATCACCGACCTCGACGCCGACACGCTGTGCAAGCGGATGCTCGTCGGGCTCGAGCACTTTGACCCGCGCGTCGTCGAACTCGATAACGAGCAGGTCTCGCAGGCATGGCTCCAAGACGCCGGCGTGGGCACCTGGCCCATCCGCGTGCTCATCGGGCATCTGGCCGATGCCGAGCTCGTCTTGGCCCATCGCATCCGCCGAATCATCGCCGAAGAAAACCCAACACTCAACCTCTGGGACGAGCACGCCTTCATCGACGGCGGACTCTACGGCTGCACAGAAAACTCCAACCTCCTCCCCCCCATGGGCGGCGACCTGGCCATGATCCACACCACCCGCTCGTGGCTTGTCGCGATGCTTATGCAACTGACCGAAACACAATGGAACCGCCAGGGGCTCCACCCGACCTCGGGCCCGATCAGCGCCCGCAAGATCGCCAACTACCACTGCTGGCATCTTGAGCACCACGCCAACATCCTCAACGCCAAGATCGAAAAGCTCTTGGGCCCCATCCCCGAGAGCACCGGCTGCTGCGGCGGCGGGGGCAACTCGGGCGGCTGCGGCTGTGAAAGCACTGCTGAACAAAGCGACAGCGCTCCACAGGGTGGATGCTGTCAGAACAAGTAATACTTCAAGAGCTCACTTCAGCGCAATCGCAACACTCACACGCTCGCCGGATCGAAGAACCCTGCGATCGGCTTGGTTAATGCTGCGTAGGCATCAGGATGCGCCCCCGGCCCACGATCGAAGGTCGGCACCTTCTTGATGGCCGTCGCCCGGGCGTCGAGCCCGATTTCTCGCGCGACCTTGGCCGCGGCTTTCTTGGGATCGGCGACCAGGTCGGTATAGTCCACCGAAACGATGTTCGCGCCGATCTCGTCGCTGCCCAGTGTGTCCGCCCAGTGATCCATCAGGCGGTTGCAATCGCCCACAAAGCCCGCGGCGTTGAGCAAATCGCCCGCGTACGGGTGGTTCCCCACCATCGCATCGCAGTAGGTCGCGACGGTCGATTCCATCGGATCGCGTCGGCACATCACAATGTTGATGCCCGGCAAGAACGCGCTGGCCGCCCCGGCGAGCGGGATGTTGAGCGGGTGCGTGTCGAGCCCACGCTTGGTGGTTTCTCTGAGCAGGGGCGAGGTCTGGGTGGTGTACGCATTCGATGCGTCTTTGAGCTGGCCGCCCCGGATCTTCGATGGCTCGAAGGGCACCGGACGCAGCACGCCTTGCTTAGCCCCAAGGTGCTGGATGCATGTGAACGACAGCGTTTCGAGCGGGCCCATCACCGTCACATCATCGAGCTGCCCGAGCATCTCGATCAGTTCCTTCGTCCCCGAGTGCGGAGCACCGAGCACGAGCACATAACGCTCGCCCGACTGCTCGGGCTTGGTCATCTTGGCCATCGTCTCGCTGGTCCAATCATGGATCAGTTTGGTGGTCATCATGGTGTGGGCGCGCGGGTCGTGCTGACCGCGACGCAGGTTGGCGGCTCGGCGGTAGGAATGGAAGGCCGCGTCATGCTCTCCGATCCGATCGTTGGCATCGCCGATCGCGCGGAGCAGGTCGCCCAGATCCATCGCGCCCAATCCGGATGCGTTTGATTGTGTTTCGAGCTCGCCGATGAGCTCTTTGAGGGCCTTCGTGTCGGCTTCCTGGGCATCAAGCAAAATCTTGGCCTTGGTCATCACCAGCGGCAGCTCGTCGAGCTTGTCCTTCATGCCCTGTGCGATCGTCGCGAGGGCTTCCTTCTGCTCGCCCTTGTACGCTTGGAGCTCGGCCTTGGCCGCCACGGCGTCGCCGCGGTCTGGGTCCCACTTGAGCGCCAGCTCCACGGCCTCCTCCGCGGCTTTCACCTCGTCGATCGCCAGCGACGATCGGCAGATCTGCACGCTCAGACGGATCAGCTGATCCACGATCCGCGGGCGGGCCGGGTTCTCGGCTTCGCTGTCTTGCCTGAGTGCGTGCTCGGTCAACTGAGCCGCCTTGATCAGATCGCTGAGCGCCTGGGGGTGCACGCCCATCTTGGCGAGCACGAAGCCGTGGAGCGCCAAGAACGGGATGCCCTCAGGAAAATGGTGGCGGAGCTTGCCCGCCCGCTTGGACGCCTCGAAGACATCGCCCATCCGGAACAGATGGTGCGCCTCATTGAAGACGGTCTCGGGGCTGGGTTGGTTCTGCTGGGCGGGCGTCTGCTGCATGGTGCTCTTACCTATCACAAAGGGTCTGGTTTCCAACTCTATCCTATTCATCCAAAGCGCGGAGATCAGGACTCATCGAGCCCATCTGGTGGCCAATCTCAGAGAAGGTCTCCGAGCGCCTCAATCAGCGGCTCGATGTGCTCTTTGTACCGTTCATGCCGCTTGGTCGAGCAGCTATACATCGGCTGGCGGACCTGATCGTTGCTCAGCGTCGTCGCCACACGCCCCGAGTCCTGAAACCTCAGGCAGGCCGGGTCGAACTCGAGCCCGACGAAATCGAGCAGGTCGCGGGTGCGCTGCTCCTGATCGAGGACCATCTGCTCGTAGTTGTTCTCCATCATCGCCATCTGGATCGGGTCGCTGGCGAGCAGATCCCGGTAGTGCCCCACGATCGTGCGGTACCGCCGGTAGTAGTGCCCGCAGCTGGCCAGATCAAAGCTGTACCAGTGCGCCGGGCTCAGCCGCTGAAAATAGCACGACAAACATGTATCGCGCGGATCGCGGGTGCAGTGGATAATCCGCGCATCGGGGAAGGCGGCCGCGATCATGCCCAGGAAATGAAAGTTCAGCGGGGCCTTATCAACCACGACCTCGATCGAGTCATCATTCGCCAGCGACTTGATCTCATCGCGATACCGCTTAGCCGCTTTGGCCAGCGCCCCGGGCGCGTACTGATCGGGCGTCGTCGCGTACCGATTCTCCGAATCCTGAGCCAGCTCCGTAAACAGCTCGTTGATCAGCCCGAGCTCCCCGGCCCCGTACGCCTTGGGGTGGCAATCGAGGATCTGCTCCGTCAGCGTCGTCCCCGAGCGGGGCATGCCGACGATAAACACCGGGCGCGGCCCATCCGAACTTGGCTCCGGTCTCTCCAAACCCACAAAGCGATCTGCAGTCCACCGCTCGACGATGGTTTTCGTCTGCTCCGCATGACGCGCTCCGTGATCCGGCGCATCCAACAAGGCATTGCACGCATCAAACGCAGCCATCGCTTCGTCGTAGCGCCCGCACGCATCGAGCAGGTGCCCCATCGCGCTTTGCCCCGAACAGCGCGTCTCGATGGTGGATTGATCGTTTGAGTCAACCTCGCCCAGTTCCGCATTCAGCCATTCGATCGCCTCTTCTTTCCGATCGGTCCGCAGGGCCGCCTGCCCGAACACAGCCGCTAACCCCAGCGTTGATATCCCATTCGTCCTTGCCGCATCAATGCACGCGATGGCCTCGTCGCGCTGCCCGTTGGTCAGCAGCACCCCGGCATACGCCCGGATGGTGCCGGGATGCTCCGGGCGGGCATCGAGTTCCTTCTTGAGCAGTTCGAGCGCTCCGCCCACACGCCCCGAGCGCACAAGCCCATCGCTCAGCTGCGTCAGGATCAAATCCCGGTGGTCCCGGTTGGTGATATGGCGGAGTGCCCGCGTCGCGATCCGGACACCCTCTTCGTTCCGTTGCAGGCGGATCAATACCGCGACATAGAGCCCGACGATGGGCGGGTGGTGCGGGAACCGCTTAAAGAGTTTTTCCGCCCCCAGCAAGGCCGCCCGATACGCGCCGCGCTCATAGAATCCGCGGGCGCTCTTGTATGCGTCTTCGGGGCTCATGGGGGGCATCGTGCGGGTCTCCGGAGCGGGCGCGAGAAGTTCGAGCCCATCGCTCAACAGATCGGCCAACACACGGGATAAGCTTACACCTATGCGACAGATCACACTGATTTCAACCGGCGGCACCATCGAAAAAACCTACGACGAGCACGCCGGCACCCTCTCCAACCGCTCCACCATCGTCCAGGAGATGCTCCGCCTGCTGCGCCTCGAGGACACGCACATCAACACGCTCCAGCTGATGTCCAAGGACTCGCTGGACTTCACCGACGCCGACCGCCGACGCATCGCCGGAGCCGTGGACCTGCTCACGGGCACGCCCGAGGACCCGACCGACTGCTCGGGCATCGTCATCCTCCACGGCACCGACACCCTGTGCGACACCGGCGAGTTCCTCTATAAAGAAATCGAAAACCCCGCCATCCCCATTATCTTGACCGGCGCCATGCGTCCATTCGAGATGAAACGCTCCGACGCGCTCCAGAACCTCAACGAGGCCATCTTCGCCACCGGCTCACTCAAGCCCGGCATCTGGGTCGTCGCCCACGGCAACGCCTTCGCCTTCCCCGGCCCCACCAAAGACCGCGAACGCGGCACATTTGTAAAGCCATCCTAACAACTTTGGGGGCCGGGTGACACGGATTGCCCGCTTCCGGCAAGCCGTGTCTAGTCACAATCAACATAAACCATATACAATACTCTATTGCAATTGACCAATAGGAGTATTCTGTGGAACGACCATCACCCAACCCATTTGCTCGATACGGCACTCAAAGAGCTTTTAACACCAAAGATTCTGAACCTGAATTCTTGCGAATACATCGCCTTGTCGAAAACGGAAAAGAAGGACAAACGGCTGATTTTAAACGAATCCCGTATGCCACGACTAAGCGCGACGATTTTCTGAGCGATGTCTGCTCATTTGCAAACACAACTGGCGGTCTCATATTACTCGGAGTCAAAGAGAACACCGACCCGCCACACACTGCACTTGGCATCGATGAGGACGAGTTAGAAAATAGTCTAAAACGATTAAGTGACTGGGCGAGAAAATATGTACTTCCGACCGCTTCAGTAGTTCATTTTTACAAGCACACTGTTCAGAACGCTACAATTATCGTCATCAGCATACAAAAATCCGTGTCTGGCCCATTGTATTATGAACATCATGGAGGCCATGTAGTAAAAGTCCGCGATGGAGACGGGACGAGACACGCCCGTATTGACGAACTAAGCAAACTGATAAAATCGTCACCGGCAAGTGCTCTGCAACAACAGGCGGCTTTATACGCGGGAGATTTCCGACGGCAGAGTTTTCAACACCGAAGCATTTTCGTGGAGATGTATGGAGACACCGAGATGATCTCTAACATTTCTTATCCCGCCACATCAACAGCGTGGCCTGACCACATTTCGAACAAATGGCATATTGGAATGATTACTGATGCACAGATTATAGATGTGCGTCAAATTCCTGAATCAATGTACCCATGCGACATGGTTCCAATGGCAAACGAAAACACCATTCGAAACTACGGGAGAATACCTGCGAGGTCTATCGCATACTTATTGTTTGAACACAAAGAAGGATCTGGACTCCGAGAGTTTGAACAACTTTCCGATCAAGCATCTCTCCTACTTCGCCAGACAGAATTGGACATTTTATATCAAGTCCCCTCACTGTATGGCATTACAGCCGTAACTCTGCGAGACTGGGTCCACACATTGATCTACTCTGCATTTCAAAGAGGTTCTGGCCAATCACAAATATGCAGCCTAGGAAGCAACCCAGATGACTTGTTCCCCACTGAAAAAGAGCTACAGTCCGGCTCCATCTACAAGAGGTGCAAAAGACTTCTACCTGGCGATATCAGAGTACTTTCTGCAAATCTCTTAGATGAAATAGCCGCCTTTGTGTGACGGCAAGTCAAGCTATTCAACCTCACACATCTCCGCCACCGTCGGGCACGAGCACTGCAGGTTGCGATCACCAAACGGGTTGTTCACGCGTCCGACAGGTGACCAGAACTTGAACCGGCGCAGGTGCTCGGCGGGGTAGGCCGCGACATCGCGGGAGTATGGGTGGGTCCATTGGTCGCCGCTGACGGCTGCGATCGAATGGGGCGCGCCCTTGAGCGGGTTGTCGTCCTTGGGATACTCGCCGGATTCGATCTGGGCGATCTCGGCGCGGATCGTAATCAACGCGTCGCAGAAGCGATCGAGCTCGGCCTTGGACTCGGACTCGGTCGGCTCGATCATCAGCGTGCCGGGGACGGGCCAGCTCATGGTCGGGGCGTGGAACCCGAAGTCGATCAAGCGCTTGGCGATGTCGTCGATCTCGATGCCCGCGCTCTTCTTAAACTGGCGGCAATCAATCACGAACTCATGAGCCACGCGCCCCTTCGACCCGCGGAAGAGCACCGGGTAGTGGTCCTTGAGGCGCTCGACCATGTAGTTGGCGTTGAGGATCGCGTACTGGGAGGCCTTGGTGAGCCCTTGGGGGCCCATCAGGGCGATGTAGGTCCACGAGATCGTCAGGATGCTCGCCGAGCCCTCAGGGGCCGAGCTGACCGGTCCCACGGCGTGCTCGCCGCTGCTGGCGGGGTTGCGCACCGGATGACCGGGCAAGAACGGGGCGAGCTTGTCGTTGGCACCGATCGGTCCAACGCCTGGGCCGCCGCCGCCGTGGGGGATGCAGAAGGTCTTGTGTAGGTTCAGGTGGCAGACATCCGCACCGTAGTCGCCCGGGCGACAGATCCCGACCTGGGCGTTCATGTTCGCCCCGTCGAGGTAGACCAAGCCGCCGAACTCGTGGACAGCGTCGATCATGTCGCGGATGTTGTCGTCGAAGATGCCGCAGGTCGATGGATAAGTAATCATCGCCGCGGCCAGCTCGTTGGTGTGCTTCTCGGCTTTGGCCCGCAGGTCATCGATATCGATCGCGCCCGCCTCGTTGACCTTCACGCCAACGACCTTGAGCCCGGCGACGATCGCCGACGCGGGGTTGGTGCCGTGGGCGCTCTCGGGGATCAGGCACACGGTGCGTTGGGACTGCCCGTGGTGATCGTGGTACGCCTTGATCGTGAGCAACCCGGCGAACTCGCCCTGGCTGCCCGCATTAGGCATCAGCGACACGGCGCTAAACCCGGTGATCTCGGCGAGCCAGCTTTCGAGCTGATCGAAGAGCACCGCGTAGCCCTCCCACTGCTCGCGCGGAGCGAATGGATGCATGTGGGCAAACTCGGGCCAGGAAACCGGCAGCATCTCGCTCGTCGCGTTGAGTTTCATCGTGCATGAGCCCAGCGGGATCATCGAGTGCGCCAGCGAGAGCTCGCGGGACTGGAGCTCGGTGATGTAGCGGAGCATCTCGGTCTCTGAGCGATGCGAGTTGAACACCGGGTGCGTCATGAACGGGGTGTCGCGCTGGAAGGCTTCTGGAATATCAAGTGTCGCACGCTCGGCCATAGCGCTCAGGTCTTCTTGCCCGTCGCCGCCGAAGGATTCGAGCAGATCGTGCAAGAGACCGTGATCGGCGGTCTCGTCCAAGGTGATGCCAACGGTGCCATCACCAAAGTCGCGCAGGTTGATCCTTCGGGCGCGGGCCGCGCCCAGCACCGCGTCGCTGTCGCCGGTGACCTTCACACGCAGGGTGTCGAAGACCAAGTCATCGCTGATCTCGTGCCCGAGCTCGATGATCCCGAGCCGGAGGGTCTTGGTCTGGGCGTGGATGCGTTTGGCGATGTTCTTGAGCCCGTCTGGCCCGTGGTACACGCCGTACATGGAGGCCATCACGGCCAAGAGCACCTGGGCGGTGCAGATATTGCTCGTCGCCCGATCGCGTTTGATGTGCTGCTCGCGGGTCTGGATCGCCAAGCGCAGCGCCGGGTTGCCCTGCGCATCGACCGACACCCCGACCAATCGCCCGGGCATCTTGCGGACATATTCTTCGCGTGTGGACATGAACCCTGCGTGGGGCCCACCAAAGCCCATGGGCACGCCGAAGCGTTGGGCGCACCCGACACAGATGTCAGCGCCCCACTCGCCGGGTGCACGCAGGAGCGTCAGCGCCATGACATCGGCCGCCGCGACGACCATCATCCCGTGCTCGTGAGCGCGGGCCGCCATTGATTCATAGCACTCGACCCGCCCGTCGGTGGTCGGGTACTGCACGAGCACTCCCGCCGCGTTGGGGTCTGCGAGATCGAACGAATCGACCGAGCCGACGACGATCTCGATGCCCATCGATTCGGCGCGAGTCTGCACGACCGCGATCGTCTGCGGGTGGCAGTCCTCAGCGACATAAAACTTCTTCCGCTTGTCGCGACCGATCGAGACGATCATCGCGACCGCTTCGCCCGCGGCCGTGCCCTCATCGAGCAGCGAGGAACTCGCCAGAGGCAGCCCGGTCAGGTCCGAGATCATGGTCTGGAAGTTGAGCAATGCTTCGAGCCGACCTTGGGCAGTCTCGGGCTGGTAGGGCGTGTACTGCGTGTACCAACCGGGGTTCTCCATCACATTGCGGAGAATTACGCCCGGCGTAATCGTCCCGACATACCCCATGCCGATACACGAGCGATAAACCTTGTTCTTCTCGGCGGTCTCGCGCAGTTCGTGCCAGAGGGTGTACTCGGTGCTTGCTTCGGGAAGATCAAGCGTGCCATCGAGCCGAATATCGCTTGGCACCACCTCATCGATCAACGCGTCCATCGAGTTGAGCCCGATCGACTGGAGCATCGCCAGCCCGTCGTGATCGCGTGGGCCGATATGGCGCGTAGGGAAGATCGAATGGGCTTCGAGATCACGCGGGGTGATCGGTGAATACAAAGAATCCGACGATGCGCGTTCTTGGTCCATGGCGTGTGATCTCTGCGATTGGATGATGGTCATTGGCGATTCCTCATAAACGGTGCTTGAGAAACGGTGCTGCGAAACATGGTGTTCACGGGCTGGCGGGATTCGACGCCGCCATCCCCGAAGGGGGATGAAATGATAGCTCCGCACCCCCAGAAACTCGCCCGGGCGAAGTGCGAATCATCATCCAATTCTGCTGTGATTCTTCGGCGGTTCTGGTATGCTCGCTCCTTCAGCTCGCAATCGCCCGGAATGACCTATGCAAATCCCACCCATGCGCCCCACATTCGAGATCGACTTCCCGCTCGTGCCCGAGCAGGCCGTCGATCGCCTGTCCTCGCTCGTTGATGACGCCGACTACCCCGTCGATGGGCGGATCGCCGGGTCGCACCTCATGCTGGTCATCCCACCGAATAGTCGCCACTTCTGGTCGCCATGGCTCCATATCGAAATCCACGAGCTGGCACCCGGCGAATCGAGCAAGATCCAAGGACGCTTCAGCCCCAACCCGAGCGTCTGGACCGGATTCATGCTCTCGTACATCGCGCTGGCGACGCTGATCTTCTTCGCCGCCATGTTCGGGATCGCCCAATGGATGATGGACAAGCCCGCGAGCACGCTGGTGCTGATCCCGGCCTTGCTCGTAATCGCTGGCGTGCTGTACTGGGCATCGCTCATCGGGCAGAAACTCGCCCAAGCACAGATGCACGAACTCTACAACGCATCCATGGGTGCGTTGGGGGCGCTGGCACAATCTGAGCCTCTCTGAAAAAATCTAGCGACGGCGAACCGATCCCCATGCCCCGAGCCCGAGCAGACACATCATCCCCGCGGGCGCTGGCACGATCTGGATCGTGGCAGCGCCAAGCAGCAGCGACTCGGGCGTCGAGTAATAGGACTGCCCAGAATCAATATCGATCGTGCTCAGCGCGTACCGCCCGGCATGAACCAGGCGGACACTGAGCTGATCGCCACCAACCACCCCCTGCTCGAGCGTGATCGTAAAGCTCCCGATCCGGTTGCCGATCTCGGACCCAGCATTGGGCGTCCAGTCCTCGTCGTACCCCCACTGCCCGAACTCGACCATCCCAAAGTTCCCGTCGTTGGTGTAGCCCGAGTTGTAGTTGTATTCGGACCAGGCCGCGTGCTCCCAACCGATATCGGCGACGCCCGCACCTGAAGACTCGAGCGCAAACGAGCCCCAGAGCATGTACTCGTGGACGCTGGGATGGAGCATGTCCCCGATGACATCGATCCTGATGGTGCTCTGCCCCGATGACAAGTCCACGGCTGCAACGGAGCTTTCCAATCGAAGCAGGTACTCCTGCCCAATGGCCGAGCCCCCACTCCCAAGGAATAGCGCCCAAGCGACGCCCGCTGTCCAGACTCTTGTTCGTACAACTCGGTGTTCCATGGGGCGATGCTCCTGATCGAGACCTCTTCCCTCGACACGCTGAGCATACCACAGCCCCCGCCAATTCCAACCCACTGTTTGGTGGGTCTTATCTTGGTGGGTATTGTCGAATCGCCATCACCAAAAACAAAGAACCCCCGATTGGCGAACCAACCGGGGGGCTTTTT
>TARA_R110002072_G_scaffold38314_20_pt1 | contig 37716 bp, 33 predicted proteins | sample TARA_R110002072 | Tara Oceans TARA_R110002072 (sample SAMEA4397118) | marine metagenome | biome: Polar Biome; feature: [SRF] surface water layer (ENVO:00010504); material: water (ENVO:00002006), including particulate matter (ENVO:01000060) such as... | depth 5 m
GCGCCTGCGCGGCCATTCCGGCAGCCTCGACCAGCTCTCCGGGAAGCTGCGCGGTCTCGGTCTCGATCCCGTAGCCCGCCTCCTGCCCGCTTTCGTCGCGCGCATAGGTGGTGGTGCGGACCTCGGCGAGCAGCGCCTCGACCGGCCCTGCGGGCATGGCCTCGGCGAGCCGCCCGAGCCAGCCCTCCGATGGCAGTGCCTGCGCCGCCTCGACCGCCGCCTCGATCGCCTCGCCCCCGGCGTCGTCGTAGCTCGCGACATCCGCCAGCCGTGCCGCCAGCCCGCGCCGCCGCCCGCGGCTGGTCCGTTCGGGGCCGACGATCCAGCGGCGCAGCTCGATCGCCTCGTTGCCGGTCAGCCCGGCGGCGAAGATCGAATCGGCGGCGTCGAAGACATGGTGGCCTTCGTCGAACACGATCCGCGTCGGGCGGCCCGAGATATCGCGCCCGCGCGCGGCGTTGACCATCACCAGCGCGTGATTGGCGATCACCAGATCGGCCTGCGCCGCGGCGCGGGCGCTGCGTTCGATGAAGCATTTGCGGTAATGCGGGCAGCCGGCGTAGATACATTCGCCGCGCTGGTCGGTCAGCGCCGCGATCCCGCGTTTGCGGAACAAAGTGCCCAGCCATCCGGGCAGATCGCCGCCGATCATGTCGCCATCGCTGCTGTAGGCGGCCCAGCGCGCCACCAGCTGTGCGAGCACCGCCGGACGACCCGAGAAGCCGCCCTGCAGCGCGTCCTCGAGATTGAGCAGGCACAGATAGTTCTCGCGCCCCTTGCGCACCACCACCGGGGGCGATCCGTCGGGCCGCGCGGCGGGCCAGGCGCGCGTGCTTTCCTGGCGCAGCTGGCGCTGGAGGTTCTTGGTGTAGGTCGAGACCCAGACGGTGCCCCCCGAACGCTCGGCCCAGAGCGAGGCGGGGGCGAGATAGCCCAGCGTCTTGCCGATCCCGGTCCCCGCCTGCGCCAGCAGCACATGCGGGCGCTTGTTCTTGTCGCGCGGCGCGAAGATTCCGCCCGCACCGCGCGAGAACTGGCGCTGCCCTTCGCGCCGCTCGGCGCCTTCGCCGGTCAGCCGCTCGAGCTGGCCCTCGACCTCGAGCTCGTCGAGCAGAACCTGCTGCGGCTGCGCGCGCTCGGGCGCCTCCTCCCATTCGGGCAGGCGAGCAAAGAGCCATTTCTCCGCGCGCTCGGGCTGGCGGATATGGGGGCTGAGCACCTGCGCCCAGGGCCAGCGCAGCCGCGCCAGCGACTGGAGCGAGGACCAGGCCCCATCGCGCTCGGCCCAGTCCGGGCTCTCGCAAGTGCCGACCAGCGCCGCACCCGCGCGTTGCAACAGAAGCGGGACCGCATCGTCGCTCGCCGGTTCCTCCAGCCCCAGCGCATTCGCCAGCCCCTTGGGCGTCGGCACGCAGAATTTCGCCGGATGGACGAACGCGAACAGTTCGAGCAGGTCGAGCCCCGAGAGGTCGGGATAGCCCAGCCGGCTCGCCACCAGCGGCGCGTTGAGCAGCAGCAGCGGCGTATCCGCCGCCGCCATCACCGCCTCGCCCTTCGAGCACCCCCGCGTGGCACCGCCCGCGACCTGCGGCGCATCGCGCAGCCAGGTTCCGGCATGGCTCGCATGCAGCGCGGGAAGGGGGAGGGTGGCGGTCACTCGGGCCTCGTTAGAACGAAGGTGGAACGGCAATCAAGCATGCTGGCGCTTTCATGCGCGATGAATTGCACTCCCCTTGCATGTCGGAAGGTGGGGGCATGTCGGAAAGTGGGGGCATGTTGGGAAGTGGGGGTTTGTCTCGCCGAAGCCGACTTGACCCTTGCACCCTCGGGTGCATTTCGCGACAGGCATAAGCCATGAGCGAACCCACATTGATCGACGCCGCCCGCAGTTCCAAGGCCTGGCCGTTCCAGGAGGCGCAGCGGCTGCTCAAGCGCTATCCCGATGGCGCCAAGCCCGACGGCTCGCCGGTGCTGTTCGAAACCGGTTACGGTCCCTCGGGCCTGCCGCATATCGGCACCTTCCAGGAAGTGCTGCGGACCACGCTGGTTCGGCGCGCCTTCGAGGCGATGATCGGCGCACGGCCGGAGGACGGCAAGACGCGGCTGGTGGCCTTCTCGGACGACATGGACGGCTTGCGCAAGGTGCCCGACAACATTCCCAACCGCGCGCTGCTCGAAGCCAATCTGCACAAGCCGCTCAGCCGCATTCCGGACCCCTTCGGTGCGGATGAAGGCGGCGGCCACGCCAGCTTCGCGCATCACAACAACACGCGCCTGCGCGAATTTCTCGACCGCTTCGGCTTCGATTACGAATTCGTCGCTTCGAGCGAGCGCTACAATGCGGGCGCCTTCGACGATGCGCTGCGCCAGGTCCTGCGCCGCAACCAGGCGATCCTCGACATCATGCTCCCGACCTTGCGCGAGGAACGGCGCCAGACCTATTCGCCGGTGCTGCCGATCAGCCCGGCCAGCGGCAAGGTGCTCCAGGTCCCGGTCGAGATAGTCGATGCCGAGGCCGGGACGATCCGCTTCACCGACGAGGATGGCAGCGTGATCGAGCAATCCGCGCTCGGCGGCCAGGCCAAGCTGCAGTGGAAGGTCGACTGGGCGATGCGCTGGTATGCGCTGGGCGTCGATTACGAGATGTACGGCAAGGATCTGACCGACAGCGGAGTCCAGTCGGGCAAGATCGTCGAGGTGCTCGGCGGGCGCAAGCCCGAGGGGCTGATCTACGAGCTGTTCCTCGATGCCAGTGGCGAGAAGATCTCCAAGTCCAAGGGCAACGGGCTGACGATCGAGGAATGGCTGACCTATGGCAGTCAGGAGAGCCTGGGCTTCTACATTTTCCCCAACCCCAAGAGCGCCAAGCAATTGCACGTCGGGGTGATCCCGCGCGCGGTCGACGATTACTGGCAGTTCCGCGAACGGCTCGCCGAGCAGCCGCTCGACAAGCAGCTGGGCAACCCGGTGTGGCACTTGCTGCAGGCGCGAGCCCCCGCGCAGGTGGTTGCCTCAGGCGGAGGTTCGCAACCGACCGAGGTCCTCGCCTCCGCGGGGACTCCTGCGGGCGCTGGCGACAGTCTGCCCGTGACCTACGGTCTGCTGCTCAACCTCGTTGGCGTGCTGGGCGCGCAGGCGGATCGCGAGCAGGTGTGGTCCTATCTGGGGAACTACATCGCCGAGCCGGACCCGGCGAAGCATCCCGAACTCGACGCGCTGGTCGGGACCGCGCTCGCCTACAACCGCGACTTCATCGCCCCGACGCTGGTAAAGCGGGCGCCCGAGGCCAACGAGGCAGCTGCTCTGCAGGCGCTCGATTCCGAACTGGCGAAATGCGACCAGACAACCTCCGCAGAAGATATTCAAACGCTGGTCTACGAAATCGGCAAGGATGAACGCTACGGGTTCGAGAATCTGCGCGACTGGTTCAGGGCGCTTTACGAGACGTTGCTCGGTTCCGCGCAGGGGCCGCGGATGGGCAGTTTCATCGCGCTTTACGGTATCGCCAACAGCCGCGCCCTGATCGCCGAGGCGCTGGCGCGCAAAAGCTAGGCGCTCAGGTCCATTTGCGGGTGCGGTACCATTTGGTCAGGACGTATTTCTCGCCCTGGATGACCGGGGTGCCCGCGTGGAGCGTGTCCTCGTTGGGCGTGCCGTCGGGCAGCGCATTGTTCCACACCAGCAGCACGCCGGGCTTGGGCTCGATCGAGGCGCCGATTGCGGTGAAATCCGTGTGGCCGCCCTCGGCGACCGTGTTGAGGAAGGCCATCGCAGTCCAGCTGCGCTGACCGCCGCGCTTGCGCTCGCCCGTCCAGTATTTCTCACTGGTGTGGAACCAGTCGTTGTGCGGCTTGAACTCCTGGCCGGGGAGATAGCGCTGGCCCTGGATCGTCTCGCCGCATTTCGAATTGATGCCGAGCAGATCGTCGATCCGCCGCGAGATGCTCAGGACGAACGGATCGCGGGGATCGAAATTGCCGGAATAGGAGGTGCGGAATCCGGTCGTATAGGCCTCCTCGTGCAGCGAGCTGGGCCGGGCGACCACATCGATCATGCGCACGAAGCGCTGGCATTCCTCGGGCGAGAGGAAATTGCCGATTGCGAAAATCTCGGCCTTGTCGGTCGGGACCTGGTAGATTTCGGGGTCGGAGGTCAGCCGCTTGCGCACGGTCTCGCCGATGCGTGCGAGCGCGTCCTGGTCGGGGATGATCTGTTTGGTCGCCATGAGGGCTGATTAGAAAACTGCGGCGCGCGCTGCAAGGGAGCGGCTTGCGCCTTCGCTATTGCGCGCTAAGCCTGAGCCGGAACGAGGAGGTCCGGGATCATGAGCATGACGGAAAGCGCCACCTACACTGGCCAGGGTCGCCGCTATTCGAGCGGTGCGATGATCTTCCACTGGCTGATCGCGCTGCTGGTGATCGTCAACTGGCGGCTCGCCGAGGCCGCCGAACACGCGGCCCGCGCCGACGCGATGCAGTATTTTGCCAACCACAAGGCGATCGGGATCCTAATCCTGCTGCTGACGCTAGGAAGGCTGGTGTGGCGCTGGACGCATCCGGTGCCGCCGCTGCCGGCCGATCTTGCGCGCTGGGAGAAGCTGCTGGCGCGCAGCGTGCACATCATCTTCTACGTGCTGCTGATCGGCCTGCCGCTGGGCGGCTGGTTCGCCAATTCGCTCAACGACCGCACGGTCGAGATGTTCGGCCTTTTCACCATCCCGCCGCTGCCGATAGGCTCGAACGAGGATCTGGGCGACACGATCTTCGATGCGCATGCGCTGGGCGGACAGATATTCGTCTATCTGATCGGGCTGCATATCCTTGGTGCGCTCAAGCACACCTTCTTCGATCGCAATGGCGGCATTTTCAGGATGCTGCCCTTCGGCAAGGTCCCGGGCTGATGGGCCAAGAAAAAACCCCCGCCGATCTCTCGACGGGGGTTCTCGGTGGCCCTGCCAACCCGTGATTGTGCGGGCAGGCAAGCTAAGTAACTGGGGTTACCAGAAGAAATCGTAAATCACGTCGACGACTTCGCCCGAGTAGATATCGACCAGCAGGACATCGTCGTAATAGCGGACCCAGCGATAGGGGCCGTAAACCTCGGGAAGGCGATAGCGCCACGGATCCTGGATCTGGTAGCGCGATCCGAAGAACACGCTGCCCAGGCTGATCCCGATGCTCAGCCGGCTGTAGCTGTGATTGCGGTAGGGCGAATAATAGCGACCCGGCCGATAGAGGTGGCGGTTGGATGCCCGCCAGCCCTGCCAGTTGTAGCGCTGATTGCGGCGCCAGTCCTGGCGATCCCAGCGCTGATAGTCGTTCCAGCGCCGGCCGTCGTAATACCGCGCCTGACGGCTCGAGCGGGTGACGTCGCGCTGCCCGGCGCGATAGGCCTGCCGCGTGTCTCGCCGGTCCTCGCGGCGATCGACCCTGCGGCCATCGCGATAGCCCTCTCGTTCTCCGGCCCGATAGGCTCGGCGCGTGTCGCGGCGATCCTGCCGGGAGTCGTCCTGGCGGCCGGCGCGATAGGCCTGCCGGGTGTCGCGGCGATCCTGCCGCGCGTCATTGGCTTCGCGCGCCGCGCGATAGGCGTCGCGGCGCGAGGTGTCGCGTTCCCCCGGAGCGGACCAGGTGGGCTGCTGGCGACCGCGCTGCTGCTGGGCGTTGCGCGAGGCCTGGCGAATGGCTTCGCGCTGCGCCTCCAGACCGGCGTCGGCGCGGTCGGTGGTGGCGCGGCGGGCCCGATCGCCACGGTTCTGGGCCTGCGCCCGCGCCGCATCGCGGTTCTGACGACGATCGCTGCGTTCTGCCTGGCGCTGCTGAGGGGCAGCCTGGGGCTGGCGTTCCTGCCGCGCCGCCGGGCGGGCTTCGCGGATCTGCTGGCGCGCCTCGCGGCGGTCCCCGCGCTGGGGGCGCTCACGGCGCGGCTGGTCGCGATCCTGCGCGATTGCAACCGACGCAACCGCCGCGGTTTCGGCCGCCTCGGCGCGCTCGGGCGTCACGGCGAACAGCATGGCCATGGAAAGCGCGCCGATCGCGGAGCCCTTGAGAAGGTCAGTCAGTGTCATGGAGCGTGTCTCCGTCCCTGTTGCCGCTCCACCAGCCGCGGCGTGTTGATTGCGAATGTCGAAGACCCTCAATAGCACCGCGGACTGACCGCTGACTGAACCGTTATGGTGACCTCTCGTTCATGCAACCGATCGAATAACTGAACGTGGCGTCTCGGCGGCAGGCGGAATAGCGCGTTGGCTAGACGTCCTCGCCCGGCGTGATCTGCCCAACGACGCGGCGGACGGTGAGATAGGTCACCATGACCGTGGCGGCCAGCAGCCCCACCATGATGACCGCCCCGGCGAAGAGCACTTCGTAGAGCATGGTGTACCAGCCTGTGGGCAGTTCGTCGAATTCGCCCACGGGAAGGACGAAGGCGAGCAGTACCAGCAGGCTCATCATCAGCGAGGCAGTCGCCAGCGAAGCGATCAAGGTGACGCGGCGGTAGGTTTCCTTGTCGAAATCGGTGTCGAGCTTGCGCAGCATCCCGATCAGCGTGAGCATCAGCGCCAACGTCGTGGCCGATGCCGTCGCGGTCGCCGAGCCCAGATAGAGCCCGGCCCGCGAAAGCGCCTCCAGCAGATCGCGGGCCTCGGCAGCTCCATAAACCGAGCCTATGGCCTCGCGGGCGCCGTAGCCGATGGCGGCAAAGAGCAGAAATGTGAGTATGGGCCAGATCTTGGCGGACATGCAGTCTCCCGGGTTGGCGTCGGAAGCGCATGGAACGGGAAGGCCGGTCCGCACTTAACATGCATTGATCGCGCGCCCGCCCCCTGCACCTGGGCGGGGACGGGCGCGCGGGGGTTCGGATCAGCGCGTCAGCTTCTTGTAGGCGAGCCTGGTCGGGCGGTCTGCGGCATCGCCGAGGCGGCGGCGCTTGTCTTCTTCGTAGGCCTCGAAATTGCCCTCGAACCATTCGACATGGCTGTTGCCCTCGAAGGCGAGGATATGCGTCGCCAGCCGGTCGAGGAAGAAGCGGTCATGCGAGATCACCACCGCACAACCGGCGAAATTCTCAATCGCATCCTCGAGCGCGCCCAGCGTTTCGACGTCGAGATCGTTGGTCGGTTCGTCGAGCAGCAGCACGTTGCCGCCCTGCTTGAGCATCTTGGCCATGTGGACGCGGTTGCGTTCGCCGCCCGAGAGCTTGCCGACGTTCTTCTGCTGGTCGCCGCCCTTAAAATTGAACGCGCCGACATAGGCGCGGGTCGAGGCGTCATGGCCGTTGACCTTCATGTAATCGTGCCCGTCGGAAATCTCTTCCCAGACGTTGTTCTTCGGGTTGAGATCGCCGCGGCTCTGGTCGACGAAGCCCAGATGCACGGTGTCGCCGATCTCGACGGTGCCGCTGTCGGGGGTTTCCTTGCCGGTGAGGATCTTGAACAGCGTCGACTTGCCCGCGCCGTTGGGGCCGATCACGCCGACGATGCCGCCCGGGGGCAGCATGAAGGAGAGGTCTTCGAACAGCAGCTTGTCGCCATAGGATTTCGAGATGTTCTTGGCTTCGATCACCTTGCTGCCCAGCCGCTCGGGCACCTGGATGACGATCTGCGCCTTGCCCGGCTTGCGCTGGCTCTGCGCTTCCTGGAGCTCCTCGAACTTGCGGATACGCGCCTTGCTCTTGGTCTGGCGCGCGGCAGGGGTCTGGCGGATCCACTGCAGCTCTTCCTTGAGCGCCTTGGAGCGGCCCGATTCCTCGCGGTCTTCCTGGTCGAGGCGCTTGGCCTTCTTCTCCAGATAGGTCGAGTAATTGCCTTCGTAGGGGAAGTAGGAGCCGCGATCGAGTTCGAGGATCCATTCCACCACATTGTCGAGGAAGTAGCGGTCATGGGTGATCATCAGCACCGCGCCGGCATAGGCCTTGAGGTGGTTTTCGAGCCATTCGACGCTCTCGGCATCGAGGTGGTTGGTGGGCTCGTCGAGCAGCAGGATGTCGGGCTTCTGGATCAACAGCCGGGTAAGCGCGACGCGGCGCTTCTCGCCGCCGGAGAGGGTCTCCACGCCCATGTCGCCGGGCGGGCAGCGCAGCGCTTCCATCGCGATTTCGAGCTGGTTGTCGAGCGTCCAGCCGTCGACCGCATCGATCTTGGTCTGAAGCTCGCTCATCTCGTCGCCGAGCTTGTCGAAATCCGCGTCGGGTTCGGCCATCTCGGCGCTGATTTCGTTGAACCGCGCGACGAGGTCGGCGGTTTCCTTCGCGCCTTCCTTGACGTTTTCGAGCACGGTCTTGGTGGGGTCGAGCTCGGGCTCCTGCTCGAGATAGCCGACCGCGACGTTCTCGCCCGGCCAGGCCTCGCCGCTGATGTCGGTGTCGATCCCGGCCATGATCTTGATCAGCGTCGACTTGCCCGCACCATTGGGGCCGACGATGCCGATCTTGGCGCCGCGATAGAATTGCAGATTGATGTTGGCGAGCACCGGCTTGGGGGCACCGGGGAAGGTCTTGGTCATGTCCTTCATGACATAGGCATATTGCGCGGCCATCGGGCGGGTCCTTCGGGTAACGAGAATGGGGGAATTTCAGCAGGCCAGATAGGCGCTGGCGGGCTTGCGGGCAAGCCGGGGCGCGTACGGCGCGCCTGGCGAATACAATAGGCCTTGGCATCGGGCGGGGGAATGCTAGCAGTCGCGCCCATGAGAACTCTCCTGATCGCGCTCGCCGCCTCCGCCGCCCTCCCGACCATCGCCATGGCCCAGAGCATGGCCCCCACCACGGGAACCGCCGAATCGCCCGCGCTGGCGGAAGCGGAAGCCGCGCTCGAGAACGACATGATCGCCTGGGACTTCGTCGAGGGGATCACCACCGAGGTGGGGCCGCGGATGCCCGGCACCGAGGCCGAGGCGCGGGCGCGCGACTGGGCGATGACCTGGCTGCGCGCCAACGGTTTTGCCAAAGTCGCCAACGAGCCCTTCATGATGCAGACTTGGGTCCGCGGCGAGGAAGCCGCGACGGTGACCGCGCCCTTCGTCCAGCCGATGCACATCGCCGCGCTTGGCAACAGCGGGTCGACCGGTCCCGGCGGGCTGACCGCCGAAGTGGTCTATTTCCCCAGCTATGCCGACCTGGTTGCCGCTCCCACCGATAGTCTGGCGGGCAAGATCGCCTTCATCAGCCATGACATGCGCCCGACGCAGGACGGCTCGGGCTATGGTTTCGCCGGTCCCGCGCGCTGGACCGGCCCGGCTCTCGCCGCCAGCAAGGGCGCGGTGGCCGTGGTGATCCGCTCGATCGGGACCGATAACGACCGCGTCAGCCACACCGGGAACACGACTTTCCCCGAAGGCATCGATCCGATCCCCGCGGGCGCATTGTCCAATCCCGATGCCGACAATGTCGAACGCGTGTTCGCCCGTGCCGAGGGCCGGCCGGTGACGATGGAACTGCTGATGACCCCGCGCTTCGTCGGCGAGACCGAGAGCGGAAACGTCGTCGGCGAGATCACCGGGCGTGACTCTTCGCTGCCGCCGGTGCTGCTCGCCTGCCATCTCGACAGCTGGGACAATGGCACCGGCGCTTTCGACGACGGCGCGGGCTGCGGCATCATCGCCGCGGCAGCCAAGCATGTCGCCGCTCACGGACAGCCACTGCGCACCATCCGCGTGCTGTTCGCCGGAGCCGAGGAAACCGGACTGTGGGGCAGCCGCGCCTATGCCGCCGCGCATGCCGACGAGCCGGTCTATGTCGGCCTCGAGAGCGATTTCGGCGCCGACCGTATCTGGCGGCTGGAGACCAATTTCACCGCCAGCGACCCCGATCTTTACCGCCGCCTGGCGCAGGCCGTGGCGCGTTTCGGGGTCGGTCCCTCGACCAATGTCGCGACCGGCGGCGCCGACCTCAATCTGGTCCGCGAACAGGACGGCCCGCTGATCGATTTGCAGCAGGACGGCACGCGTTATTTCGACCTCCACCACACCGAGAACGATACGCTCGACAAGATCGACCCGGTGCAATTGCGCCAGAACGTCGCGGTCTGGACCGCGGTGGTCGGGATTCTCGCCAACCATCGCCCGGCGATCCAGCAGGGCGAGTAGGCGCGCCGGTCAGGCGGGGAAACTGCGCGCGGTCAGCCGCCTGACCTGCACTGCCTGGAACGCGGCCCGCGCCGCCAGGAAGATGGCGAAGGACAGCCACAGCCCGTCATTGCCCAGCGGCCAGGTCAGCCACAGCAGCGCGGCGTAAAGCGCCGCCGCACCGAGCATCGAGCCCAGCAGCGCGCGGGTCCAGCTCGCCCCGACGAAGACCCCGTCGTAAACGAAGGCGGCGAACCCCGCGATCGGGATCACCGCGAGCCAGATCGCATGGCTGCGACCCATGGCAGCAATCTCGGGCGTGGCAGCGAAACTGTCGATCACCGGGCCTGCGAACAGCGCGAATGATGCCGAGAGCACCAGCGCCACACCAAGCCCGCGCCACAGCAAGGCACCGATATAGTGTTTGAAGCCCTCGCGGTCACGCGCGCCCAGCCGCTCGCCGTTGAGCACCTGCGCGGCGTTTTCGAAGCCGTCGAGCAGCAGCGCGGTCACCACGAACAGCTGGTAGAATATCCCGTTCGCCGCGAGCGAGACCACGCCGCGCTCGGCGCTCAACCGGGTGAGCGCCGCCAGCGCGACCATCAGCACCACGGTGCGCAGGAACAGGTCGCGATTGACCGACAGGAAGGGGCGCAGCTCGGCCCAGCGCAATGTCCCGCGTTGCAGCAGAGCGGTGCGCAATGTCTTGCCTTTGGCGCCGAACAGAATGAAACTCGCGACCACGGCCAGCTTGACCACTTCGGCAATGAAGCTCGACCAGCCGATGCCGGCGATACCCCAGTCAAGACCCAAAGCCAGCCACGCACCCAGGGCGAGGTTTAGCAGGTTGTAGCCAACCTCGAACGCCAGCACTGCGCGCATCTGGCGACGCCCGACAAGAAATCCGACCAGCGCGAAATTGGCCATCACCGCGGGCGCGCTCCAGTAACGGATTTCGGCATAGACGCGCGCGGCGCCCAGCACCTCGCCCTCGGCGCCGAGCGCGGCCAGCAGCGCGGGCAGCAGCAGCGGCTTGGCCGCCAACAGCGCACAGGCGATCGCCAGCCCGACCGCCAGCCCGCGCATCAGCACCGCCGCCTGTTCCTGCGCGCCCGCCCTCGTGCCGGCCTGCGCCACCAGCCCGGTGGTCCCGGTCTTAAGGAAGTTCATCACCACGAACAGCATCGCGAACAGCCGCGCGCCGATTTCGACCGCACCCTGCGTCGGCGCATCGCCCAGCCGCCCGACGATCCACATGTCGCCCACGCCGATCATCGCGGTGGCGACATTGGTCACCATGGCGGGCAGCGCGATTGCCCAGATGGCGCGGTATTCGAGCGGGGTCGTGGGTGCGGCGGGAGCGGCCATCGAGTTATCGCCCGGCGCGAGGCTTAGCCGAGATATTGTTCGGCGAGCGCGCGAACATCTACCCGCGCCTTGAGCCGCGCGGCGAGCAGGGCGGTGCCGCTGATCTTGCGCTGCACGAACAGGATGTCGGTCGGGGGCAGATGCCAGCTCGCCTTGTCGGCGGCGATCTCCATGCCCTCGTCGCGCAGCGCCCCGACAAAGGACCGATCGCCGAAATCGAACGGGCCGGGGCGGTTCAGCTCGCCCGCGATCACCTCGATCATCCGGTCGACCCGGTTGCCATGACGGGTGACTGCGGCCTGGCTCACGAAGCCCGCCGCGACAGCCGCCTCGCGGATCGCCGCGCGGTCGTCCGAGAGCCCGGCCGTGAGCAGCCCGCGATAGCCCGCCACGGTCGCCGGATCGACCGGGCGCGCGGCGCCGAAATCGAGCAGCACCAGACGTCCGGTATCGGGCTGGTAGCGGTAATTGGCGAAATTGGGATCGGTCTGCATCACGCCGAATTCGAACAATTCGCGCAGCACCAGCGTGATCAGCCTATGCATCAGCTCGTCGCGCGTCTCCTGCGGTGCGGTATCGAGCGCTTCGATCGGCTGGCCGGGCAGGAAACCCATCGCCAGCACGCGGTCGGTGGTGAATTCGCGGTCGAGTTCGGGCACCACCACGTCGGGCGTATCGGCGAGCAATTGCCCGAACAGCGCCATCTGTGCGCCCTCGCGCTCGTAATCCGCTTCCTCGGCAAGCTGGCGCTTGGCCTCGGTGAGCAGCGGGGCGATGTCGAGCTCGCGCGGCATCAGACCCGACATTCGCAGCAGCGTCGCGACATTGTCCACATCGGCGTCGATGCTCTCGCGCACACCGGGATATTGCACCTTGATCGCCAGTTCGCGCCCGTCGTGCGTGAACGCGCGGTGGACCTGGCCGATCGAGGCGGCGGCGATCGGGCGCGGCTCGAAGCGTGCGAAGCGGCTGCGCCAGTCCTTGCCCCATTGCTGCGCCAGAACGCGGTTGAGCTGCGCGGGGGGCATGTGATGCGCGTTGTCGCGCAGCCGCGCCATGATCTGCGCCAGTTCGGCGGGGAGCATGTCGCCTGCATCGAGCGAGATCATCTGCCCCAGCTTCATCGCCGCACCGCGCAGATGCGACAGGCGCTCGACCGCGCCGTTGATGTTGCCCGGGGTGAGCAGCATGTCGCGCATCCGCGGGCGTTCGCCCTCGGCCAGCCGCCGCGCGCCCTCGGCGAGCATCCCGCCCGCGACACCGCCGGCCAGCCGACCGAAATGCCCCAGCCGCGACAGCCGGCCGCGCGGAACGCTGCGTCCGCTTCCCTTGTATCCGTCGCCGCTCACAGCATCACCAGAAGCGACTTCCCGGCACGCCCTTGAATGGACCGGCAAGATCGCTGGTGATCCAGCCGCCGTAGAACTCGCCCGGCTGCGGGGTGACCGTCTCGCCATCGACGCTGCAGCGATCGAAGGGTGCGGCGTAGAAGGCGACATGGTCGCGCAGCATGGCAAACGGTGAGGTCGGGCTGGGATAGCTCCAGCCGACCCGCGGGATCACTAGATCGCCGATCACCACGTCCCAATAGGCGGCCGCACCCTTCCATTCGCAGAACGAACTGCCCGCGGCGCGGCGCAGCACGCCGGGCGCGATATCGGCGGGCGGGATGTAATAGCTGGGCGGGTGGCTGGTCTCGAGCGTGCGGACTGCCGACCTTGTGTCGGCGACGATCGTTCCGGCGTGCTCGATGGTGATGCGCGCGCCCGTCGGTTCGGCGATCGCGGGGCGCGGATAGGCCCAGACGCTTTCCTGGCCGGGACCCGCGGGATCGGGGCGCGGCTTCACGTCGGCAGTGATGGCGACGGTGCCCGGATCATCGAGCCGCTGCGGCTGTGCGAGAGAGCGATCCGCTGGCTGCCGGGCCGCTGTCTGCCGGGAAGGGGGCCAGCCCGATCGCGGGCTCGTAATCCTCGCTGCGCAGCGTGAGCATATAGGCGACCAGATCGTCGATCCGCTCTTCGGGTATCTCGAAATACATCTCGCGCGGATAGTCGTGCGAGGTCCTCAGCCATTGCGACAGCGATTCCCGGGTCACGCCGGGCGCGTTGGCGACCGCCTCGAAACTGGGTGCGTTGGGGACGGGCGAAGTGTGCAGCCGCTCGACCGCATGGCAGTCGGCGCAGCGGTTCTGCGCGAAGCTCTGCCCGCGCAGCTCCGGCGAGTCCGAAGCCGCCGCAGCCGCAGTGGCGGAGGCCGCCAGGCCGCGATCCGTCGGAGTCATCTCGCAGGCGCTCAGAAGTACGGCGAGGGCGAGCAGTGCGGGTGTCTTCATGCATGCGAGCATAGGAGCCTACCGCACGGAAAGACAATGCAATTGAGCTGCGAAGAGAAGCGCCTCAGGCCAACGCGTCGCCTGCCAGCGCCTCGTTGAGGGCGGCGCGGAACCGGGGATGCGCGATCCCGATCAGCGCCTTGCCGCGCTCGGCCAGCGATTTGCCCTTCAGATCCACCATGCCGTATTCGGTCACGACGATCTGCGTGTCGTTGCGCGGCACGGTGACGGGGCCGTCCAGCCGCGGCACGATCCGCGACACGGCCCCGTCCTTGGCGGTCGAATGGCAGACGATGATCGACTTGCCCCCTCGCGACGCCGCGGCGCCGCGGACGAAATCGAGCTGCCCCCCCGAGCCGCTGTATTGCCGCCCGAGCAGGTGCTCCGAATTGCACGCGCCGCCCAGATCGACCTGCAGCGTCGCATTGACCGAAACCACCCTGTCGTTCTTGGCGATATGGCGCGGGTCGTTGACCACCTGAACCGGCGCGCTGTGGATTGCCGGATTGTCGTCGAGAAAGTCGTAGAAGGCGCGGTCGCCCATCGCGAAGGTGAACACGCTGCGTCCCGGATAGGTGGTCTTGCAACGGTTGGTGACCGCTTCGCTGCGGATCAGATCCGCCAGACCAGGGGTCAGCAGTTCGGTGTGGATGCCCAGATCCTTATGATCGTGCAGCATCGCGCAGACCGCATTGGGCAGCGAGCCGATTCCCATCTGCAGGCAGGACCCGTCCTCGATCAGACCCGCTACGGTTCGGGCGATCGTCTCATCCTCGGGGGTGCTCTCGGGGAAGGCGAGCTCGGCCAGCGGAGCCTCGTGTTCGACGATGGCATCGATCTCGGAGATGTGCAGCAGCGAATCCCCGAACACGCGCGGCATATTGGGATTGACCTCGACCACCAGCCGGCGGGCCGACCGCGCCACCGTACTGGCGTAGTCATTGCCCGTTCCGAAAGTGAACCAGCCGTGCCGGTCCATCGGCGAGACCGCGGTGAGGAAAGTGTCGACCGCGACATCTTCCGAAAGCAGTTTCGAGGATTCGCTGAAGGCGACGGGCACGAATTCGATTCCCTCGCCCCCCTCCTGAGCTGCGCGCCGGATGATATCGCGTTCGATGCGGGTCAGGAACATGCAGTGCGGGCGCACCCGGTCGAGCAGATCGTAGCGCAGGATGGTGCGCGCGGCGTGCTCCATCGAATGGAAATACCACAGGTTCAGGCGCTCCAGGCCTGCGCTCTCCACCCGCTCGGCCAGCGCGGTCAGCAGAGCCGGCGGCTGCGCGATGGCCATCGCCATGGCGACGTTCTCTCCCGAGCGGATTTCGGCCACCGCGGCTTCGGGTGTGGTCAGTTTCGAGCGGTAGATGGCTGCAGGTTCCATCCGCCGGCGATAGCGCATGGACAGAAAACGCGACAGCCCGCGTAGGGAGATGAGCGTCCGTTCACCGCGTTTGCGTTGGCCGCTGCCTCTCTGTCGCCCGGCGCGACACCCCGCCTGGATTTGCGAGAATCGGGCGATTCTCCTTCAGAAGCAGAGCCCGCAGACTGCGCCCATCCCGGTCCCCATTGTCGCGGCCGCTGCACTTTGGCATGGCCGCGCAATGATCAAACATTCCGTCTTCGCAGCGGCCGCTGCCGCGCTCGCTGTCTTCCCCCTTTCCGTCGCCGCGCAGGATGGCCGCGAGGCAGAATCCGAAACCGGGTTGCAAGCCGACTATGTCGCGAATTCCGCCTCGCGCCAGCTTTCGGGGACATTCGGCGGAAAGCGTATGGATTATACCGCCACCGTCTCCGAGACGGTGTTGACCAATGACAAGGACGAGCCTGCCGCAGCCATCGTGGTGACCTCCTACGTCGCGGAGCCGCGCGACGAGACGCGTCCGGTTACCTTCCTGTTCAACGGCGGTCCGGGGTCAGGCTCGGTCTGGCTCCAGATGGGCGCGTTCGGGCCCAAACGCGTCGCCATCCCCTCGGATGCGCGCGACGACGGCGCACCGCCTTACCCCATCCTAGACAATCCGGATTCGCTGCTGGACGCGACCGACCTCGTCTTCATCGACCCTGTCGGCACCGGTTTTTCGCATTTGATCGGGGAGGGCGAGGGCGCCGATTACTGGGGTGTGACAAAGGATGCGCGCTCGGTGGCCGAGGTAATCCGCCGCTGGCTGAGCGACAATGGAAGGTGGAACAGCCCCAAATTCCTCGGCGGGGAAAGTTACGGCACCACGCGCTCGGCAGCGGTCGTCGATCAGCTGGAGGGCGGATACAATGATGTCGCGCTCAATGGCGTGATCCTCATCTCCACCGTGCTCGATTTCGGGGCCGGCGCGGAAACCGAGGGTGCCGAGCTGGGCTATATCACCACTCTCCCGACCATGGCGGCCACCGCACACTATCACGGCAAGGCCGGAACGAATGCCGCCTCCGTTGCGCAATTCGTCGAGCAGGCACGTCAGTTCGCGATCGGGCCCTATGCCAGCTACCTTCTGAAGGGCCAGACCGCGTCCGCCGAGGAACGCGCCGCCGTGCGTATGGATCTGGCGCGTTTCACCGGCCTTTCCGAGCAGTTCCTCGAGCGGGCCGATTTGCGGGTGAGCTCGGGCCGATTCTACAAGGAACTGCTGCGCGATCGCGGGCTGACCGTGGGCCGGCTCGACAGTCGCTACACCGGTGTGGATTACGACAGCGCCGGCGAATATCCCGACAATGATCCCAGCTTCTACGGCATCGATGGCGGCTACAATGCGGCGATCAACCACTTCATGCGGGGCACGCTGGGATACAAGACCGACGAGAACTATGCCGCGATCGGCAATGTCGGCCCCTGGGACTGGAAGCTCGAGGGTGGTCGCGATTCCAACGCGTATCTCAATGTCACACCCTATCTCGGCCGCGCCTTGCGCGAAAATTCGGGAATGCGCATTTTCGTCGGCCAGGGCTGGTATGATTTTGCGACCCCGTTTTTTGCTGCCGAGTATGCCCTGACCCGCACCGGCATCCCTCAGGATCGGATCGAGTGGCGCTATTACGATTCCGGCCACATGATGTATATTCGCGACGAGGACCGGCAGGCGTTGTCGGCAGACGTGCGCGATTTCATCCGCGCGCGTTGATCGCCGCTGGGGTGGCCGCGTGACAGTTCGGTCTCCGTCTTGTCGAAGGGCAGCCCGATTTCCCAGGCGTCGAGGTCCGTCCGCGTAGGAGAGGCGTGCAAGCGTAGCTGCCAGCAGGTCTTGAAGGACCGGACCCCTCCAATGAAGTACGCGTTAGGGTGCTTCTGACGAACGGATCGAATGAAAAGGTGCTGGCAGAAGTCTGGCGCACAGCATTTCGAGCCGTTTCGCCCGGCTGCCCATGTCGATGTTTTCGGCTTCGGCGGAAAAAAATTTGTGGAGCCGGAGTAATCTTCGGCCGCGCGCATCCGATCATTGCGCCCTTGTAGGTCGTCACTCAGATGGTTTGGTCAAAGTGGAACCGACCGGGCCGGTAGGGCGTGGGATAGGAAATGGTCGGGGAGACAGGATGCGAATCCATTTCCCAGCCCATCTATAGGGCCCTGAAAACCGCCGGTGAGCACAGGCCCGAAAGCCCGTGTGAACCATCATGTGTCACGCCAAACGCGGCGTTGCAAGGGCTGGTTTTCGATGGCGAATCGATTCGCGAATCTTGAGCCGGGACAAGCACGTTTTGGCCGTCTGCGGCGTGACCTTATCTGCGGCAATCCGGTGGATTGCCGTTCGGTTGAAGGTCAACTCCTATGAAAACGTACAAGAAAACTCATGAATGCCGCGGCATGGCATATGAACCGCCGCGTTCGATCGAGGAAACGCTCGAGCTGATCGAGAAGGCGCGCAAGCGGCTGGGCAGGACCCTGTCCAGACGCACTACCGCCCATCGGTTGGTACTCGATAATCTGGCCATCATCGGGGAGCTGCGCGAATTGGGGCACCGGCAGGAGGAAGCCGTCCTGCTGATCCTCGAGTTGTCGGATGACGCTCATAAGCCCGATACCATTCGTAAGGCGGTCCGGGCTGTGGTGGGCGACTGGGTGAAAATTCCCACTGGGAAGACGTTGGAGTCGCCGGAGGCGGAATGCGTTAATGTCGGTGGAGAAGCCAAAAAGGCCTCGGATGGAGGTGCAGTAACCGACAAGGATGCTGCGGATGGGACCGCGGTCACCGACGAAAACGACGGAGGGCTGGTCCTGTGAGCAAACCCCACAATAGCGAGCAGCCCCTCCACACCATCGCAATCAACGTTCGTCTGGCGGAAGAACCCGTTGCCGCCATGTCGCTGAGGTTGCTCAATGCGGCCGCGAACCTTGGGCCGGTGCCCAACGAACCGACCTATTGGCCGGATGGTCCGCCGGTGGTTCAACTTGGCAGCCTCGAGCCTCAGGGAGGTTATCTTCGCCGGGTAGAAGGAGGGCGGGTTGGAGAGATTCCGGCCGACGACCCCGGAGGTTCTGTGAGCCGCGTAGCACCTCGGGCTGATGTTTTCGGGATCGACGCTCCTGTCGAGCCTGGCAAAGAAAGCGAGACCGGCGCGAAGATCAGGTCGATCATAGAGGAGGGCCGCGCCATCGGCGCACGGGTGGTGCCCTATCTGGCCTGCAAGGCACACCAGCCCACCGAGCTGCAGCGGGCGCTGAAGAACAGCTTGGTGCTGAGCAGGGTACTTGTGTTCGAGGTTGACAACTATCGCTACGATCCTGTGCCGAATTGGATGGCTATCAAGAACGAGAAGATCCCAGGCCTTCAGCACGACTATCTCGACACTAGGGGGACACCTCTCATCGACTATCTCGCGACGAGCGGCGGCAAAATGGGTCCCTTTGAGCATTATCTCCAGGCGCTTATCAAAGGTCTGCGAGGCAGTGGGTTCATCAGTTCACTGCTGAGGCCCAGCACAGATCACTGATAAATCCAATGGATTGCCAGAGAAATTCCAGAGCAATCCAAAACGTTGCGGCGGCATTCATAGGGAGTGCCGCCGTAATACTTTGAAATCCCAAAAATTCTGAACTTGATCCAATAAGTACGCAGGATGATAGTTGTTTACACAACTGATGCTCGGAGGCTCCGCCTTTTCGCATCCAAGGAGGTAATGATGGCGACCAATAGACCAAAGACCGTGTCATTCCGGCTATCCGACGGTGAAATGAGAGTAATCAAGGAGAAGGCTGGTGCTTTGTCGGCGGGCGATTTTGCCAGGCGCGCTGCGCTCGATTTACGCGCCGATAACCGCGCGGTAGAACGGCGCGCGATCGGCAAAGCCATCCGCGCAGTCCACGTTGCAATTGCGGGCGGCCTATCTGATGATCAGCAAAAGACCGTGAAGGCCCTCATCGCGGATGCGCTCGAGATCCTAGAAAACGGTGTACCGGTGACTGCTTCGGACAGCGCCAAGTGACTGTTTATTTCAAAGCCGCCTCCCGTGAAGCGTCGCGCCAGACCGATATCGCCCGTCTTCGTGGTAAAGCGGGAGCGCTGATCCACTACGTCTGGCGCGCAGACCTTAAGGCGCTAGCACGCGCCTCGATGGATACGGCCATCAACAGCTATCACCGAGACTTGCTTCGCTACGTCGAGCGCGACGGGCACAGAGAAGATGTCGCTGCGACGCTCACCCGCCACATCCTTTCAGATTCGCCCGATTTGATGTCCGCCGAGATGGCTGCATTGATGGAGGATGCCGAGGCTGGCGATGGTGTTATCGAACACTTGATCGTGAGCGTGCGTGAAGGCGATGACCTGATCGGAAATTTCGACGAGGCAGTCGAAATTCTTGTGGAAGCGCTCGGCTTACAGAACTGCCCGGTAGTCGGCGCTGTTCATACCGATAGCAAGTTCCACCATTTTCATCTGGTAGCGCTTCGGATTGACGTCGAAACGGGCCAGCCCGTGCACTTGCCGACTTTCGACATAATCCGGGGGCATCAGGCCCTCGCCGTGATGGAGGATCGCTTCGGGTGGCAGCGAGAGGCCGATGCAAGATGGCAAGTGGTAGAAGGGAGGCTGATGCTCGATGGAAATACCGATGTAGGGCCTGCCGACGACCCCCGCCAATGGCCAGACGGCTATTTTCACCATCCTGAGCTTTCGGCCAATGGCCGAAAGGTCGAGCGCCAATCGGGCTATTCTTCAGCCGAGCGCCACGTGCGGGAGGTCGTTCCGGGCATCATCGAACGAAACCACAATCAGGCAGCGTTCTTGGCTGACCTGGCGAAAGAGGGGATTGAGCTTGCCCGGGCTCACCGTGGCGCGGCCTATATCGTGCACACCACCGACGCCGCAGGGAGGGGCCGCAAGGAAAGCGTGAAGGCGTCAGTCGTTCGAGGGTGGGGCTGGAAGGCTTTGCAGAAAAGGTTCGGGTGGCTTCCAACTGACGAAGCAACGACAGTGACGCCGGCAAAGGCCCGGCCCAACAAAGACGATCCTGCTAGACCGAAGTATGCGATGGCGAGGTCCCAATATCACGAGCGCCTCAACGCAATGCTCGGGAATGTTCGTGCAGCGGTTCCATCGGGGCCAGCGGCCAAAGCGGGATTGGCTGCCGCCCGCACCGCGTGTGTTTTTCCGACCTTCGATCAATGGGCGGCTGGGACCAGTGCTCCAGAGATTGGGGAAGTGCTCTTCGCGCAAATGGGAGCACGGGTGCTAGAAGGTGGAAAGCGTTCAGTGCCATTGCGGGAGCCAGCAAAGTCCGATGGTAAATACGGGGTCCTGGAATCGCGGGGGAGGGTCACCTACTACCGACGAGGTGCAAACGGATCGACACGGCTCGTAGACTTCGGCGATTCGGTTGTGTTAGTTGGGCCGACCAGCGAGGATGAAATCCGGAAAGCTTTAACCCTCTTCGCCTTACGAGGTGTTCGGGTGGTAAGCGGGAGCGGTTTTACTAGCGCGGAATTGCGGACTTCACAACAGTTGGCGAAGGAGTTGGGGATGCACGTCGTTCGGCATGCAACCATTTCGGCAATCGCTGCAAAGTCACTGGAGACTCAGCGACAGTCATCTGCCTCAGCGGAATCTCGTACATTGAATGAACCGCAAACCACAAGTCAATCTGACAATGGAAAGGAGCGGAACACGCCGAAACCTAATTTTGTCTGGCCGGAGCGGGGTTTGGAGCGTTGAACTTTATCAGTCGCAACCTACCGAAAACTTTCGCGACTCAGGAGGGAATGTGACTCGCCTTTAGCTCTTTCGAGGAGTTTCGTGAGGGGGCGGGCGTTTCGATTGACAGGTCTTGATGAGCAGATCAGCGTTGTCGAATGTGTAACCTCTACCGCCTGACCAAAGGCACCGATGAGGTGGCCAAATTGTTCGGTGCCACGCTGAGCAGCACCGGAAATTTCGCCAGCGAGGTCTATCCGGGCTATCCCGGCCTGGTGGTGTCCGCTGGCGAACTACGCAGCATGGTCTGGGGTTTCCCCCTTGCATTGAAAAGCAAGAAGACCGGGCTACCGCTCAAACCAAAGCCCGTGAACAACGCCCGCGCCGACAAGCTCGATAGCTTCATGTGGCGTTACAGCTTTGCCGAGCGCCGATGCCTTATCCCTGTGTCGAAGTTCGCCGAGGCGGAGGGAGCAACAGGCAGCAAGACCCGCACTTGGTTCTCCCTCCCCGATCAGGACGTGTTCGCGGTTGCAGGGATCTGGCGCGAGACCGACGAATGGGGCGCAGCCTATTCAATGGTGATGACCCAGGCCTGTGAGCATGTCGCGGACGTCCACGACCGCATGCCGGTGGTGGTGCAGCGCGACCACTGGGCAAAATGGGTTGAGGGGGCGCCAGAAGAAGCGCGGGAGCTCTGCCGACCTTATCCCGCTGCCATGACGGTTGATCGCACAGACGAGACCTGGCGCCGCGCCTGAGGTGCCGCTGAGATTGGACCCTTCGAGACAACCGAGCGTTGTTCCGTCTCTCCACGAAAGGACCAACCATGATCAAACTCGCCGCCCTTGGGGCACTCGGCTACGCCGGATACAAATATTTCCAGAAGAAATCGAACCAGAGCGGTCATGATGACGCGGCAGCGGCGCAAGATGCCGCTGCGGGCGGGCCACTCAGCGATAAAGCGACCGTGCAGTCGACCACGAATCACCGGTGAACTGACGGCCTTCGATTGAAGATATTCAATTGGATTGCTAGCAAAGTTCAGTGGGTGAGTTTTATGCGAACCGGCTCACTCTTATACCAACCTGACAGCCCCCGCTTCGGCGGGGGCTTTTTTGTCTTATGGACGAAACAGCCAGTCCAGGTAGGCTGCCAGCCTGACGCCGCCCTGCTGCAGCCGCATCTCGGCTGTCGCCAGATGTTCGAATTGGTAGTCGTAGCTCAGGCTCGGCATTTCCTGTCCTGCGGCGGGATAGATGGTGTCGCGGATCTGTGTGCTCTCGCCGATCCATACACAGGGGTTGGCCTCCCACCATGCGATGGTGTCGGCAGGTTTGATCTCGCGATCGAGCCAGGCCGCATATTCAGTGTAGGACAGGCCTTTGCCCTCGATCATCTGGCTGTCCCAGACCGAGTGCAGGTTGGTCTCATTGCCGAACCAGCGAACCCTCACATCATTGCCGCCGCGATCATCGCCATTGCCGGCATGAAGGGGCTGGTGAACATCGCCGACGATGTGGACGATGAACTTAAGCGCCAGAGCCTTGTCTTCGCGTGAAGTACCGGCATCGCGCACGGTCGCAGCGAAGCGATCAAGGGCTGTGAGAGCGTCACCTTCTTCGGGCGGGGTCACCTCGGCATAGGTTTGGCCTTCGGGCACGGTAACGTAGTGATAGGCGCCGGCTTCGCGCTGCCAGAAAGTAGCTGGATTGGAGCGCTGCTCGTCGGACCAGGTCGATGCCTCGGCCAGATCTTCTTCGCCCAGGATCAGCTCGAGCTCGGCGCGGGTTTTGCCGCTGATGCGCTCGTCCGCAATTTCGCCGATAACGCGGTGACCCAGTTGGCCCCACGCAGCTGCAGGGGAGGGCAGACATATCGCGATGGCGGCTGCGGCCAGGACGGATTTGTAAGACATTATTGCTCCTCGATTGAGCTTGCCACTGACCATCGACAGATGACAATCTCGCGGCATGAAGGACTGGGAGCCTCACGACCCCAAGAAGGATCGCTGGATCGAAGCCGAGGCGACAATCCTCGGCGTCCTGATGATCTTTGCTGCCGGTGGCCTGCTTATGTTTCTTTTGCGCGGCTGATGTAGTGGTGACGGTCACCCGGACGCAAGAATTCTGGGCGCTGGCGCTCTGGGTGGAGCGAACCCATGGTGAGGGAGCGGCCGCTTTTATAGCTGGGCGGATCGCGCATTTCGAAGCTGAAGGCGCCCCGCAGGCAGTCGAATTGTGGAGGCAGGTTGAGCGTCGTTTTGAGAACCTCCGGCCGATCTGGTTGTCGGCAGAATGAACTTTCCGGGGATTATCCCCTTCGGACAAGTATCGCTCGACTCCGGTGGGAGCGGTGATATGAAGATGAGATGCGTCTCGGTTTACAATCTGGCACGTTTGTCAGCGTTCGTGACATTCTCATCGCGGGGGCTGGGACGTTGTTGAGCGCTGCGTCAGACCAAACCGGTCTCCAGCTTCTCGGCGCCGCGGCAATCGTCTTCGGTCTGGGTCATTTCATTTGGAGTATAACGTGGCGTGGTGTGCCTTGGTGGAAACGTCGCGACCATAACGCAGCGATTGAAACCGAACGCCTGACGCAAAGTGAATGGGCAAGCCGAATGAATGACCGTGTTGGAGTCGTTCGCGCCGGTCAAGACGCTTGGGAAAAGATGACGAAGCCTCTGCAAGAACAGGCAGCTCGCGCACGTCAACATGCACAAATGCCGCAGTGGGTGTCGTTGGACGACGCGGTGCGATATTTGGCAAACTATCCTGTTAAGAAGGGGAAGTTGCTGTTCGACGCACATCTTCCTGTGCGTATTTCAATAGCTCTACGCGATGCGTTGCTTTGCGGTGACTTAGATGCTCGTGGACGTGAATTTTACACCCTGCGCGGTGGTATCAAAGACCCGCCCCTACACGGGCTAAAGCCGATCCCTGCGGGAGAATGGGACGGGGTCCATATCGAAAGCTATTTCACATTACACGGTCGTTTTGGCCAAGCTGCTGCGGGTCGCCATGAAAGCACGGTTGAGACCGACGACAATCAGGGGTATCATGATATCAAAGTTCGCCGGGACCAATTGGTGTCTCTTTGGCCGGAACCAGGGATGCTGCTAGATGACTCATCGTATGGACCGCTTCGACCGCCTCCTAGAGGCGATGACAGGCCCTAGCGCTGAAAAGCCGTCATCAACTCGGAAAGCATCATCTCAGGATGGTGACGACGATTGTGACGAAACTCAAACTCGCCAAGATACTTCGAAAGATGCTTCGGACTAACGTGGATATGCGTCCCGTTGATGCCGCGCTTTAGCTGCGCCCAGAAACCTTCCAGCCCGTTCACTCCGACGCCTTTGGCGGTGTGATACTCGCCCGCGCTGTGGTTCACCCGCTTGTGCCAGTAGCCGTTCACGCCGCCGACATCCGAATAACCGCGCCATTCGTCGGTGTGCACCTCACTGTGCGGCTTTACGAATTGCGCGATGACAGGGAGCATTGTGCTGCTGCGACGGTTAGGAACGACGCGGGTGACAACATCGCCACCGCGCTGGCGCATACCCAGCACGACAGTCTTGCCAGCGCCACCTAATGCGCCGCGCTCATAACCACCGATGAAGGTTTCGTCGATTTCGACGGTCTTGAACGGGCCGCCCATCGGCTCGTCACCATCGACCTGCGCCATATATTTGCGGATTTCGTGGCACATGCGCCAAGCCGTCTTGTAGGTCACGCCGATCTGGCGCTCGACTTCCTTCGCGGCCACGCCGTTCCGGGTCGCGCAGAACATGAACATCACATAGAACCAATCGCGCAGGCTCGTGCGGGTGCGGTGAAAGGGCGTGTCGGCAGTCGGATAGATCTGCGCACCGCAATGCTCGCAAGCGTAGGAGCGGCGGGTTTTGACCCGATAGAACTGCGCGTCCTTGCCGCACTTGTCACATTCTTGCCGCTCGCCAAACCGCGTCAGTTTCAGATGCTCAAGGCAGCTTTCCTCGGTCGGGAAGCGGTCTTGAAACTGGCGGAGAGTGGGGGCCTTCGTTTTCATGCTCATCATGTAGCAGAAAGTCTTACTTGTCGCAAGGGGATAATCCCCAACTTTCCTACAGCGAACAAAATGTGAACATATCGAGCTTCCATCGACTCGGAAGGTTGCCATGCTCGTTCTCGATCCGGCCGCACTCGCGGCCATTGCCGCCATCATCACCGCTTGCTCGGCCCTCATCTGGGCCATCAGGCGCAAGCCATGAGCTCGAAGCGGCTCGATACCATCTCGGACTTCACCCGCCACGGATACAGCCTTCGGGTGGACTGCCGGTCATGCAAACGGCTCGTCATTATCGATCCGCGTAAGATCACTCTGCTATGTCAGCAGCGTAATTGGTCCAGACAGCTCGCGGCGGTCGAACGGCGGCTGCGTTGCTCGAAATGTGGCAGCCGAGACGTGCGGCTTGGGCCGGGATTCAGCTCGCAATGACAACCTGCGGCTTACGGACCGTTCACCATTTCACGCTATTTCGGCGTGGATGCGTGGCTTGGCATTCACCACTTTGTTGCTTCTCGCCATCCCCGCGAGCGCACAAGACGTAACAGGGCCCGCGCGGGTGGTGGACGGCGATACCCTGGCGATCGCCGACAGGTCAGTCCGACTGTTGGGCATCGATGCACCCGAACTTGATCAGAGATGTACGCGGGACGGGCAGGAATGGGCATGCGGTGAGGAGGCCGCTGCCCAATTGCGGTCCTTGGTCGAAGGACAGATCGTGACTTGCCGGGACCAGGGGTCCGACGCGCATGCACGACTGTTGGCCACCTGCCACGCGAACGGTCTCGAACTTGGAGCGACGATGGTGGAGTATGGTTGGGCGACTGCCTACCGCAGCTACAGCAGCGCATACGTCGGCCACGAGCATCGCGCACAGTCAGCCAAGCAGGGTATCTGGCGGTCGGAGTTTCTCCTGCCCGAACATCATCGCATCGCGAAAGCTGAGGCAGCTGCTCCGACCACCTCGCAAGTGAAGCCCTCGTCTCAGCAAGGGGGTCCGGAGGCCACAGATCAAGGTAATCGCCGCTGCACAATCAAAGGGAACCGAAGCCGTCGTGGCGATTGGATCTATCACTTGCCGGGCATGCAGTATTACGAGGTCACACGCCCAGAGGAGATTTTTTGCTCTGAGGCAGAGGCTCGGGCCGCAGGGTATCGAAGGTCAAAAGTCTGACCCTGGCCGGACGGCGGAATTCTTACTGCTGACCTCTTCTGCGAAAAGCGGGGGCTTTGCTTGGTCAGCCTTACCGGGTGCCCGGTGCCTCCTACGTTAGTCAGCCAGCGCTATGAGCTGTGGGTGGCTCGGGTAGTCAGCGAGAGCCGCTTGAATCAGCTCGTCAAGGACCAAACCACCACCACCAAGATTCATCTTTGTGATCGCCGAGTGCCATTGTGCCACTCCGCTGCCGGTCAGCAAGAGGCGCGATAGGTCTCCCCCGGCCCTGGCCCAGATCGCGTCTTGGAGCGGACCGGCTGGATAGAGTTTGCTAAACAGTTCGACAAGTTGGTCGGTTGCCATCGTACGGGCAGGGGGCGTAAAGCTGCGCCGGGCGAGCGCGAAGTTACTGTCGAGGTCGCTGGCATGGAATATTGGGTGTTGGTCGACGCGTAGAGGAACCGTCGACGAGACATACTCGAACACATCGAACACGCCGATAACGCCGTCCCCGCGATCATGCGCCTCGCCTCCCAATGCTTCGAGAAGCGCGGTGGTGAAGACGCTATTGCGTTCACCGCGCAGTATGATCGATACCTCGTCGGCGCGTGACGAGGTCAGCAAAGCCAGCCCAGCACCTTGAGCGAGGGCATCGATTCCCGATCTTCCGAAGCCCTTCGGCGTATAGCCGCCTGTACACTTCGCAGAGCCAATACCTCCCGCATGACAGGCGTCGATCATCAACACCTGTCGCTCCGCGGCAATACCCGCGAGTCTCCGCCGGATCTCCGTCGAGGACAAGGCGGTATCTGCAAGGCGCGAAGGGTCGACATCATGCGGCAGCAGCCAACTTTGCTCGCCGCTCCCGTCCCGGGTCCGCTCGCCGTGTCCGGAAAAATAGAAAAGGAATGTGGCATCTTCGGGCAGCCGAGCCGAAAAATCGTCGAAGGCGGCACGAATCGCATCCGCGTTTGCCTCGGCATCGACCAGACGTGTTACCATGTGAGGCGGAAGCCCGATGGCAGCGGGATTGCACAGAACGTTGACTATATCGTCCACGTCGTGACCGACGGCCTGCGGCAGAGCGCCGATGAGAGCGTAGTCTGCGACCCCAATCACCAACGCAGCCGCGATCACCATCCGAATCCAAACGCACTATCCCACCGCAGCTTAGACAATGCGCGGTTGTGGGGGAAATCGTCGTGCATGACTTTAATCAGACGCCCGAAGTTCACCGCGCCGCGCCCCTTCTGCGCGTCGTTCATTACCTTGCGCCAAGCATCCGCCCCGGTGGGAGCTTTTGGAATATCGCTCTCCTTGCCACCAGCCCGCCGCCACAAGCTCTCGTCCCCTGGACCCCAAGGGTACAGTTCGAGCGCAACCTCCTCGAGAATTTGCCACTTCGCGGCGAGCGGCGTCCGGCTGAAAGTCTCATCGAGCAGATAACGCCGATAATAGCTTAGCCGGTCGATGATGAAATCGACTGCCGGCCGTAGGTCGCTCCGGTCTTCGTCGGTAATGGCAATGGCAATGCGCTCCGCGGTGGGATCCCAGTGGCGCGCAGCCACGAGGCGACCGAGCGCCTCCGCCTCCTCCGAGGCTAGGCTTTGGCCGCGGCGAAGCACCTCGCTCAGCCAGCGCTCGAATCGGCGTTCTGTGAGCTGCGGAAGTGCACGCACGAGTCGGCAACCCGAAACGACGGTACCGGTTAATCGCCGGAGCGTCGGCTCGAGCCGCACAGGATCCGCGACCGCTTCGGAAAGCACCGCATCGCTCACCACGTCGTCACCTGCCTCGATCCTCGCCAACCACGCCTCTGCGGTCGCGGCGATCAATCGGCCGCGCGCAGGTTCACGGACCCGTGGCCAAAGCTCGGCCCTACGCGGATAGTCTACCAATGCAGCAAGCGGCGTGACGCTGATAGCCGCAAGCAGATCATCCGCGACGACCGAACCCTCAATCACCCCGTCGAAGATCAACGTTAAGGCCTTATCCGGGTTAATGGGACCGCTCGCCGCCGCTATATCGATCGCCAACGCGCCAGCCCACAGGTCTCGCCAGCGCCCATCGGCGACATCGATCCTGCGAAGCAGCTTAGGCGCATCGGCAGCGGCCTGAGCACCAAGTGCCAAGGTCAGTTCGTCGTCATGCTCGAGCGCCGCTGCCACGAGATCGGCCGCGCTTGCCCTCAGGGCTGCAATCGCGAGGGTTTGAGCATCTGCCTGGGCCTCGAGCATGTGGCGACGAATTGCTTCGAGCGGCGCAAAACCCATGGCACAAACCAGCGCGTGGAGCGACGGCATTTCCAGTTCGCTCGCGGCGGCGGCGATCTTTTCTGCTGATGCTGCGGCAAGATCAACGGGCGGGTACGACACCAACGCGCCTTCGAGCGCCGATCGCGTGCGCTTCGACTTGCCTGCGAGCGTCGCTAAGAGCGTGGGATCCATTGTGACGGCCCCCCACAGCGCCGCCGCCATCGCTTGGGTTGGCTTGCCAAGCGCGCTGCGGACCCCTTGCCAAATTGTCAAGCGCCACTCGGGTACGGGCGTTTCTGCCTTAGCCTCTTGCAGGATTAATGAGAGGCCTTCAGCGTCCGTTACGCGCCACAGCTCGGACCGGGCCCATCCGCCGAGGGCGGTCCAAAAAGCGCCGGGCTCTTCGATCGAAGCGAGGTCCAAATTGCGCGCCATGCGGACATCCCCCACTGTCGCGGTGCCAATAGCCGATGCAGCACCAGACACGAGTTGCGCCTTCAACTCGCGACCTTTCGCCGGCTCGGGCGCAAGATGACAGGCAAGGCGCAAAGCGTCGAGATAGTCGGCAGGTGATCCGCCGCCGCCAGCTAGCTCAGCGAGGCTCGCTAGGTCACGCAGATCGGCGATGCACCGCGTCTGCGGTCCGAAATCATCGAGAACGCGGGTGAGGTCAGGGGGAATCGGATCACCCAGCAGCACGCCCTCTGCACGGTCGGACGGGCTTCGCACGGCGTTGGCATCCACAACTCGGTACGCGGACCATCGTGCAACAAGTTCGGGGGGTGTAGTGACGATGGCAGGCGCCTCGCCGGAAACGTCGGTCGGCGAGAAGGCGATGCGAAAGGTAAGGCCAATCCTAGACGCCGGCCACAGCCTGGCCCACAGACAGGTCAACGCCGCCTCGAAACCGGCTTGGCCCGGCCAGACCACCGGGTCAGGCCCCTGGGCGAGGAGCGCCTTGGCCAATCCTACCGATCCGGGGGTCATCACCACTGAACCGGGTTCATAGGGCCTATCTTCGATACTTTCGCGGTTATCCCCAAGCGAGGCTAGCAGGTCGAAAATCCCACCGATGTCACCCAGCGTGGCCGCCTGTGCTAGTGGCAGCGCGAATGCGCGCGAGAACACCATACCTGCGCGCGCGGCGCGCGGGTCCGGCATGGTGCGCGCGAAAACATAATACCCGTCTCTGGCAAACCCGCTGACATAGGGTTGCCACTGAGTATACGGGGGCGGCGAGCCTTGCAGATCCATCCGGCCCGCCAGCTTCTCGCCGTCGTGAAACGCTGGGCTTGCTGCTAGAATCCGGTGACCGCGGTCGCGCTCGCCATAAATCGCCTGACCAAGGATGATCGCCACGGCTCAGATCATTGCCGCGATGGCGAGTGTCAGGTCGGGGTCGCGACGCCCATCGGGCAGAACGACGTAGCCGAAAGCCTCCGGTCCGCGATCGACAAACTCGGAATCGATCGCGTCCTCCGAAAGCGGTCGCTCGAGAGAGGACAGTCCCAGCACATGCAACGCACTCGGCTCCCAATTGGCCTCTGCGAACCCTGCAATCATCGGCATACGGCCCTTCAGAACGTTGACCGGGGCAAGGCCCTGCTCGGCCTGCGGCAGTTCGTCCCAGCACGACAGCAAAAGCATCAGCGGCGGGGTGGCAACGCGTGTAAGGGTTCCGCTGCCGCGAACGAACATCAGCCATTGCAGGAAGTCGACCAACTGCGCCTGCTGCGAGACCTCGAATGATTCTGGTGGTTGGCGGTCTGAGCCGGGCACAGCGAGCGGGCGCGTGAAAATGTCGTCGCTTAGTTGCTGGTGAGAGATTCGCAGCATGACGATCCAGCCGCCGGAGGCGATGATCCGATTACGCCAGTCGGCTGGCATCGAGCGCCGATCACGGATCGCCCGCAGCTGTTCGCCGCCGTAGTCCGGCCACTGCAGGTCGATCTTTCGCCCTGTGCGGTCAACAAGCGGCCAGCAGCTTTCGACGTATGCATCCTGCGAGGTGTGCGGTGCCGCTTTCCCGCTATTGATGCGCGCCAAGGCGGTCTCGTAGGGTTCCAGCGTTTCCGGTGCTCCCTCCATCCGCAGCACCCCCTGCTCCTGGTTTAGGCGACCGAGCAGCTGCGCGGCGAAATGGCTTTTGCCCACGTCGTATTCACCCAGAACCAGCAGACGACGCGTCATATCGCATTCCCGATCGCGAAAAAGGGGTCGGAGTGATGAGGCGACGGGGAGGGTAAAGTGAACCCTCGATCACGCGGCCCGATCATCCAGTCGACGACTCTTGCGATGGCATGCCCGGGTTCGATGGTTTTATCGTCCCGCTTGAAAGGAACGACGCTTGTTTCGAACTCTACGATGTCGGGCATAACTCTTCGCGCCGCCTCGCGCACGGCTTCGCGAATCGCTGGCGAAACGACCTCGTCCGCCTTGGCCCACAGCAACGCCACCGGTCGTTCGCAACGACCCACCGCGACCCGGCGTAAGAGCTGAATGGTGTCGCTACGCGCTTGGCCCCTTTTTTCGCCTGATAGCGCATCGCAGTCGACCACCACTACGATTACTGATGCCCGCTCCGCAAGCCAGCGCGCCCCCTCGGCATCGGCAGCTCCCGGCTCGATCGCCCACCGCTGAAACCACTCGCCGGGGCTGTCCGCAAACAACACGTCTACGAGGGCTCCCTCCCCGTCCCGCCGCGCGAGATGGAGGAAGCCCGGGGCTCGCCCCCCACCGGATGTCGTATGGGCTGGAAACCGAGGGACGTTCCCTTCCCAACGCAGTGCATGTGCAATAGCTTCCCAACCTTCGAGCGAATAGCTTCCAGCGAACGGTGATCCGGCAATTGCGCCGCTCCGACCCACCTGTTGGTAGATCAGGCCGAGTAAGGTAGACTTGCCAGCATTATGCGAGCCCACCAGCGCAACCACGCATGGATCCCCGCGGCCGGTCAAGAAGGCGAGACCGGCGGAACCTAGTGCGGCCCCCGACCACGGCAACCGGACCATCCCAAGCGCATCATCACCGCTCGCGTCATCCTTTGCGCCGTTTTTTTTCGCAGACCACACGGGGCAGTCGGTGGGGGTCGCCTCTCCCATGCGGCACGTGAGCGTCGGAGCACCGCACTTAGGATCGGGGCAGCTCGTCACGCAGCCTTTCCTCGCCGTTTGCGAGCGGCGGGCGGCGGGGTTGCTGCCGCAGCCTGAAGGTCGCGATAGAGCCAAACTCCGAGGTCGATTGCGCTTATGCGCTCATCGCCTGCCAAGCCAACGCGGGCGCGAAGCGCTTCAGCCGTAATTCTGCGGGAGCTGGGCACGAGCGACCCCAGTGGAGTTCGGCCCGGTTCGTTGTTTATGGTAAGATAGCTTCGGTCGAGGACCTCTTGCACGGCGGTATCGGCAGTCGCGATGGCCGCGCCATGATCGGCCAATAAGTGCCCGTCGGCCATGGTTGCTGGATCAATCGAGCGCAGCGTTTCGCTCACGATCGCTTCGGTCATGCGGGGCGCGAAAGGTCCCGTTTGGGCCGCGGCATCGGCCGCCACGAGCGCAGCTGCGATAGAGGGGCTAAGCGTCCGGTAACTGACCTGCGCTGCAGGCGAATAGAGGGATTCCTTCCACCACATCAGCCCCGTCCGTCGCTCGAGGCCAATTGACGTCTTGACGAGGGCTGTCACGGTCGCGGACACGTAGTCGCCGATGGCGGTTTGCAACTCGTGTCCCCGGTCGCGCTCGTTGAGATCGTTTACGAGCTTTTCGACCACGGCATTTACCGATCCCGCGATGGCTCGCGCTGCGATCGGGCCGAACGCATGCGCCCAAGGTTGAGGAGAGTTTGGCCATTGCGGATTCGCGCGCTCAAGCGCTTCACCATCCTCGTCATTCGGCCCAGCGGCCGCAACGAGACGCTTTGCTAACCATTCGCTCCCCAGTTTGGGGGATTCGAGCAACTTACTCGGTGCGGCTTCGATCTCGGCCTGCGCGACCGACGCGGCCGAAGGGAGCGACCATTCGCGTGTCGCGCGCAGTTCGAGTCGGCGCTCGGCATCGGAAACGATCCCGAGCCATAGATCTCGATCACCGGCGTCCCCTAAAATCGGGAGCAGAGACCGCGCGGTCAGGCTAACCGCGGCTGCGATCCCTTCGGAGCCGGCAGCCAGGCTCAGCGCATGGAGGACAATGGCGCGTGTGACGGTCGGAAGTTTGCTGTCGGTGAACGCGCCTGCATAGCTGTTCCAGTGCTTCTCGAGCACTTTCATGACCTCGGCGATAATCGGTTCGTCGGGAGCGATCGACCCATCGATCGCGATCATTGTGAATGTGCTGGTGCGCTGGGGCGCCGCCTTGATGAGAGCAGCAACCTCAGTGGCCGCCTCACGCAGCGAGGCGACCCGGTTATCGTCTCCGCCCACGTCAAACAAACGCTTGGTCAGGAAAGCCTGAAGAACATCTACTGCCATCGCTTGCGGTACCTCCCTCGCTTGGGGCTCTCTAGAGAAGCTCCCGGGATATTACGAGCGTTCACAATGAAATATGCCCCGCCTGGTCCGACGTGAACGGCGCAGGCGTATCACCCGGCCTTGGAATTCCAAGCGGATGAACCCCTCAAAGCTCCCCCTGCGAGCGCACAGCTGGACCGATGAGCGCTAGAGAAAGTCTGGGGGAGCTGGGGAAGAGGCCCGGTTATGGATGCGCCGCAGCTTTCAATCATCAAGTCGTTCGAAATACTATTAAGATACTAGCTCATAAAGTGAAAGCTGTTGCGGTCGCCTTGTTATTTTTTAACGTCCGAAGTTTATCTAGCAGTAAGTCATAGTGATCCACTGCGCTGAATCTCTACAATTTGCCCTCAAAAGCGTGTTAGAGAACCCGGCATAATTTATTTAAATACCTATCTTAGTATTCATAGGGCGGTATTTCCATCTTATATCGGCGAAGCGCCCCGGCTATTTGCGAGCCTATTTCTGCTGTGCTTCTTCCCCTGGCGAAAACACTGCGGTAGTATGGACCCGCCTAGTGCCAACCGGGAAGATCTGCGCGACCGGGCCAGACACTGGCGGCGCGGGCAATAGGGGGAGCATTCATGCCCAAAGACCACGACCGGATTTTCGTATCGATCGCCGTATCGAAACCCGACGGTGGGCTTGTTGAACTCGCTGGAGCGATCACCGCATCCGAGCGGATGGCGGCTTGGGCCAAAGCCAACGGCTATTTACCGGTACTAATCAACGATTTTAAGTATCCCGAGGTGACGATCGACTTGCTGCGCGATAAGATTACTGCGGCAATCGAGAAAGTCACCGAACACAGGGCGTTGCGGCGGCTTGTTATATTTTTTGCCGGACACGGAGCATCGCTAGGGATCGATGACCAAAACTGGCTGCTCAGCAAGTGGAAGCAGCGTTCAAGCGAAGTCGTAAATATTGCATCATTGCTACGGGCACTTGAGTATCACGGGCCGAAGCAGGTGACAATCATAGGCGATGCCTGCCAAGAGTTCTCAGCCACTTTCATGGAACTAGTGGGGGGACCAGTACTCGATACGACTGAGGAAGAGAGACAGGGCTTCGAACTGGACAAGTTTTTTCCTGTCGACGCGGGCAGCAAGGCTTTCATGATCAAGGCCGCCGGCGGGAAACAGGCCTTTTGCCTGTTTACGGAAGTGATGCTTAATGCCCTAGAGGGTGATGCTCCGCCGGAATATTTCGAGCTGGATAAAAACGGCCGTCACGTGACCAGCCAGAAAATCGCGCAGTTCCTCACCGAAAACCTTGCTGAAGAGGCCGGTAAGTATGGCGTAAGCATGTCCCCCCGTCCGCGACCAGGTTTCTGGAGCGATCGCAACTATTTCTCTTTTGCGCCGGGCGATCCTCCGCGTGGCGAAGCGCCGCGAGCCGGATTGGCGGCCCCGTACGTCAAGTCCAGTTCCGGCGGCGCTATCGGCCAGAATAGCGCCAGACACCCGCGCAGCGTCGAACGGGTCAACCTCACGCCGCGGCAAGCCGGAGCGGCATACGCGCAGAATGTGGCCGCGAAGGTGGAGAATGAACGCCGGGAACTGGAGCAGGCCTATGCCGCCGCTGCAGACGTAAAAGTGCGCCGTCACTTCGAGACCGAATGCGGCATTTGTTTCACCGGCGCTCACGTCGTGAAAGTGCAGACCTCAAGCGGCGAACTCTCGCGCGATTGGCTGCCGTCAAACTGGTATCGACTGCGGCTGAGCGATGAATTCGATCCGCTGGAGTGGGCTGACGTGGTCGTCGACATTGCCGACGGCAATGTCGCGGTCGCCTGCGTTGTGCAGAACTTCATCACTACGATGCATGTCTTCGAACGGGATGGCGTCAACGTGTTGCATCGCCCCCTGCACGCGAGGGCGCAAGAGAGCAAGGAAGTGATTGACCTGCTCGCGCGGCTCCACGCGGGGACGTTAACCGGTTCGGAAATCGTTAATGCTGCGGCAAAGCTGCGCTTTGGCAAGCACAGGGTTCTGACAATGGGCGCGATCGCCGCCCAATTTTATGATTCAATTCGCGATACTGACGGTCTGCGGTCGATAGCCTCGTATTATGCGCAAGCCGGGCAGCCAATCCCATTGGACATTGTCTTGTACGGTGGGGGGCGCCTGTTCGCCCATAACGACGTTCTGTTGGCGGATATTCCCGCTACTGGTGAACGCCAGCCTCGCTCGGCAATTGAGCGCGAGTCCGGGTTTACCTACAACGCCACCCCAAGGGTCGATCGGCATCCCGTCGCGGGGCGCGTACCTTGGATGCGGCACGCATGGAGCGCTGTCGCCACAGCCGAATGCGATGAAAGTGCGGAGGAGTGGCGTCGGCAGGCGCTCGCCGTTCTGCCGCATCTGGGCGGTGGACTGTTCACCCTCGTCGGGGTCACCGGACGTGACGCGCTCATCTCGCTATCGAAGGTAACTGAAACTTCCGAGGATCCTGAACCAATCGGGGCTCTGGCCTAAGCCGAACAAGAGGATAGGAACAGCATGCGCATGATTCTGGTTCACGGCATCGCTCAAGAGGGAAAGAGCGAGCAAAAGATCCTCGACGAATGGCTCGGCACACTGCGCCAAACCTTCGCGGGAGTGGGTCACGACCCGCTCGATCGCCTCAGCCGTATCGAGGCGGCATTTTATGGCGATTTGCTCGAACACCTCAGTTCGCTTCGACTAAAGGACGAGGCCATTGCCTTAGGGACCGACGAAGGCAGCGACGACTTCGACGAATTCGCGGTTAATCCTTTCGAGGAAATGGCGTTGATGCTTGGCGTCACCCGCGAAGCAATCGAGGCCGAGGCGCCTCAGGTCACCCTGCCAATGGGGGCCGGGCCGCACAAACGCTGGTTGAAGGCGATTGCAAGGGCAGTCGAGAAGGTCTCGCCTTTCCAAGGCCGCTTGGCGCTGCGCGCGTTGGGGCAAGCGCATGCATACATCCGCAACCAGCATGCGCATGCAGAGGTCAATGGCAATGTCCGCCCGCTGTTTGAAGACGACGAGCAGGTCATCATCGTCTCGCACTCGCTCGGCACACTCGTCTCCTACTCGCTGCTACGCGAATTTGCCTCCAAAAAGCGACCACGCGCCGTGCCATTGTGGCTGACGCTGGGCTCGCCGCTGGGTATAGACGTGGTGCGAAAAGGGTTTGCCAAACCGCGCTTGCGGCCGGCTGACGTGGCGCGCTGGATCAACGCAGCTGATCCGGAAGATTTCGTGGCCTTGCGCAGTGCGCTCCATCCGAAGGATTACGGCCCAGACGTGGAGAACATCTCGGACTTGGAAAATGGTCAGGACAATCCACACGGCATTGTCGGGTATTTGAGCGATATTCGGATAGCACAGGCTATTGCGGACGCGATTACCTAGGCGTTCTGTTGCAAACTGTGATCAAGGTCGCCGATAGGGTGAGATAATATTCGCCTCCTTCGGGGCTGATCACCCACGAAGAATCAGCACATGGTTGAAGCCGGATCCCGGCAGACCGACGGTGATAGCGCTCTGCTTTGGGTGCTTAGGGACGAGCTTAGCGTGGCCGGCGCAAGCTTGGATTGGGGGGACGTGTTTCACATGCACCGTGTGCACGGTGGGGCGGGGGACAAGCTGGGCGCCTGCTAGGGTTACGCTCGAAACGACTGTACTGCGTCTTAAGAATAAACGAACGAATGCTACCGCGGATCGAACGATCTGCTTCCGCGTCCGAGATTAGGGCGCAGAGCGGCGGCGCGATCTCGCCTATTGGGTCGAAATAGGAAAATTCCTTCGTCGAGCCCCGCTGTCCGAGGTTGGTGGTAGAGAGGAAAAAATCCTTTCGGTCAGCCTCGCAAGACGAGGCAAAGCCATGAACAGCATCCAACAGAATCCGGATAATCCCGGCAACCACGACGCGCGCCAGCACGAGAAACGCACCCTCCGACCGGTCCGCGCCCGGGAAGATTGGCCACGCAACGCTCCGCCTGGCGAGAGCGTGCGTCGCGTCGCCGTGATCGATACCGAAACTACGGGCCTAAACGTCGACAAACACCAGATCATTGAACTTTGCGCCGCCATCGTCTTGGTCAACGAGCAGGGGCGGATCATCGCGGTGCAGTGCGTGATGACCGGGCTCGTAGATCCGGGCGAACCCCTTTCGCACGAGATCGCCGAGCTGACCGGCCTGTCCGATGCCGATCTGGCCGGGCGCTCCATCAACAGTGGTGAGCTGACCGAGCTCCTCGAATACTGCGATGGGGTGATTGCCATGAACTCGGCATTCGACCGGCCCTTTGTGGAGAAGCTCCTGTCGGAGCATGTCCCGGTGCCGTGGGGCTGCGCAATGGCAGATGTACCGTGGAGGCAGCTCGGCTTTGAGCCCGGATCGCAGGGATTTTTGCTCATGCAGAGCGGCTACTACATGCGGACAGCACACCGGGCGAAAGACGATGTCTTGGCCCTGATCCAGCTGCTCGATCATGTCTGCGAAGACGGCGAAACCGTGATTGCCAAGACGCTGGCAGCGATGGATGCCCCTGCCTGGCGGTTTGAGGCGAAGTCCGCCCCCTACCGCCACAAGGACGACCTGCGGGAGCAGCGCTACCGCTGGGCATGGGGTCGCACTGGCGTTTGGCACAAGCATGTGCGTCCTTCCTCATACCAGGACGAACTCACCTGGTACGTGCGCACGATCGGAAAACAGCCCGCGATCGTGCCGTTGCCAGCAACCGAACGCTATCGTGCGCACACGACGTGGACGCCGGCCTGAGGGGCCGACCTCTTTGAACAGACAAGGATGATGAGCCACCCGGCTGAAGGGAAAAAGGCTCCGGTCACGAAGACCGTCACCACCAACAAGGAAATGTAATGATCGATCTCAACATCGGCGGGGCTT